>OGCN01000210.1_pt1 | contig 102551 bp, 89 predicted proteins | sample 1570181 | NCBI WGS metagenome assembly OGCN01 (sample SAMEA4370584, study PRJEB24528) | human gut metagenome | reverse complement strand
TGCCGGGATTGTTTGATTAATATTAATTTGTCCCGATTTTAACGGGACACTAATGCTATAACATATGGAAAAAAATCAAGGCATTGGATTGTTTGAGAAATACCTAACAATCTGGGTTACTTTATGTATCATTATAGGAATTGCAGTAGGACAATGGCTTCCACTAATTCCGCAAACATTAAGCAAATTCGAGTATGCCAATGTGTCTATACCCGTGGCCATTCTAATTTGGTTAATGATTTATCCAATGATGCTAAAAGTGGATTTTCAAAGCGTTAAGAATGTTGGCAAGCGTCCGAAAGGGATAATGGTGACTTGCGTTACAAACTGGCTGATAAAGCCGTTTACCATGTTCGGAATAGCTTATATCTTCTTCTATGTGGTTTTCAAAACCTTTATACCTGCCGGGTTAGCCGAAGAATATTTAGCCGGGGCGGTATTATTGGGGGCTGCACCTTGTACGGCGATGGTATTTGTATGGAGTTACTTAACGAAAGGCGATGCCGCTTACACGCTGGTACAGGTTGCGGTAAACGATTTAATCATATTAGTAGCATTTGCGCCTATTGTAGCTTTCCTGCTGGGAGTTGGTGGCGTATCTATCCCGTGGGACACTCTGCTGTTATCCGTAGTATTATTTGTTGTGATACCACTTGCTGCCGGGGTTATTACCCGTATAATGGTTATTCGTCGCAAAGGAGTGGACTATTTCAATAACGTATTTATTAAGAAATTTGATAATTATACGGTAGCTGGATTGCTATTAACGCTTATTATCCTGTTTTCCTTTCAAGGAGAAACGATACTGAACAATCCCCTGCATATCTTATTGATTGCAGTTCCGCTTGTGTTGCAAACGGTTCTGATATTCTTCGTTGCTTACGGTTGGGCGAAATGGTGGAAATTACCCCATGATGTTGCCGCACCTGCCGGAATGATTGGGGCAAGTAATTTCTTTGAATTGTCAGTTGCTGTGGCTATTTCTCTTTTTGGTTTACAGTCCGGGGCTGCATTAGCTACGGTGGTGGGCGTACTAGTCGAAGTTCCGGTGATGTTGATGTTAGTAAGGATTGCCAATAACACACGAAGCTGGTTTCCGGCTACAGAATAACAATAGGGCAAAAGTCTTAATCTAACTTTATCGTAAAAAGGCTTGGTGCTGGAAATGTTTGTTCCTAACATTTCCGGCATTCTGCCTTTTACAAAAGTCATAATAAAGATACATTTTTCGGCATTAAGACAACCGTTATAACATGAGCAATGAAATTGATTTTGAAGAATTTATAAGAAACATAGACTGCGCTATCTATGAAAAAATAGATGTTGATAATTGGAATATCTCAATAGAGGTAGTTCTCGATGTAGTCGAGTTCCTGCAACGGTCACTTGAAGATTTGAGGACATATATTGTCAATCATCCTTTCAGCAGCAAAGAAGAAGAAATTTATTTCTTCAAACACATCAAACCGGAAGTATTGAGTAGATTATTATACTTTACAGAGATTTACAATACCGAAATGCGAAAACCGCATGGAAGTATTGAAGTCTTAAAAAAGTATTATAACGACAGATTGGATGAATTGACTTCCTATTTTGAAAGTAATTTGGATTTTTACCAATATTACCGTTCTAAAGCGACCCACTTAGACAATCACTATTTTGTACGGGGGCATATTGATTTTAAACTGTGTCCGAATTGTATACCTTATGACCGTGATCCGGAGTTTTCCACTTGTTACGACCACAAAGCAACACAAATATTAGCGAATGATATGCTTTGCATTTATCTGAATAAAAAGCTACATGGGGTTGATAAGCAAGTAATCATCGCAAAAAGTCGGTCTTTCTTACCGGAACACCCTTTCCGGTGGACTGCAACCAAAATAGCAGCCGTAGAATTAGGCTACGCTATCTATGCGGCGGGTGTCCTGAATAACGGGCAAGCGGATATAAATTTGACCACATTCAGCACATTTCCAAAATACTTCCTTATGGGAACCCGCAAAAGTTGTTTCTGGTATTAAATTACCATTTTTTTCATAACACCATTCCTTTGCTATTTCAGGGAATTTAGATGCTAATGATTCGCCATATGAAGGTAGTTGGTTTTTATGCATAGCTATTATTTATATAAATAACACATCCGACTTTACATTCTTGGGTGTAAAATCGGGTGTTAACTCTATAAAACATTGAATCTCAATGTTTATTGCGGAGAGAGAGGGATTCGAACCCCCGGTACCTCTCGGTACGGTAGTTTTCAAGACTACTGTAATCGACCACTCTACCATCTCTCCAATTGTCACCTTTAACACTTTCCTCTGAAAGCGAGTGCAAAGGTACGGCATTTTTTTGAAACGGCCAAATTTTTCGTTATGTTTTTTAATTTGCCCAAACAAAAAGACAAATATCGCCGCTTCTTAAATCACGATTGAGAGACCGCTGAGGTTGGGCAGTGCCCAGCCATTCTGCAAGATTAACAAATCAAGCCATCAAACCCATGTTTTTGGCAAACGGCAAACACAGCATTCATCGTCATAAATTATATTAAAATCACTTGTTTTATATTGTTTTTTAGTATCTTTATCGCAATTTTCAAGACTATTCATTACCATTTTAATATTTTTATATAAAAAAGATTTTATCATTACTAAGCCTTTTGCTTCCCGCAGTCGGCACCATGGCGCAAGACAGTTGGGTCAAGATTGGCACAAACATGCAGTACGGAGAGTCGTTCACTTTCAGTGCCGAGCCATGCGTAGGAGACACGTTGCTGGTAGACTTCGGCGATGGCAACCAAGTGAAAAAAGGCACTAAAACCTATTGGGGCGCCAACGCAAACATCCAGGGCAAGCTCCTCGGCGACACAGTGCGCATCTACGGGGCGCTGAAAAGCCTTGAGGTCAACGAAGACGCAGCCAATTCGATGGCTTTCTACGGCCAGAAAACACTGAAAAGACTGAACGCCTCAAAAAACGAACTCACCTATGAGGGCACCGACCTCGGAGGCCTTGACAGCCTGACGCACCTCGACCTGAGCGACAACCAGATAAGCATGCTCAACCTGATGGCCTTCGAACAGCTTGAGAGCTTTTCCATAAACAACAACCCCACCCTGTCTACGGTGGTCTTTGCCGACAATAATGTGCTCAGCTCAATACACATGGACAACTGCGACATTGTGCATTTCTACGAGAAGAGCATGCCAAAGCTAAACTACCTGAGCATACAGAACGGCGACATGATGGACATAACCATAGGCGACTACTACCCGAAGCTCAACAACCTTGACCTCAGCGGGAACACCGGCATAGCCGAAATAGATGTATCGGGATGCCCCGAACTCGAAGAGTTGCACATGTCTTACACTATGGTGGAAAGCCTGAACCTCGTCAAAAACCCACGCCTGCGCTCTCTGTCGGTTGACCACACACGGCTCACAAAGCTGTCGCTTGAGAACAACACCGCCCTGCAAAACGTCAATGTGAGCAACACGGCAATAAAGAAACTCGACGTTAGCAAAATAAAAATGCTGAGAAACATCACCATAGACAGCACTGACATAGCCCGCCTTGACCTGACAGGCAAGATTTACCTTGCCAACGTGAGCGCCAAGAACACCAAAATAGAGTTCCTCGACATGCACGACGAGATAGGCTACAACGGCCTGAAAAGACTCGACCTGCGCAACAACGCAAGGATGACCGCACAGACTCTGAACTTCACCTTTGCCGCAATGCCGTCGCATGTGGGCGGTTCGCGCTGGACAAACGTGTTCATAGAGGGCATACCCGGAGCCGAGACATCAAACACGGCATTAATAACAGAAGACACAGACAACAATTACATGGTCGACGTAACGGGCGACAACACGGCCTCTATGGCGCCGGTAGCGCTCACGATTGCCACGGCCGACAAAGGCAGCGTGGCCCTTACGCAAATGGGCGAAGACTTCCAGACATGGAATACTGTCACAACGACGGCCAAACCCGGCTACCCCATCTCTGTAGCAGCAACCCCGGCTGCCGGCTACAAGCTCGGCGGAATTGAGGTGAACGGCACACTTGTAGAAGACACCATCTTCGTTGTGTCAGCCGCAGCAACCGTCAAGCCGGTGTTTGTTAGGGCCTCCGCCCCCACCATCACACTCGAAGTTCTATGGGGCGAGCCTCAGCAGTATTTCCTGGCGGCCGACGAAGACGACACGCAAATTACCATAGACTGGGGCGACGGGCAACCCGTTGCATATACAATAGGCAAGAGTGCGACGTCGATAGCCAACGAAGACGGCACTTCGGGGGAAACAGTGACCATCAGCGGCAACGTGACTTATGCCGACTTCTCAAGCTATCCGTTTGTTGGAAACGAAAACGGAATCACAGGAATAGACGTCAGCAACAATGGCTCCCTGCGGCACCCTAAAGACCTACATGAACGAGATTGGCACGCTTGACGTGAGCAACCAGCCCGACTTGGAGTTCCTCGACTGCTCCTATTGCGACCTCGAAGAGCTCAACGTGGCCGATTGCCCAAAGCTGACTACCCTCAACGCCTACGGCAACTATATCTCGTCCATCGACCTCTCAAACCAGAAAGACCTTGTAAACATAGACCTCAAGGGCAACATGATTTCGGAAATGCACCTCGGCGCATGCGACAAAGTGGAGAAACTGAGCCTGCAAGGAAACAGCTTCACGGCAATAGACGTGACGGGCATGCCGCTGCTGAAAGAGCTAAACGTGGCCCTCAACCAGCTTACCGAGCTCAACACCAGCAACAACAGCCAAATTGAAGTACTGTCGGCAAACGGCAACCAGCTCACCAAACTCGACCTTAACAACAACCCCAAGCTGCGTTCGCTGCTATTGAACGGCAACAAACTGGCAGGCCTCGACCTGAGAAACCAGAAAGAACTGTCGCTTATCTATGTCAGCGACAACGGTTGGGACGCATGCACCCTCAACGATTTCTACTATTCTCTCAACGAATGGAAAGAGGTGCAGAGCAGCTATGGCACTGGCAACACGCTATGGGTGGCCGACGACAATGCAACCAACAACAACGACGCCGAGCATTCTGAGACAACCATTGCCACGGCAAAGGGATGGCGAGTGAACAGCGACGGCGACGGAAGCGGCTGCAACCAGGCTTACGTAACCATACTCGACACCGAAAACGGAACCGTAAGGCTGTTCACGAACGACAACAACGAGGTGAGAAGCGGCGACAAGGTAGAGAAGAACAGCGTGCTTACGCTCCAGGCAACTCCCGACGAAGGATATGAGCTGTCGGCTGCAAAGGCCAACGGCAGAAGCATTGCCGACAACAAGTTCACTGTAATCAGGGCCACCGACGTGATGGTAAAATTCACCGTTGCCACCTCTGTCAGCGGAGTGGCCGGCGGCAATGTCACGGTAGAGAGCGGCAACCATGAACTGATATTCACCGCCGCCACCGAGACCGAGGCATCCATCTACACCCTCGACGGCTCACAAGTGTTCTGCGGCAATGTAGCCGGCAAGTATGCGGTAAGCCTGCCTGCAGGCATCTACGCCGTGAAGATAGGCACTACGACCAAGAAGATAATGGTCAAGTAACAGCTTGACAGCACCGGCTCATGCAATCCCTGCGGATGTAAATCGTTAATCCGCAGGGATTGTCCTTAAGCATAAAACTATCATCAAAGCCGTGTCCAACCTTAATGCCACTGGCTCACAGCCCTACGGCAACGCTGCAATGCCGAAAGCAACAACCGTTTTATCGGCAAATATATAGCCCACTGCCACATGCGTCACCCCCGTGCGAAGCAGGCTTGAACAGCAGTCCAAACACAAAAAACCGACAAGTTTGTTTTGCAGTGTCTGTCGTTTGCACTACCTTTGCACCATGATTTACCCCAAGAACTTTGAAACGAAGATAGGCTTCGACGAAATAAGGACGCTGCTAAAACAGCGTTGCCTCTGCCAGCTCGGACGCGAAATGGTAGACAACATGCAAGCCACCGACGACGCTGCCGCCATAAACGAGTGGCTGCTGCAGGTGAAAGAGTTCAGGCGAATACAGGCCGGAGCCGAACAAATGCCACTGCAATATTTCTTTGACGTAAGGGAATGCGTGGCCCGCTTGCGGCTCGAAGGCACACACATCGAAGAAGACGAGCTGTTCGACCTGCGCCGGTCGTTAGAGACCATCTGCGCCATTGTGAGTTTCCTCAACCGCCCCGATGGAACCGACGGCGACGGAGAGCCTGCATACGCCTACCCCGCCCTGCACCGGCTGGCCGACGGTGTGGCCACGTTTCCGCAAATAGTGCAGCGCATCGACCAGATTCTCGACAAGTTCGGGAAGATAAAAGACAGCGCATCGCCGGCGCTTCTCGAGATACGCCGCGAACTGGCCAGGACCGAAGGCAGCATTTCGCGCACACTCAACAGCATCCTGCGGGCAGCCCAGAGCGAGGGCCTCGTCGACCGCGACGCCAGCGCCACCATGCGCGACGGACGCCTGGTCATACCTGTTGCGCCCGGCCTGAAACGCAAGATACGCGGTATTGTGCACGACGAGTCGGCCACCGGAAAGACAGTCTACATCGAACCGGCCGAAGTGGTGGAGGCCAACAACCGGGTGAGGGAGCTCGAAGCCGAAGAGAGACGCGAGATAATACGCATCCTTACCGACTTCGCCAAGCTTGTCAGGCCCCATGTGCCCGAGCTCATCGACTCCTACATGTTTCTTGCGGCCATCGACCTCATCAACGCCAAGGCCGCACTGGCCGACATGACCAATGCCATCGAGCCTGAAGCCGGCAGCCAACCTCACATCGACTGGATAAGGGCCATACACCCGTTGCTGGCGCTATCGCTGGCCAAACAGGGCAAACAGGTGGTTCCACTCGACATCATGCTCACCCACGACAAGCGCATACTGCTCATATCGGGCCCCAACGCAGGCGGAAAGTCGGTGTGCCTTAAGACTGTAGGCCTGTTGCAGTACATGCTGCAATGCGGCCTGCCAATACCTGTCGACGGCCGTTCCAAGGTCGGACTGTTCCAAAACATCATGATAGACATTGGCGACGAACAGAGCATAGAGAACGACCTCAGCACCTATTCGAGCCACCTAAACAACATGAAGCACATGATGCGCCAGGCCAACGAGCGCACGCTGCTGCTCATCGACGAGTTCGGCAGCGGCACGGAGCCACAAATCGGCGGGGCGATAGCCGAAGCCGTGCTCAAGCAATTCTGCGCAAAAGGAGCCTACGGAGTGATAACCACCCACTACCAGAACCTGAAGCACTTTGCCGACTCTCACGAAGGGGTGGCCAACGGGGCCATGCTCTACGACCGCCACGAGATGCGCGCCCTGTTCCAACTGGCCATAGGGCAACCCGGAAGCTCGTTTGCCATAGAGATAGCCCGCAAGACGGGCATACCCGAAGAGGTGATACGCGACGCCTCCGAGATAGTTGGCTCCGACTACATCCAGAGCGACAAGTACCTGCAAGACATCGTTCGCGACAAGCGTTACTGGGAAGGCAAGCGCCAGACCATACACCAGCACGAGAAGACACTTGAGCAACGCATTGCCCGCTACGAAGCCGACATAAAGGAACTTGAGCAAAGCCGAAAGGACATACTGCGCCGGGCAAAGGAGCAGGCCGAGGAGTTGCTGCGCGAAAGCAACAAGAAGATAGAGAACACCATACGCGAAATACGCGAGAGCCAGGCCGAGAAGGAGGAGACGAAACGCATACGCGAAGAGCTGAATGCGTTTAAACAGGAAGTGAACGACATAGACACCAAGGCCAACGACGAGCTGATAGCCAAGAAGATACGCCAGATACAGGAGCGGAAGGAGCGAAAGGAAAAGCGCAAACGCGACAAGGCGGCCGGCGAGGAGCAGCGCAAGAAAGACGCCGAGGCTGCCAAGGCTGCCGCTGCCAAGGCTGCCGCGGGTGCGGCAACCATATCGAAAGGCGACACGGTAAGGATAAAAGGGCTCACGTCTGTGGGCAAGGTCGAGGCAGTCGACGGCAAGATGGCCACTGTGATATTCGGCGACATGCGCACCAAGATGCGTGCCGACAGGCTTGAGCACGCCGATGCGCCAAAGCAAGACAGCGCCCAGTCCCCCCCGGCGGCCAACGCCAGCCGCAGCACGCGCGAAGCCATCGACCAGCGTAAGCTCAACTTCAGGCAAGACCTCGACGTGAGAGGGATGCGCGGCGACGAGGCTCTCAACGCCGTGACCTACTTCATCGATGACGCGATACTTGTGGGCATGAGCCGCGTAAGGATTCTCCACGGCACCGGGTCGGGCATATTGAGGCAACTCATACGCCAGTATCTGGCCACCGTGCCCAACGTCACCGCCTTCAGGGATGAGCACGTACAGTTTGGCGGAGCCGGCATAACGGTGGTCGACATAGGTTGAACGGTCTACGGAAATGCAACAAAGCCGCCGCCTGGGGCACACCCCTCACGCAATGCAAGAGCGCATACCGTGGGTGAGTGAACCTCGGGCGGCGGCTTTGTTATCCTACAAATGCCGGTCCTGGCGGGCGCGACTAAGCCAAGGCGAAAACCGGATTGCCTGGCGTGCTTTCCGACTCAAGCCAACCGAACCCCTCGAAATCAAATCCACGAAGCCCCTCGGCGCCATCCAGGCGGTTGCATAAGGCATAGCGGGTCATGGCTCCGCGGCACATCTTGGCATACACCACCACCGTCTTGAGCCGCCCCTCGCGCTGCACAAAAAACTCCGGGCGCACCACAGTGAGCTCGCGCGCCACCCTGCGCCAGTCGAAAAGGCGGCGCATCTCGCTGCTCGCCAAGTCGACCAACACACCGTCGTCGGCCTTTACCGAGTCGATGAGCACATCGGTGAGCACCGGTTTCCAATAGTCAAACATGCTCACCCCGTTGGCCGGCAGCACCACCCCGCCCTCCAGCCTGTATGGCTTTATCACGTCCATGGGCCTTAGCAGCCCGTAGAGAAACGACGTTATCCACAGGTGTCGCTGCGCAAAGTCGCAGTCGGCCGGGCTGAAGCTGCCGGCATCGAGATACTTGAAGACAATGCCCGAGTATGCCATCACAGCCTGCAGACCGCCGTCGCCATCGGCAAACCTAACGTAGCGCAGTCGATTTTCGCGCGCTATCTGCGCGTTGCATCCCAACACTCCACACAGTTCTTCCTCCGTATACCCCATCAGCTGCATCACGTTGGCGGCAGCCCTGTCGGCAAACAGCGGCTCGGAGCGCAACGGGAGCTCCGTCGGGCATGTGCTGCGCATATCCTTGGCGCATCCTATCATTATCTGCATGTCAGTAGCGTCAAAGTTTCTTATACACCAGGTCGAGCTTCGTGTACTTGCGCTCCTGGGGGTTGTTCCAGTGCTCCATCAGACCCAGGGGGCCGTCGAGCGGCTTGCCGTCTTGCTCCGGGTCATACTTGGTGCCGCTCACCGGTGCCGGTATGGTGGCCGCCTCGCGCAGGTATTCGTCGCAGTAGTTGAAGCTGCCGAACTCCGGCCACTCACCGATTAGCATGTCCATGCCCACGGCGTCACACGCCAGCGGGTCTTGCGAGGCTATGATAGAGCAGCACCAGTCGCCGTTGAACGGTGGTTTCTGCCACTTCGGGTTGGGCTTCCCGTTCACGTCGCGCGAGCCGTAAGTGCCGTCAATGATGTAGAGCAGGCACTTCTGGCCCAGGTCCTTGTGCCCTATGAAGTCTACAAACGTCTTGTATCCCGGCTTGCCATGCTTCTTGTCGGCACTGAAATTGTTGTGAGCGTTCTTCCGCCACTGCAGGTTTATGTCGGTGGCTCCATACCAGTTCTTGGCCGTCAGCGTCACGCCCGGGCCCTTGTGGGTCTTCAGCAGCGCGCTGTTGATGAGATAGTCGGCGTCAACGATGCACGTGGCCAATCCCCGGGCCAGCCGCCCGTTGTCTGCGGAATACCTTATCCTGTCGCTGTAATACTCGCACTTCACGCGGCCGTCGCCCCCGATGTTGTCGACGAAAGCCACGCCGGGAAACTCCCTGTGGCACTTGTCGTAAATGCTGTCGGTGATGGCCCGGCTCGGCTCGCACACCGTTATGTCCGACGGCCTGACGCCGGCGTCGCCCACAAGGCTGCGCAACAGTGCGAGCGTGACAAAGGGCGACGAGTTGAGCTCGATGGTGTCACGATGGCCTGTGGCGTTGTTCATGTTCAGCTTTATGGCTATCTTCTCGCCCTCGCGGTAGCCGTGAGCCCCGCGCCCTCGGGTTTTGTTGAAGTTTGAAAACAGGGCCTGCCACGCTTTCTTGGCAGACTTCTCGCCTGTGAGCTGCACCAGGGCCTCGCGCACCATGGCGTCGGCCTTGGCCTGGTCGTTCCACCGGTCTTCCACCCACAGCCCTGTCTCGCCGTCCCACGAGGCCACTCCGGGGCTGTGAATCCATGCCACGCGCCCCGGATGGATGCCAACGCCACGGCCAAGCGGCTCGTTGGGGCCTACGAAAAGCCGTGGCTGCGACGCTACCTGTGGGCACGCCACTGCCGTGAAAAGCAGAAAAGCTGCGATACGAAAATAAATTCCCAATATCATTTTATTATAAATAATGTATAAAACATGCACATAAACACTTTGCCGTCACTGCTGCCCCAATGCCATCAAACAATGGTAGCCGGCAACAGCCGCCACCGGCGCAACAGCACCACCGGCAATGGTCATCTGCAAAGGTACGAAATATCCGGCTAACAACGGCAACGGCCATGCACAAAAAGTGTGAAAGGCTTTCGCCGCCATAACCATCCGCGTCAACGGCCTGGCTGCCGACACATTGCGTCGGCGGTAGTTTTGTGACTCAAAAACAGGCACAAAAAAACCACCCGCAACTGTGGCAGGCTGCCACAAAGCTGCGGGTGGGATAAAAAACGGTTGAGCCTCTTGTCGGATTCGAACCAACGACCCCGAGATTACAAATCACGTGCTCTGGCCAACTGAGCTAAAGAGGCGGGTGGGCAAGCTACTTGCATCGCGCCGCTACAACCAACTACCTTTGCTACGTTCCCGTCCTGGAGGATTCGAAGGGAGCTGGCCGTGCAAGACTTGCCCATTTAAAAGCGGGTACAAAGGTACGCATTTTTTGGCATTATACAAACTTTTATCACAAAAAAAATCAAAAAAGGCCTCACCACACCGTCTTATCTGTGATAAAATGAGTACTTTTGCACCCGATAAAGATTAAGGACCAAGAATATGACTCCCGAAGAATACACACAGCTGAAGGCATTCGCCCGCGTCGACGGGGCCTACCTCGGCGTGGCATGGATAATCAGTTTCGCATTTTACATCTGCGGGCTCTCGTCGCCATTGCTCGGGCTCCTCGGCACGCTCATTGCCGTGCTGTCGCCCGTGTTCGCGGCCATACGCCTCGGAAAATTCCGCGACAACGCCCGCGACGGCATCATATCGTTCCGCAGGGCCATGGCTTACTACATACTGATGTTCCTCTATGCCTCGCTGCTGCTTGCCCTGGCGCAGTTTGTCTACTTCGCCTACATCGACGGCGGCTACCTCGTAAGCACATACTCGGCCGTCATGGCCACGCCCGAAGCCGAGGCAATGCTCAAGGCTTACGGCATTAGCACGCAGCAAATGCAGGAAAGCATCAGCGCGCTCGCACAAACAGAACCCATCTACATAGTGCTCAACATACTCAGCATGAACGTGACAGTGGGCATCATTCTGAGCCTGCCGGCCGCAGCCATCATGAAAAGGGCCGCGCGCCCGGGAAGCCACGGGCAACAAACAAACAGCTAACAACGAAACAACATGGACATATCTGTCGTAGTACCATTATTCAACGAGGAAGAATCGCTTCCTGAACTCTTCGCCTGGATTGAGAGGGTGATGAAGGCAAACAACTTCACCTACGAGGTGATATTTGTCAACGACGGCTCCACCGACCATTCATGGGAGGTGATAGAACGGCTCAGCCGCCAGTCGGAATGCGTCAAGGGAATCAAATTCAGGCGCAACTACGGCAAGAGCCCGGCACTGCACTGCGGGTTCGCACAGGCCCAGGGAGACGTGGTCATCACCATGGACGCCGACATGCAAGACTCGCCCGACGAGATACCCGGGCTGTACAAGATGATCAAGACCGACGGCTACGACCTCGTGTCGGGGTACAAGAAGAAACGCTACGACCCGCTGTCGAAGACCATCCCCACAAAGCTGTTCAACGCAACGGCGCGCAAGATAAGCGGCATAAAGAACCTTCACGACTTCAACTGCGGGCTCAAGGCTTACAGGAAAGACGTGGTCAAGAACATCGAGGTGTACGGCGAGATGCACCGTTACATACCCTATCTGGCCAAGAACGCCGGGTTCAACAAGATTGGAGAGAAGGTGGTGAAGCACAGGGCCCGCAAGTACGGCAAGACAAAGTTCGGCCTCAACCGCTTCTTCAACGGCTATCTCGACCTCATCACGCTGTGGTTCCTGAGCAGCTTCGGCCGCAAGCCCATGCACGTGTTTGGGTTTCTCGGCTCGATAATGTTCATGATAGGCTTTGTCTCGGCCGCCATACTCGGCATCGACAAGCTATGCGCCCTGGCCAACGGCGTGCAGCAGCGCCTGGTGACCGACTCGCCGTATTTCTACATCTCACTGACGATGATGATGATTGGCACCCAACTGTTTCTTGCGGGATTTCTCGGCGACCTCATCAGCCGCAACTCAACCAACCGAAACGAATACCAGATTGAAGAGGAAATAAGGTGCGAAGACAACAGGAAAAACAACTAAGCCAAATGAAACGCCACAAAGCCAACGGCCACAAGCCCGGGGCGGGGCGGCTGCAGGCTGCCGCCATGGCCGCGATGACGCTCGCGGCAGCCGCCTGCTCGTCGGTAGACTGCCCCGTGCAGAACACGGTCTACACGTCATACGGCCTTTACAAGGCAGGCGGCGAGCGCGACACGCTGCGCGACACGCTGACAATAGCCACCACAAGGCGCGACGGCACCGACAGCGTGCTGCTCAACCGAAGCGTAAACACCACAGCCTTCGAACTGCCCATCAGCTATACCGACCCGGAAGACACGCTTTTCTTCACCGTAGGCGACACGCTGGGCAATGTGCGCATCGACACGGTTTACATCAAGAAAGACAACTACCCGCACTTCGAGTCGGTAGACTGCAACATCTCGTTCTTCCACAACATCACGGCCGTGAGGTGGACCCGCCAATCCATCGACTCCATAGTGGTAAACAAACAACACGTTGACTATGACGCTTCGACAGAACATTTCCACATCTATTTCAAGGCTCGCCGTTAGCGCAGTGCTCTTGGTGGCGGCCCTGTCGGCGCATGGCCAGGGCAAGCTGTTCGCCATAGCGAAAGACTCGGTGCCGCTGCTCAACGGCTTCGCCGTGTCGTTCGACGTTGCCGGGCCGGTGGTGCTGGCCCTCAGCGACTACGGCGAATATGAGGCGGCTGTGCGACTCAACCTGCACAACCAGTACTTCCCCATCGTCGAGGTGGGCTACGGCATGGCCGAACACGACGACGAGGTGACGTCGATGTACTACAAGACGGAAGCCCCCTACTTCCGCGTAGGCTGCGACCTCAACCTGCTCAAGAACAAGCATTCGGCCAACAGGCTGTACGCAGGGGTCAGATATGCCTTTACATACTACAAGGTCGACATATCAAGGCCAACCTTCCAAGACCCCGTATGGGGATGGGACACGGGCTTCAGCGTCAGCGGCGACCAGTGCAACCAGCACTGGGCCGAAGTGGTGCTGGGCCTCGACACACGCCTGTGGGGGCCGCTCCACCTCGGCTGGAGCGTCAGGTACAAGCTCCGGCTGGCCCATAAGGACAGCAGCGCAGGCAACACGTGGTATGTGCCGGGATACGGAAAATACGGCGACACGCGCATCGGCGCAAACTTCAACGTTATAATAGACATCTGACAACGACCATGCCCAACAACCATACATCAGGCAACGATAGAGGCAAGCGCCGCATGGCATGGAGGCTCGCGGTGCTGGCCGTGCTCGTTGTAGGCATAATGCTGATAGTGAGAAACCAGACCCCGACACCCTACATGCACAACTCAGGCGTGGTGTTCGGCACGGTCTACAACATCACCTACCAATGCGACTCCGACCTGCACGCCGGCATCAGGGCGCAGCTGCAACGCGTCGACGCATCGCTGTCGGCCTTCAACGAGAAGTCAACCATCTCGGCAGTCAACAGGAACGCCCCCCACAAGCCCGACCCCATGTTCACCGAGGTGTTCAACATGGCGCAGGACGTGGCACGCGAAACGGGCGGGGCCTTCGACATAACGGTGGCACCGCTGGTCAACGCCTGGGGCTTCGGCTTCAAGAAAGGCACATTCCCCACGGCGCACACCATCGACAGCCTGCGCCGGCTCATAGGCTACGGCAAGGTGAAGATGGTGGAAGGCAGGGTGGTCAAGGCCGACCCGCGGCTGATGCTCGACTGCAGCGCCATAGCCAAGGGCTACGGCAGCGATGTGGTGGCCGGCTACCTGCGCAGCCGGGGGGTAGAAAACTTCATGGTCGAGATAGGCGGAGAAATCGTCACGAGCGGCATCAGCGAGCGCAGGGTGCCGTGGCGCATTGGCGTGACCAAGCCTACCGACGACTCGCTGAGCACCAACGAAGAGATACAGACCATCATCAACGTCACCGACAAGGCCATGGCCACAAGCGGCAACTACCGCAACTTCTACTACAAAAACGGGCGGAAGTATGCCCACACCATCGACCCGCACACAGGATTCCCCGTGCAGCACAACATACTGTCGTCGACGGTGCTCGCCGACAAGTGCGCCATTGCCGACGCCTATGCCACGGCATTCATGGTGATGGGCCTCGACGGGGCAAAGCAAATACTGGAGAAACACCCCGAACTGATGGCATACTTCATCTGGGCCGACGCCGAAGGCAACAACCACGTGTGGTACTCGCCATCGATGAGAGACAAGATTCACAAGTAAGCCAATGCCTGCCCTGCAACTGTACGACACGCTGCTGCGCTTCACGCTCTTCCAAGGCATGGGCCACGACGAGCTCGAACAGCTTGTGGCCGGCACGAGGCTCGACTTCATAAAGCTGCCACGGGCCGCCACGCTGCTGCACGAAGGCGACCCCGTGGGGCGGCTCCTGCTGCTGACCAACGGCACGCTGAGGGCCGTGACGCGCTCGGCCGACCGGGGCTATGCCGTGGCCGAACAGATAAGGCCGCCATTCACCATAGAGCCCGAGCGCATTTTCGGACTGCACCAGGCATCGGCCAGGACGTTCGAGGCCACTACCGACGCCAACCTGATAGCCATCGACAAGGCCGAGGTGGCTGCGCTGTGCGGGCGGTTCATGGCCTTCAGGCTCAACATGGCCAACATGCTGGCAACCCAAACGCAGCGCACGGCCGACAGCCTGTGGCTGCCGCCGGCCGCCGACCTGGCCGGCCGCATAGTCAGGTTCATTGCCGAACGATGCCTCACGGCACGCGGGCCAAAGGAAATACACATAATGATGGAACGCCTGGCCTACGAAGTGAACGACAGCAGGCTCAATGTGTCGCGCGCGCTGAGAGGCTTGCGCGAAGCGGGAATGATAAAGACAACGCGCGGAAAGATAACCGTCGACGCCCTGGAGAGGCTTGCCGAAGCGCCATTGCGCAACCCTCTGTAACCCACTGGCCTACATCCACTTGGCAAAACGTGCCGTCCGGGGATGCAAAACGGCCCGTTTTACACCCCAAAAACAGCCGTACGGGCGTCCGGAACGGCCCGGACGGCAACGCCATCCCACCACAGCATCCTTGACGCCAAGGCCGGCCACGCCGGCCACGCCTCAACGGCCGGCGCGCCGAACGCCATGACCCGGCAAGGCAACAGGGCGACAGCATGCCGCGACATGCCCGCAACAGGTCTATTCTCCGTTAATCTTCGTGAAATATTCGTTACTTTGCACGATAATAACTAAATTTGCATTCCCAAAGAAACCAACGACTTATGTGCGAAAACAACAACGGAAATACACCACACAAAAACCCCTTCTTTGAACCCTACGGCACACCACACGACACTGTTCCATTCGACAAAATAAGGCTGGAGGACTTCGAAGAAGCGTTCATGGAGGGAATAAGACGCGACAACGAACAGATTGAGAAGACCGTCAACAACCCGGAAAAGCCAACATTCGACAACACCATAATCAACAGCGACGACGACAAAGAGGGATATTACGACCTGCTCTCACGCGTCTCCGCCGTGTTCTTCAACCTGCTAAGCGCCGAGACCAACGACGAGATGGACGCCCTGGCGCAGAAGATGCAGCCCATCCTAACCAAGCACGCCAACGACGTAAGGCTCAACCCCCGCCTCTTCGAAAGGGTGAGGCACGTATACCGCCACCACCGCAAACTGACACAGGAAGAGAAAATGCTACTCGACAGCAGCTACGACGGCTTTGTCAGGAGCGGAGCGCTGCTCGACGACGAGGGGAAAGAGAAGCTCAGAAAGCTAACCGAGGAGGCCGGCATGCTCTCGCTGCAGTTCTCGCAGAACCTGCTGAAGGAAAACAAGGCCTTCAAACTGCACATCACCGACAGCCAACAGCTTGACGGACTGCCCGAAACGGCCATCGAGGCCGCTGCCGCCGAGGCCAGTGAAGAAGGCAAGGAGGGCTGGGTCTTCACGCTTGACTACCCAAGCTACAGCCCCTTCATGACCTACTCGACGCAAAGGGAGCTGCGCGAGCGGATGTATATGGCCAAGAACACGGAGTGCACACACGACAACCCGGAAAACAACATCGACATTTGCAAGCGGCTCATCAACCTGCGGCTGGAAATTGCAAGGCTGCTCGGATACAAGAGCTACGCCGACTATGTGCTCAAGCACCGCATGGCCGGCAACACAAAGAATGTCTACAAGCTGCTCGACGACCTCATAGAAGCCTACAAGCCCACCGCCGAAAAGGAGATGAAAGACCTTACACTCTATGCGAAAAAGCAAGAAGGCATACGCTTCTGGCCGCAACCGTGGGACTTCAGCTACTATTCACACAAGCTGCAGCTTAAGAAATACAACATCGACTCAGAGATGCTGCGCCCATACCTCGAACTGTCTAACGTCATCAAGGGCGTGTTCGGACTGGCCACGAGGCTCTACGGCATCACCTTCAGGGAAAACGCCGACATCCCGGTTTACCATCCCGACGTGAAGGCATACGAGGTGTTCGACGCCGACGGCTCGTACCTCGCCGTGCTCTACGCCGACTTCTTCCCGAGGAAAGGCAAGCAGGGAGGCGCGTGGATGACGCAATACCAAGGCCAATGGATCGACCGCAAGGGCACAAACGTGAGGCCCCACGTCAGCATAGTGATGAACCTGACAAAGCCTACGGCAGAAAAGCCGGCGCTGCTCACCCTCGGCGAGGTGGAGACGTTCCTCCATGAGTTCGGCCACGCGCTGCACGGCATGTTCGCAAACACACGCTTTGAGAGCCTTAGCGGCACCAACGTGTGGTGGGACTTCGTCGAGTTGCCGTCGCAATTCATGGAAAACTATGCGGTACAAAAAGACTTCCTCAACACCTTCGCGCTGCATTACAAGACGGGCGAACCGATGCCCGAAGAGCTCATCACGCGCATCGTGAAGAGCCGAAACTTCATGGCTGCCTATGCCTGCCTGCGCCAGGTGAGCTTCGGACTGCTCGACATGGCATACTACACAAGGCGCAAACCGTTTGACGGCGACCTCATACAGTACGAGAAAAAAGCATGGGAGAAAGCCTTGGTGCAGCCCCAACTGCCCGACACTTGCATGACGGTGCAGTTCAGCCACATCATGGCCGGAGGCTATGCCGCAGGCTACTACAGCTACAAATGGGCCGAGGTGCTCGATGCCGACGCCTTCAGCGTGTTCAGGAGAGAAGGCATCTTCAACCAGGAAACGGCCAGGCGCTTCCGCGACGAGGTGCTCTCGAAAGGCGGCACCGACCACCCCATGGAGCTCTACAAGCGCTTCCGCGGAGGCGAACCTACCATCGACGCATTGCTAAAGCGCAACGGAATAAGGCGAAACAAGCATAAATGACAATGACACAGGAGGAAAAGCAACGCAAACTCGACCTGAGATACCTGCGCATGGCAAGGATATGGGCCGAAAACAGCTACTGCAAACGGCGGCAGGTGGGGGCGCTTGTGGTCAAGGACAAGATGATCATAAGCGACGGCTACAACGGTACGCCAAGCGGCTTTGAGAACGTTTGCGAAGACGAAAGCAACATAACAAAGCCTTACGTGCTGCATGCCGAGGCCAACGCCATTACGAAACTCGCCCGCAGCTCGAACAACAGCGACGGCTCAACGCTCTATGTCACGGCCTCGCCGTGCATAGAATGCTCAAAGCTGATAATACAGGCGGGCATCAAAAGGGTGGTCTATGCTGAGCATTACCGCCTGGAAGACGGCATAGACCTGCTTAAGAAAGCGAACATCGAAGTAACATACCTAAATCCGGACGACAATGAACCAGAACAAGTCTAACCGCTTCATGCCCCTCATCATGGCTGCATGCGTGGTGGTGGGAATACTCATCGGTACGTTCTACGCCAACCTTTTCTCGGGCAACAGGCTCAGCATCATCAACTCGAGCAGCAACAAGCTCAACAACCTGCTGCACATCATCGACGACCAATACGTTGACACGGTCAACATCAACGGGCTGGTCGAGAAGGCCATGCCGCAAATACTGGCCGAGCTCGACCCCCACTCCGTCTACATAAGCGCCAAAGACGTGCAGGCGGCCAACGACGAGCTGAAGGGCTCTTTCTCCGGTGTGGGCATTGAGTTTACCATCCGCAAGGACACCATCCACGTGCAGAACGTGGTAAAGAACGGCCCCGCCGAGCGCGCCGGCATAGTGGCCGGCGACAAGATAGTGAGCGTTGACGGCAAGCCTTTCGTCGGGAAGGTGGTCACCAACGACGAAGCCATGCGCCGGCTGAAAGGCCCCAAGGACACGAAAGTGAAGATTGGCGTGGTGCGCTACGGCGAGAAAAGCGTGAAATACTTCACCGTCACCCGCGGCGACATACCGCAGAAGAGCATCAGCGCAACCTATATGCTCGACGAAAACACGGGATACATAAAAGTGAAAAACTTCGGTGAGAACACCTATCCCGAGCTGCTCATCGCCTTGGCGCGCCTTTCCCAGGAGCGGTTCAGCAACCTCGTGATAGACCTCAGGGGCAACACCGGGGGCTACCTGGCATCGGCAGTGCAGATGATAAACGAGTTCCTGCCCAAAGACAGGCTCATTGTCTACACCCAGGGCCGCAAGTCGCCACGGCAGGAATACCGCAGCGACGGACGGGGCAGCTACCAGCACATACCTCTCGTGGTGCTTATCGACGAGGGATCGGCATCGGCTTCCGAGATATTCGCAGGGGCAATACAAGACAACGACCGCGGCACAATCATCGGAAGGCGCTCGTTTGGCAAGGGGCTCGTACAGCAACCCATAGCCTTCAACGACGGTTCGATGATAAGGCTGACCGTGGCACGCTACTACACTCCGTCGGGGCGCTGCATACAGAAGCCTTACACGGCGGGCGACGAGCAGAGCTATGAGGCCGACTTGCTGAGCCGCTACAAGCACGGCGAATTCTTCTCGCAAGACAGCATCAAGCACTCAGGGCCGGCCTACCATACGTCCATCGGACGGACGGTGTACGGCGGAGGCGGCATCACGCCCGACCTCTTCGTGCCGGAAGACACCACCGGCATGACGTCTTACTACAAAGAGGCGAGCATGAGTGGACTGATAATACAGTTTGCATACAACTACACCGACGACAACAGGCCTAAGCTGAGCGAATACAAAGACATCGACGAGCTGTCGGCTTACCTCAACAAGCAGAACACGGTGGAGAAGTTCGTGCGCTTTGCCGCCGACAACGGCCTGCGGAGGCGCAACCTCATGATACGGAAATCACACAAGCTGCTCGAGCGATTCATCAACAGCCGCATCATTTACAACATGCTCGACGAGGAAGACTGGATTGAATACCTCAACCAAGACGACCCGTCGATAGACACAACGCTCAAGGTTTTCAGCGAGGGAAAGGCTTTCCCGGAACCATCGGCAGACAAAAAGGGCAAGCAGACGGCCAAGGCCGACATTGCCTACAGCTATGGCGACACTCACAAGACATATACACAGGTGGCCTATGCATAAGACAGAACTAAGGCAGGCCATACGCAACAGCAAGCGGCAGCACACTGCCGGAGAGTTGGGAGCCATGTCGATAGCAGCCGCAAACAGGGTGGCATCGCACCCGAGGTTCTTGTCGGCCAAGACTGTAATGCTCTACTGCTCGCTTGCCGACGAGGTTGACACGGCACTGCTGATGGCCGCCGGCACCGGCAAGACAATAGTCCTGCCGCACGTCACAGGCCCGGCAACCATGGAGCTGCGCCTGTTCACAGGGCCGCAGAGCCTGGCCGAAGGCGCATTCCACATAATGGAGCCCACCGGGCCGGCATTCGCCGATTACGGAAAGATAGACCTTGCCATCATCCCGGGCATGGCTTTCGACCGCGAAGGCCACCGGCTCGGGCGCGGACGCGGCTACTACGACCGCTTCCTGCCGCTAATGCCGCAGGCCTACAAGATAGGTATCTGCTTCCCGTTCCAACTGGTGGACAGCGTGCCCACAGAGCCAACGGACATAGCCATGGACGAGGTGATATGGAAATGACAACCTGGGCGGCCGCCTGCAACAGCCGGCCGCCTGCGGCAGACACGGCATGAAGGAATGCCATACATACGATATTGCAACGCAAAACGGCCCGTTTGACATCCTCAAACGGGCCGTTTTGCACCCTGATTCGGGCCGTTTTGCAAACATGCTGAGCACCAAGCTGTTGGCAAAGCCGCCCGGACGGCGGCAGGCAATCCATCCGGTGAAGGCTCGAAAAGCACAAAGCATAGCTTTGCCCGGGCCGCTGCAAGCTCAGCAAAACCTTATGTCGGCAATGACCTGGCTGCCCACCTGGGCATTAAGCCGCGCCACAAAGTCGCGCCTCCTCATGCTCAGGTCGGCACGGAGGGCGGGGCTCGACAGCCTGACAAAGAGCGTTTGGTTCATAATGTAGGCAGAGATGGTGTACCGGGCAATCACCGGGCCAGCCACCACGGGCCACGCATCGACGAGCCGCTTCTGCAGCAACGGCGTCTCAAGTCCCTGCTGCCGCAAGTTGCGCAGTATCAGGTCGCGTATCGATTGCACATCGCGTCTAAACATGTTCCTCCTCCTTTACCTCGCCATCGTCAACGTGAAATATCTTATAGTCGTGCGAACAGAGACGCAGTATGCGGTCAAGGTGCTCGCGGTTGGTGTCGGTCATGAATATCTGGCCAAAGCCGCTGCCCGACACAATGCCCACGATGCGCTCCACACGGGTGGCGTCGAGCTTGTCGAACACGTCGTCGAGCAACAGCAGGGGGGTGGTTTGCGAGGCTGTGCGGCGCAAGAAGCCAAACTGCGCGAGCTTCAGGGCAATGACGAAAGTCTTGCTCTGGCCCTGGCTCCCCTCGCGTTTCATCGGATGGCCCGACAGCGTAAACACCAAGTCGTCGCGGTGCACGCCGTGCAGCGAATAGCCCATGATGCGGTCCTTCGCCCTGTCACGGCGTATAACGTCGAGCAGCGGGCCGCGCCGGCAATGCGACTCGTAGGCCAGACCTACGCTCTCGTGGCCGGCCGAGATGTCGTCGTAAAACTCGCGGAACACCGGCTCGAGCTCGCTGACAAACGCTTCGCGGCGTGCGAAGATGGCCTCGCCCTCAACAGCCATCTGCTCTTCGAGTATGCCGATGAGCTCCGTGTCGGGCTCGGCATCGGCGCGGAGCATGGCATTGCGCTGCGCCAAAGCCTTGTTGTAACGGCCGAGCGAGTCGAGGTAAGCACGGTCGTACTGCGATATCACGATGTCCATCAGACGGCGGCGCTCCTCGCTACCGCCGTCGATGAGCAGCGAGTCGGCCGGCGACACCGACACGAGCGGCACCAGCCCTATATGCTCTGACAGCCGCCTGTACTCCTTGCCGTCACGCTTCATGTGCTTCTTTGTGCCACGCTTCATGCCACAGTAAACCGAAAGAGGGTCGCCGCCGTCTGTCTGGTAACTGCCTTCGAGCATGAAAAAAGCCTCGCCGTGGCGCATCACCTGGGAGTCGACGGCACACAAGGCGCTGCGGCAGAAGGAGAGATAATACACCGCATCGATGACGTTTGTCTTGCCGGCGCCGTTGCTCCCTATAAAACAGTTCATGCCGGGAGACAGACTCAGCTCTGCCGCCTTTATGTTCTTATAATTCAGTATGGAAAGTTTCTGCAGAATCATCAGCTGCCTTTTTGCTATTTAACTGCAAAGTTAAGCCATTTATTAGTCATAAACGAAAAAAGTCAACGATAAATTTCAGTATCTGCAATAAATTCCGTAATTTTGCCACGCAATTGAAACTGAATTTAAAACAACAAAATAATGGCAAGCAATAACAACCAGAACGAAGCCCCCAATAGCGGGAGCACCATCCACATCTCGGAGACTTTCTTCGACAAGTACAAAAAAGCTATCATCTACGGCGTGGTTGCCGTAATCGTAATCGTGGCAGGAGCAATAATCTACAACAACTATGTTGCCGCCCCGCGAGCCGAAAAAGCCAGCACAGCACTGGCCAAAGGACAGGAATATTTCGGCATGGAAGAATACACTAAAGCACTCAACGGCGACAGCATTGGCTACGCCGGATTCATCAAGATAGCCGCCGACTACAGCAGCACAGACGCAGGCAACCTTGCCAACCTATACGCCGGACTATGCTATGCGCAGCTTGGCAAATGGACGGAAGCCGCAAGCTACCTCGAGAAATTCGACACACAAGGCGACCACATGATTAGCCCCGCAGCCGAGGCAGCGCTTGGCAACGCCTACGCTCACCTGAAACAGCCCGACAAGGCCGTAGAGCACTTGAAGCGGGCAGCCAAGAACGCAGACAACAACAGCCTCTCGCCGACGTTCCTCATACAGGCCGGTGAGATACTGGAAAGCCAGGGCAAGAAGCAGGAGGCACTGCAACTGTACCAGGAGGTGAAGCAGAAGTACTTCAACTCCATGCAGTACCAGACGATAGACAAGTACATTGAACGCGCCACAGTAGAATAACCATGGCCACAGCACTGCACAACCTGTCGGATTACGACACAGAGAAGGTGCCCGATGCCAGCAACATGTGCTTCGGCATCGTGGTGGCCGAATGGAACAAGGAGATAACGGGGGCGTTGCTCAACGGTGCTGTCTCCACGCTCGAGAAGCACGGGGCACTGCCAGAAAACATACACGTCAAGACTGTGCCGGGCAGCTTCGAGCTGATATACGGGGCACGGCAGATGTCACTCAACGGCAATTACGACGCCGTGATAATACTCGGTTGCGTGATACGGGGCGAGACCCCGCACTTCGACTATATATGCGAAGGTGTGACATACGGCATTGCACGACTCAACACCACGAGCGAGATACCTATCATCTTCGGCCTGCTCACCACTGAAGACCTGCAGCAAGCCAAGGACAGAAGCGGCGGACGGCTCGGCAACAAAGGTGACGAGTGCGCCGTAGACGCTATAAAGATGGCGAAATTCTGACCATCGACAAACTTAAACCACACAGTGGCGACCTTGCCTCGGCAGGGCCGCCACTGTCGATTAAAAAGCCCAAGGAAACGCCTTGCCGCCCACATGCCCCGCCAACAGGGCTCCGGGCTAAAGGGCGAAGCACAAGGGCCATTGTAAAACATCAACATCATCAAACAATGACAAAACTTATTTCATGGAACGTCAACGGCTTGCGAGCCTGCGAGGGGAAGGGCTTCAGCGAGTCGTTCCGCCAACTTGACGCCGACTTCTTCTGCCTGCAGGAGACCAAAATGCAGCAAGGACAGCTCGACTTGAGCTTCGATGGATATGAATCCTACTGGAACTATGCCGACAAGAAAGGCTATTCGGGCACCGCGATATTCACGCGCCGGAAACCAATCAACGTGACTTACGGCATCGGCATTGACGAGCACGACCACGAAGGAAGGGTAATCACGCTCGAAACCGAGGACTTCTTCCTTGTGGATGTCTACACCCCAAATTCGCAAGACGGACTGAAACGGCTGGACTACCGAATGAAGTGGGAAGACGACTTCCGCGCTTACCTGATGCGGCTCGATGGGTCGAAGCCTGTGATAGTGTGCGGAGACATGAACGTGGCACACAAGGAGATAGACCTGAAAAACCCGAAAAGCAACCGCCGCAACGCCGGATTCACTGACGAGGAGCGCCAGAAGTTCAGCCAACTGCTGGCCAGCGGCTTCACCGACACGTTCAGGCTGTTGCACCCCGAGCAGGTTACCTACTCATGGTGGTCGTACCGTTTCAAGGCAAGGGAGAAGAACGCAGGGTGGCGCATCGACTACTTCGTCACCTCGCAACGCCTCGACAGCCATGTCAAGGAGGCGGGCATACACAACGAGATATACGGAAGCGACCACTGCCCTGTGGAGCTTGTGCTCGACATTTAGCCTGCAACGGCCGACAACAACGGCCAAACGCCACACTGCACCTAACTCAGCAAGGCTGAAAAACGCAGACACCAGAGCCGCTACGCAGCCACAGCCGGCAAGCCCGGCAAGCCGCGTGGCGGCTTTTTTTCACCATGAACAATGCGATATGAAATGCGTTACGAAAGGCATTCGCAACGAAAGCCCCACTCTACCATGACACTGACAAAGGGCAATAGAGCTACCGGCGCCCGACGGCGGATTAGCCCACAGCTAAAATTGTCTTATCCACCACTGCCTCAGCGAAATAAAATAGCAGGAGGAAACAGGGCACTTAAAACAACAAAACGCATGTTGGCACATCTTTCAAAGGGCGAACACAGCAATAGACAAACATGCATTTGGCCAACGCATCACCTTGAACCGTCTTTAACACTGCAATGTTAAAAAGGGCGGCATGAGCCTTGCACATAACAACGTGGCTGTCAGCAAGTTGCAAAAGGGCCTTTTTTAGCATCCAAAACGGCACGTATTGCACTATGAAATGTGCCGTATTGCAATGCGAAACGCCTCGTTTTGCACTGAAATACGGCACAGCCCCATGCCCAAGGCCGCACAGGCCGTTTTCAGTTGCATATATGCAAGCACGGCACGACGGCATGCAACCTACGGCCAGAGGGCCGCTGCGGCTCAGAGACTCACGGTCTGCGCCCTGCCGTCATAGCGCACAGTGCGCCCCTTGGCGGGCACGTCGCCGGCCGGGGTCGACCCGCCTACGAGCACGATGTTGAACTTGCGCGACTTGAGCATGCCCTTGAACTTGCCCTTGCGCTCACCTATCGTCAACGTACGGCCGGCCTCATCCCACTCAAACTCGATGGTGGTGTAGGCGCCATCCTCATAGTTGTAATTGTCGTTTTCATCCTCATAGAGGGTAAACCGGCCATCGGCACCGGGATAGACGCGCACCTCCAAGTTGTCCCAACGCTTCTCGGTGGCATACTGCACGTCGGGGCCAAAGGGCACAATCGAGCCGGCGCGCACATAAACGGGCATTATGTCGATGGGCACCTCGCGCATTACAGTCTGCCCGCCGCTGTGTTTACTGCCCGTCCAGAAGTCGAGCCAGTCGGCCCCCGCGGGCAGATACACATCCACCGATGCCACATCAGCCATGTCCTTCTGGTGGCCGTTGCGCCTTGCATCCTGCCATGTGTACAGCGAATCGGTGACGGGCCGCACAAGGAAACTGCGCCCGAACATATACTCCGAGCCCAATTCCAGCACCCGGCTGTCGCCGGCAAAGTCCATCACAAGGGGCCGGATGATGCTCCCGCTGCCGCTCGTCACCTCCCACGCCGTGCTGTAAAGGTAAGGCAGCAAGCGGTAACGCAGCCTCGTATATTTCTCGATGGCATCATAAGCCCAATACCCTTTCTTGCCAAACTGGTATATCTCGACCGCCACCGGGCTTGAGTTATGGGAGCGCATGATGGGCTGGAAGACTCCCCACTCATACCAACGGACATGCAGTTCGTGGTAAGCCACGTTGTTGATGTCGTTGTTATATCTACTTGCAAAGAACCCGCCGAGGTCTGTCCCCCAGTAAGGTATGCCGCAAAGGCTATAGTTCAGCCCGGCCGCAACCTGCCTCCGCATGTTGTCCCAGGTTGAAGTGACGTCGCCGCTCCATGAATGCGAGGCGTAATGCTGCTGCCCCAGGAACGACGAACGCGTGAGCAGAAACACCCGCTTGTCGCTCGTGGCCTGCCGCTGGTGCTCGTAGACACCACGGTTCGTCACGAGTGGGAATGCATTATGCACACTGCGGAAGCTGCCCAGGTATGTCTTGACGTCGAAATCGCTGTCTTTGATGTCGAAATGGTCGGGTTCTGTCGAGTCAAGCCACCACGCATCCATGCCCAAGTCGAACATGTTGCGCTTCATCTCAGCCCAGTACAGGTCGCGGGCTACGGGGTTGAACGGGTCGTAAGGCTTGACCCCGGCGTGCCGTGGCCACGTCTCGAAGTCGTAAAGGGCCCCAATGCTGTCCATCCTGTGGTACATGTCGGTCCACGGGCCGAACGAAGCCCACACCGAAATCATGATGTGCGCGTTCCGCTTGTGCACATGGTCAATCATCTCCTTGGCTGTCTTGATGCGCGGCTCCGCCCCCGTGGCGTCTGCCTTCTCGCCTTTGGGCAGGAAACGCATATAGTATGGGTCGCCCATCTTGTTGATGTAACGCGGGTTTTCAAAGCGCATAGAGTTCCAGTTTGAGTCGCATCCCCAGTACTGCCAGTCCTGGATGATGCCGTCGAGCGGCACTTTCAGTTCACGGTACTTGTCGACCACCTCGCACAACTCGTCGGGACTCTTGTACCGTTCGCGGCTCTGCCAGAAGCCGAGCGTCCATAGCGGGTACATAGGAGCCTGCCCCGTGAGAGCCCTGACGCCGGCTATGACACCGTCGGCCGTTCCTCCGTATATGAAATAATAGTCGGCGCAATCGCCCACTTCGGAATCAAACGACATCTCCTGTGGGTTGTCCGTGAACGTGGTAGGCGAGTAATTGTCCCAGTAAAGACCGTATCCCTTGGCCGAATGCACAAACGGTATGCAGATGCTCATGTTCTGGTTACGCAGCAACAAGCGCTGGTTGCGTTGCGACACGAGCCCCGTCTGCTGCTGGCCCAGGCCGTAGATCACTTCTGCCGAGTCGAGCAAGAACGCCTGCCTCACCTCGAACGACGGCCGTCCGGCGTCGTCTCTCGGCGTAAACTGCGTGCCGTAGTCCTTGTCGCGCAGCATTATGTTGCCCTGTTTGTCGGCAAACACAATGCCGCCCGTCTCGGTGTCAACGCTGACGGCAACCCTCTCGCTGGCCACCGTGGCCACGCCGCCACCGCCACCGAAACTCAGCTCCACTCTACCGGGTTTCATTATGATTGGTATGCTCACCTTTTTGCAAGGCCTGGACACGGGTTCCTTATATACCCTGACAATGTCGGGAGAGTAAAACTCGACCCGCACGTTGAGCCCCTGGGCCTGAAACGCCAGCCCGCCCTCCGTGCGGCTGGCCTGCCCGGCCGTGGCCGATGCGGCGCAGCAGATGGCCGCCGCCGCAACAAAGAAGATTTTTCTGAATGTCATAACAATGTATATGTCTGTATGTGCAACAATGTTTTTGGTGCTGCAAAGATAGCCAAAAATCATCCACACGGCGGCAAACAAATGTTGACACGAAGCGCGCAAATGTTGAAAACCCGCCAAAAGGCGTCAGTCACGCCGCCTGCCGGCAGCCTGGTAGTCTGACGGGCGGCACCCGAACTCGGCCTGGAAACACTTGCTGAAATATCCCGTGGAACCGAAGCCCGTGGCCTCGGCCACCTCGGCAACGCTCATGCCACCGCCGGCCAGCATCTCTGCGGCGCGCCTGAGGCGTATGCTCCGTATGAAGGCCACGGGCGACTTGCTGAGCAAGGCCGTCAGCTTGCGGTATAGCCCCGTGCGCTCCATGCACAAGTCGCTTGCCAGTTGCTCAACCGAATAGCCCTGGGTAGAGATGTTACGCTCTACAACGGCGGTCACACGGCTGACAAACTCGGCCTCGGCCGGCGTCAGGCGCTGCCGGCAGTCAGACTGTCCGCTGCCCTCGCCCAGCATCACCCGCCCGTCGCCCTCGTAGGCGCTGAGGCGCTCGGCCAGCGTCTTGACACGCTGCATAAGCTCGTCTTCACGGGCACGGCGGGCAGTCTTACGCCTTACCACGCGCCCGTAAGCCACAAAGGAGGCAGCCAACAGCGCAACGGCCAGTACTGCATAGGCGGATAGAGCCACAGGAGTGGCCCACCATGGCGGCAGCACCCTAACCCCCAGACGCCGCACCTCGGCCCCCTGCCATTGCCCGGTGCCGGTGGAAGCCATCACCTCAAGCACATAGTTTCCGGGCGGAAGGCCCACAAATGGCAGGTAGAGAGCACCACGGTCGTCTACAAGCCCGAGGGCAGAGTCGGCCGTCAGCGTGTGCCACCGGCCGCCGTCGCCCGAAAAGCGGTATCGGTAACATGTGCTGCGCGGGCGCACATAATTCATTGTCGAGAAACGGAAGGCAACCGAGTTCTGGCCATACGACAGGGTTATATCGTCAACATAAGGCGGGGTGACGTCGAGCACCACCCTGCCACCATAGCTCCGCCCCGGCACCACCTCGCGGCCGTTGAGGTAGACCGAGGCCAGAATCGGGGTAAGGCGTATGTCGACGGGCGACGTGTCGAACAATCCGCTGTAGGGCGAAGTGTACAGAAGGCCGCTGGCATACGTGCCGAGCCACACCCCACCCTCGCGGTCAAGGCACACTGTGTTGATGCCCGTGGCAAGCATCGACCCGTCGGGCAGCCTGAGCTCACGGTGCTGCCTGCACTCGCCCGTCGACGGGTCGATGCGCAAGAAGCCGTTGGGGCAGGTGGCATAGATTATCCCCTGAGGAGTGACTGTGAGCGTATGAAGCAGTGTAGGCACCTTCATCACCGTGCGCCACGCCCTGGAACCCAGCATGTAAGCCAGCAACACCGACCCCCGGCCGCCCGTGCGCACCTGGTAAAACACCGAGTCGCGCCATGCGGCCAAGAGCGACGTGCGACGGTAACCGCGCCACTCGTCGCCCGCGAATGGCGTGCACTCATGCACCATCCTGCCGTCTTCGCTGTATTCAACAACCCGTCCGGTGCCAAAAAACGCATATACCACCCCTCCCACGGCATCCATGTCCTGCAGCCGGCCGGCACCTGCCGGGAGCCCCAGGGCAAGCCTTCCGCCGTCTAAGCACAGGCTGTCGGCCCTCACCACCCACCGCCTGCGCCGGGAGTCTACAAAGAAGTCGGCGACATCATCGCCAAGCTTTCGGGCCAAATCGCGGCATTGGCGCATGCGCCTCAAGTCAACGCACGTCATGCGCCTGTGCTCCTTTATCCACAACATGTCGCCTGAGTCTACGTAAAGGTGGGTGTGTCCGCCATAGGCCGGCAGGCCAACCCATCCCGAGTCGGCAACCGGCGCACGGGTGAACCGCTGTCCGTCGTAGACATCTATGCCACTGCCGGAATACACCACGATGCGCCCGTCGTCCAGCTGGGCCATCTGCAACACCCTGTTGCTGCTCAACCCGTTTGCCGTGTTGAGCGTGTAATATGTGGCATCGGTGGCATCCCGCGCACCATGCGCAGCCTGAAATGGCGCCAAGGCAAGCACCACGGCCGACAATATACCAAACAAGTTGTTGCGCACAAGCGCTGCCCTGCATCTATACATAAATTAATATACAAATCAACCTGCCCGGAGTGGCGCTTTTGCACTCATTCCGCCACGACGGAACGGCATGCCGACAACACCCCACACAGAACAATCCTGTAGCACACGAAAAACGGCTGCCGAGGGCCGGTTTCTGCTACAATAAATATTTACATCAGCCGTTCGGCATCACCAATCGGGCCTCATCGCGTTCCAACATGGGCCGTTTGACAGGCCCGAACGGGCCATTTGAGAATGCAAGACAGGCCGTTTGACGAGGCAAAATGGCTACGACCGAAACCCATTGCAGCCCAATCCGTTAGCAGCGGCCGCCTTGACATGAATCAAATTTTACAAAAGTCGGCAACCGCCACTGCCCTATCAAAACATGCGACAGCCCCGACGGACGGCCCGGCCAACGGGCGTCGCAACGCAGACCGACGCAGACAGCCGCCCGACAACCGCATTCTTTATCTGCAAAAATAAAATAAATTATCTACTGTTGCAATTAATTGAGAGTATTTTTATTAATTTTGCACCGTAATAAATCAACACTACAGAAATGAAGAAGCTCATATCACTGATGATCATGCTGGGAGTCGCCATAGCCATCAAGGCCCAGATGGTAGACCCAGTTCACTTCACCTCGCAGTTGAAAATGCTCGGTGGCGACGAAGCCGAGATAGTCTTCTCGGCAAAGATAGACAAGGGTTGGCATCTCTATTCAACCGAGCTGGGCAGCGACGGCCCCATCTCGGCATCGTTCAACGCCAACAAGATGGACGGAGCCGAGACCGTAGGAAAGCTACAACCGCGCGGGAAGGAAGTGAAACAGTTTGACAACATGTTCGGCATGGAGCTGCGCTTCTTTGAAGGCAGCGCCACGTTTGTGCAAAAGATACGCTTCACCAAACCAACATACGACATCGACTGCTACCTGGAATACGGCGCTTGCAACGACGAGATGTGCCTGCCCCCGTCGCAGGTGGCACTTGTAAAGAAGGGCAAGTCGCCCGCAGTGGCAGCCGCCGCGCAAGCCAAGGAGCCTGAGGAAAAGGCAGGCCAGGAGACTGCCACGGACACAGCTGAGGCCGCTCCGGCCGACACCGCCAAGGCCGACACCGCTGCCGCAGCCCCCGCAATGTCGCAAACGGAAGGCAAGGAGCTGTGGGCGCCGGTGATCGACGAGCTCAACGCCTTTGACGAAGGCGCCCAGAACAACTCCCTGATATACATCTTCCTGGCCGGAATAGTGGGCGGCTTCCTCGCACTGCTCACCCCGTGCGTGTGGCCAATCATCCCCATGACGGTAAGTTTCTTCCTCAAACGCAACAAAGACCGCTCTAAAGCCATACGCGAAGCCGTCACCTACGGCATCTCGATAGTGGTCATCTACGTGCTGCTGGGCCTTGTGGTGACGCTGCTCTTCGGCGCAAGCGCGCTCAACGCCCTATCTACCAACGCCGTGTTCAACATATTCTTCTGCCTGCTCCTCATCGTGTTTGCCGCCTCGTTCTTCGGGGCGTTCGAGATAACGCTGCCGTCGTCGTGGAGCAACAAGATTGACCAGAAGTCGGAAAACACGAGCGGCATGCTCAGCATCTTCCTCATGGCGTTCACGCTCACGCTCGTATCATTCTCTTGCACAGGCCCCATCATCGGCTTCCTGCTCGTGGCCGTGTCTACCCAAGGCAGCATTGTAGGCCCCACCCTTGGCATGCTCGGCTTCGCAATCGCCCTTGCCATACCCTTCACACTGTTCGCCATGTTCCCCAGCCTGCTCAAGTCGGCACCGAAGTCTGGCGGGTGGATGAACGTGGTCAAGGTGGTGCTGGGCTTCATCGAACTGGCTTTCGCCCTGAAGTTCCTCTCGGTTGCCGACCTTGCCTACGGCTGGCACATACTCGACCGCGAAGTGTTCGTGGCCCTGTGGATAGTCATCTTCGGCCTGATGGGCATCTACCTGCTGGGCTGGCTGAAGTTTCCGCACGACGACCCGGAGCACCGCACCAACGTGCCGCAGTTCTTCCTGGCCATGATTTCGCTTGCTTTCGCCATCTACATGGTGCCCGGACTGTGGGGCGCGCCGCTGAAAGCCATCAGTGCCTTCGCCCCGCCGATGAACACGCAAGACTTCAACCTGCACGAAGAATCGGTTGAAGCCAAATACACCGACTACGATGAAGGCATGGCAGCAGCACGCTCGCAGGGCAAGCCGGTAATGGTAGACTTCACCGGTTTCGGCTGTGTCAACTGCCGAAAGATGGAGGCTGCCGTATGGACAGACCCCAAAGTGGCCGACATGCTCAACAACGACTACGTGCTGATATCGCTATACGTCGACGACAAGACACCACTGCCGGAGCCCATCCAGGTTGAGGAGAACGGACAGAAGCGCACGCTTCGCACCGTGGGCGACAAGTGGAGCTACCTGCAACGCACCAAAGTGGGTGCCAACACGCAGCCCTTCTATGTGCTGCTCGACAACAACGGCAAGCCGCTGGCAGGCAGCCGGTCGTACGACGAGAACCTGCAGGAGTACATAGACTTCCTGAAGAAAGGCCTTGAAAACTACTCAAAACGATGAAACGCCATGCTTGACAAGGACACGAGAAACCGAATTATCAGGCTGATACACAAAGAAGTGGTACCGGCCATAGGCTGCACCGAACCGATGGCGGTGGCATTGTGCACAGCCAAGGCAGCCGAGACACTGGGGCGCACGCCCGAAACAATCAACGTGCTGCTTAGTGCCAACATCCTGAAAAACGCCATGGGGGTAGGCATACCGGGCACGGGCATGATAGGACTGCCCATAGCCATAGCCCTCGGGGCGCTGATAGGCAAGTCCGACTACAAGCTCGAAGTGCTCAAAGACCTCACGCCCGAAGCCCTCGAGGCAGGCAAGCAATACATTGCCGGCAAGCATATCGACATCAAACTCAAGGAAGGCATCACCGAGAAACTGTACATCGAAGTATGCTGCAAGGCCGCCGGGAGCGAGTCGACGGCCATCATCGCAGGCGGCCACACATCGTTTGTCTACCTCGGCAAAGACGGCAAGGCACTGCTCGACAACCGCACCGACACCACCGCGGGCGAGGAAGAGGAAGACATAAGGCTCAACATGCGCCTCGTATACGACTTTGCCACCACCGCCCCGGTGGAAGAGATAAGCTTCATAACCGAAACCAAGGACTACAACATGAAGGCTGCCAGCGAGGCCATAAAGGGCAATTACGGCCACAACCTGGGCAAGACCATCGACCGCCCGCTGAGCCAGGGCATCTTCGGCCGGAGCATATTCTCGAAGATAATAGCCCGCACGGCCTCGGCATGCGACGCTCGCATGGGCGGCGCCATGATACCGGTGATGAGCAACAGCGGCAGCGGCAACCAGGGGATATGCGCCACCAACCCGGTAGCGGTGTACGCGACAGAGAACGAAAACACCGAGGAGGAACTCATCCGGGCGCTGACCATGAGCCACCTCACGGCCATATACATCAAGCAAAGCTTAGGAAAGCTGTCGGCACTGTGCGGTTGCGTGGTTGCCTCGATAGGCAGCAGCTGCGGCATAACCTACCTCATGGGCGGCAACTATGAGCACGTATGCCACTCGGTAAAGAACATGATAGCCAACATCACGGGCATGATTTGCGACGGGGCAAAGCCAAGCTGCTCGCTGAAGATATCGTCGGGTGTGTCTACCGCCGTGCTTTCCGCCCTGCTATCGATGGAGGGCAAGTGCGTCAGCAGCGCCGAAGGGATAATCGACGACGACGTCGACAGGAGCATACGCAACCTGACTTCCATCGGTGCCGACGCCATGGCGACCACCGACAACATGGTGCTCGACATCATGACGCACAAATGCTAACAAGCGGAACGATTCGCAAAATTATCATAAAAAACGAGAACGGCACTGCCATTCTCGTTTTTTTTATTTATTTTTGCTACGCATTCATAAGATGCACCTAATAAAGATCTACCTAAAACAGAATAGAAATGAAAGATTTGAAAATGTACATCAACGGCAAGTTCGTTGAGAGTCGGTCCGGCAAATGGATCGAAGTGTTGAACCCCTCGACCGAAGAGGTGATAAGCCGCCAGCCGGAAGGCACAGTGGAAGACGTGAACGAAGCCCTCGACGCCGCACGTGCTGCACAGAAAGCATGGGCAGCCACACCTGCAATCGAGCGGGCCGCGTATCTGCGCAAGCTGGCTGACGGCATACGCAAACGCAAAGACCTGTTCGTCGACATCATCATGCGCGAGCAAGGGAAAACGCTCAGCTGGGCAACGACCGAGGTTAATGTGACAGCCGACTACTTCGACTACATGGCCTCGTTTGCGCGCCACATCGAGGGCGAAGTGATACCGAGCGACCGCCGAGGCGAAACCATCATACTGACAAAGCGTCCCATAGGCGTAGTGGCAGGCATCCTGCCGTGGAACTTCCCGTTCTTTCTCATCGCCCGCAAAGCCGGCGCCGCCCTCATAGCGGGGTGCACCATAGTAATCAAGCCGTCGCAGATAACACCCGAGAACTGCACCGAATTCGCCCACGTGGTTGAAGAGTCGGGCCTGCCCGCAGGCGTCATCAACATCGTGACCGGCCGCGGCAGCGTGATAGGCAACGAAATGGCAGGAAGCCCCAAGGTTGACATCGTGAGCGTGACTGGCAGCGTGAGCGCAGGCGAGAGCATCATGAAAGCCGCCGCCAACAACATAACCAAAGTGTCGCTCGAGCTTGGCGGCAAGGCACCGGCCATAGTATTCCCCGACGCCGACCTCGAAGCCTCGGCACAATGGATACTCGACAGCCGCATTGGCAACAACGGACAGATATGCAACAATGCCGAGCGAGTATACGTGCACAAGGACATCAAGAAGGAGTTTACCGACATTCTGCTGCGCAAGTTTGAGGCCGTGAAGGTGGGCGACCCCTGCAAAGACCACACCGTAGACATGGGCCCGCTGGTAGAGAAGCGCGCCCTGGAGAGCGTTGAGGCCAAGGTTGAAAATGCAATAAAGCAAGGGGCTAAGGTGCTTTGCGGCGGCCACCGCGTGGGCGACAAGGGATATTTCTATGCCGCCACGCTGCTTGACAACTGCACCCAGGACATGGACATCATACACGAAGAGACGTTTGGCCCGGTGCTGCCCATCGTTGAGTTTGAAGATACCGACCAGGTGATAGCATGGGCCAACGACGTTGAGTACGGACTGGCATCGTCGGTGTTCACCAAAGACATCGACACGGCTGCCAAGGTGACGCGCGGACTTGAGTTCGGCGAGACCTACATCAACCGCGAACACTTCGAGGCCATGCAGGGATTCCACGCCGGCGTGAAGAAGAGCGGCATCGGAGGGGCCGACGGAAAGCACGGCGTAGAGGAATATCTCGTTACCCACGTGACCTATCTCGACACTCACTACGAGTAAGCCGAAGGCACAACCGGCACGGCAAAGGCCGCAACACTCACCTCAAAGCGAGTGTTGCGGCCTTTTTGATTGCAGTCGACAGACGTGGCGGCGGCGCCTTGAAAGCCGGTGGCTGGCAGCCCGTCAGTGCAAACGGCGGGGCCCGCCGTCAGAAGTTGACGCCGAAGTTAAGGTAGAAGCACCCTGTGTGCGACGTGTCGAAGTCGCTGTGGCAAATGTTGGCCAGGCCGAAGTCGTAGGCCATCTCGGCATAAATCATCTGGTATTCGGCACCGCAACCTATGCGCAGACCGCCATCGAAGCGCTTGAAAAAGCCGCTCGAGAACGAAGAGTAGACAGCCCTGTCGTCGGGGGTGAGCCCGTAGTCCTTCACCTTTCCGCCCACACCGCAAGCTATGTAGCCTCCGGCAAAAGGCTGTATGCTGAAGTTGCCGTCAACATCATACTTGTATTTGGCCAGGATGGGCAGCTCGAGATAGTTCAGGTCGTAGGTAAACTTGGCCCCGTCGACCTTTCCGTTGCCTCCCTTCTCGGTATAAAACAAGCCTGTCTCAAGGTATACCGGAGCCGCGGGCGACAACTGGAAGCCTATGATGGCACCAAGGTTGAGCCCTGAGCGCACACTGCCGCCGTCGAGCACATCGTCGTCTGAGTTTACGGTGGCAAGCGCGAGGCCCAGCCTCAGGCCGTAATATATGTTGTGCTCTTCGGTGTATGCAGAGTTGAACGGATAGCCATACTGGGCTACCGAAGGCAATGCCATGATGAAGGCAATGGCCGACAGGAGTATCTTTTTCATATTTTTGGTTGGTCGTTAAATGATTATAGAGTGCAAAGGTAGACGTTATTTCGCTAACAACAAAATGATTTGTATTAAAAAGTCTTGCAGGCTGCCCAACTGAAAGGCGCTGGATTACAGCGCAAAATGCCGCATGCAGCGGCCGGCCACAGCTGGCGCTGACCTCGCGCCGAGCTATCTGCGCAAGTGACTGAGTCCCAACCACTTCGGGAAACGGCCCGTTTTGCAGGCTGAAACGGGCCGTTCGGCATTGCAATATCGGCCGTATTGCAACGCCGAACGGCCCATATCGCAGTGGTGGGCCACCGGAATGACGTTGGCTGAAGGCTGCCGACGCCGCCACGAACGGCTCGCGGCCCTACGCCGCCACGCCAGCAACAGCCGGCCGGGAGGCACAAAAAAGGCTGCGCCATGCGGTATGGCGCAGCCTCGAAAGCCGTTTGGGCAGCCGCAGGGGCAGCCACGGCAAGCGGTCACTTGAGCTTTGGCTTAAGCTCGTCGGGCGAGTCGTTGGTGAACATATTCACCGCCGGGGCCTCATTTTCAAACAAGTTTGTTATCACCTCCGGCTCAAGCGTGATTGACGGTCGGAAGTCGTCGCTCTCCATATAGCTGATGATGGCCTTGCGCATCTGGCGCGCCACCGGCCTCGAGTCGAGGTTGCTGTCGATGTCCATCGTGGTCATGAGCAGTCGGCCGCCAAGCACATTGGCCTCTACAAGCATACCGAGCTTGCGGCTTATGTGCCATGTGTCGATGGGCTGGATGGGCGGCTGGTAGGCAGCGGGGAAGTCGCGGAGGTTCATCACCTGCGCCTTGTTGAGCAATTCCCACCAGTTCAGGTTGCTCCAGTCGTCGGTCGGGAACTCTCCGAAGAGCGGATGCGACGTGTCGATGGCCGCCCCCGTGGTGTGTGGCGGGCGCATCTTAAACCAGCTCGTGTTCCAGAACACGGGCAGGTAGGTCTGCTTCACGTCGTTGCCAAAGCGCACCTTTCCGGCCGCCGTTATCAAAACGCGTCCCCCTTTCCGCAATGCGGCCACGGCCCGGGCGTCGAGCGTGTCGGTCACAAGTATGCCCTTGGCCTCGGGCATGGCCTGCTTGGCCGGATAAACCCAAAACTCCCAGCTGTTCTCTATGCGCTGCCCAACATTGTTGGTAGGCGTTGTTGTTACGGTGAGCTTCAGCTTCGACGGTTCGGCAATGGCCGACAGCGGCATCGACACAGTGCCCAGTGCCCTGTTCTTGCCCACGGTTATGTCGCCGGCATACAGCTGCCCGCCTGCCACCTTGTTGCCGTTGGCATCGGTGACGGTATACTTCGTAGTGGCGTCGCGCAGCGTCTCGCGGTATGCGTTGTACATCTCGACGTCCACGCTAAGCGTTTCGTCGTTGGTATAAACAAACTTCGGGAACTTTGCCAGCGGCACTATGGGCGAGCAGAACTGCGTCCACTGGTCGGCATTGCAGTAGCCCTTTTCACGCCAGAACACATTGAGCACACCCACGAGCGCCGTGCCCTGGCCGCTGTAGTCGTTGAGGGCAAGCATCTGGAAGCCTGCGTAGTCGGGCGTGCGGAGGTTGCGCTCCACGTCATACTTGTAAGCCAGAGTCTGCAACTTGCCGCTGGCCATCAGGAATTTCCCGGCTTGCGAGGCCATGCCGTTGTCTCGCAGCAGGTCTGCAAATATCTCGAAGTTGCGCGCTTTGTACGCCCCGGTGTACTGCGAGGTCTCTTTCAGGTCGGGAAATGCGCACCACTGGCCCAGCTCATGGCTCAGGTAAGGCTCGTTGACGTCGAACACTATAGGCTTGCGGCCCTTCTGCGTCACCTGCATTATGTTCTTCAGGAAGTCGTCGGTCGACTGTGGGGCACGCCTGTCCCAGTCGAGCCCGCGTGCACCGCCCTTGACGTGAAACTCGCTCTTGGGGTCCCAGGCCCATCCGCCGCCCACCGACGCTCCGCAATACACGCGCCGGCGGTCGCCCGTCTGCTTCCAGTGGTCTACAAAGTCGCCCACCCAGGGCACCCAGTCGCCTGCCGGCTCATTGCCGGCGGCCAGCATGCAGAACGACGGATGGTTGCCGTAATGCTCCACCATGCGCTCCGTCTCCTGAAGCAAGTAGTGGTCTATGTTCATGCCGCGGCGCAGGCGCACACCGTGGTTTGGCCACGACGGCCCCTCGGGCTGCAGGTAGAAGCCAACCTTGTCGGCCGCCTTGAACGCCGCCTCGGGCGGACAGAACGAGTGGAAGCGCATCATGTTGAGCCCGTACTCCTTGCATTTGCGGAACACCCTGAGCCACGAAGCCTCGTCGGTTGGCGGATATCCCGTCAGCGGGAAGCAGCAGTTCTCTACCGTTCCGCGCATCCAGATGGGGCGGCCGTTAAGGTAGAACTGCCTGCCGCGAACCTCAATCTTGCGCATTCCGAAGTCGGTCTGCACGGTGTCGGCGCCGAGCACCGACGTCAGCGTGTACAGGTTGGGCTCAAACTCGTCCCACAGCTTTACATCGTCTCCCATGGGCAGCGTCACCCTGACGGCCCCGTCGGCCCCGGCCACAAGCCTCTTGTGCTCAAAGTCGCGCCCGGCCACGTTGAACTTAACGTCGTATTTGCCTTTGCCGCCCACTACCTTAAGCACCACGTCGATGGTCTTGGCGTCGATGTCGGGGTAAACCTGTACGTTGCCGATGTACACCTCGGGTCGCGCCTGCAGCTCCATGCGGCCCACAATGCCGTTCCAGTCGCCCTGCGTCTGGTCGGTCACACTGTGCGAGTCTTGCCCCACGCACACATTCTCTATGCCGTTGTACACCTTGATGGCAATGTCGTTGTCGCGCCCCGGGGCCACGTAGTCGGTCACGTCGAACACGTGCGGCACGCTGAGCGACGAGTCGCGGCCCACCTGCCTGCCGTTGATGAACACCGTGGTCTCTATGTGCGGGCGCTCAAGATAGAGCAGCAGGCGCTTCTTGCCCCACGCCTTTGGCACGCTGACCTTACGGCTGTACCACGCATTGCCCACGTAGTGCTTGTCCGGAGTGAGGAAAAAGGGGAACTTCATCTTGCCCGGCTGGCGGTATTTGGCCATGTACGGGTTGAAGAAAAACGACGAATCGTAAAGGCTGCTCACCCATTTCGTCTCGACGGTCACCTCGTTTCCCTTGCCGTTGGTGAGCATAGAGCCGGGCAACGTCACCCGGTCGTTGTAGTCGGGGGTATCGCCCTGCACGAAATTCCATTCTCCCGCCAGGTCGATTTTGTCCTGCGCATGGGCCGACATGGCCGCAAGCACAAGCAAGATTGATAATAGTCTCTTATTCATATAAATAAAATGATGTTGCTTAAAACTTGTTGTTGGCTGCCTGGCAGCCCTGTTCAATACTCTGCGAGGGTGAGTGTGGTCACGCCGTAAACCTGCTCGCCCGGCTCGCTGACGTTGGCCTCACGCGGGAAATACACCGGCATGTCTTTCTGCAACGGCAGTATGCGCAGCTCCAGCCGGCTGCATCCGGACGGCAGCCGCCATAGCCCGAAAAGGAAGGGGCGGCCGTTGTAGAAGTTGTCGGCCACGAGTTTGCCGTCGGCATAAAGCCGTGCCACGTCGCCCCGGTAGTCAATACGCAGCAGGCGGTCGGCTCGCAGGCTGTCGGCCGGCAGGCCTATGGTGTATACAGCGGCCGCATTGAAGTCGTCGTCGGTTGGCTCTTCGGCCACTTTCTGCACGCCGATGGTTATCTTGCGCGGCTCGCCGGCCTCGCGCACCTTGGCAAGGTCGACGCCCACCTTCATGCCAGGGCGGGCCTCATCAGGCAAGAAGAGTCTTCCGGCCGTCTCAGAGTCGACGAGGTAAATGTTGCGGTAAACGGGCTTGCCTATGCCCTTTGGCTTGACGTTTCTGAGCGTCTTGCCGTCGACGCATATCTCTGTGGGCACGCCCTTTATCTGCTCCAGGTATATCTTTCCGTCGCGCTTGGCTATGATTTGCGCCGTTGCATACCTGATACCGTCGATGTTTACCGGGAAGATGCAGGCCGTGCCGGCCGGTATGGTCATAGGCTTGCGGGGGAAGGTGACACCGCATACGCTGAACTGCACGCCCCGCTTGTCTGTCAGGTTCTGCAGTCTCTCGTAGTTGTTGACAAAGACGAAGCCGCTGTCGCCCTGCGAACGGTAAGCCCACCTGAGGTGGCTGTCGTCGCCTTTCTTTATGTCTTGCGGGCACGGAAACGAGGCATCCATCGGTGCCAGCGTCTCGGCGTAGTCGTGCATAAACATGTGCAGCTTGCGCAGAGTGTAGAAATGAGGGTTGCGCTGGCCAAATTCGCCGAGCGGAGCCTGGAAGTCATACGTCTTCACAGGCAGGTCGTTGTGGTTTGTCGCGGGCGTGCGCTGGTTTTCGTTTAGGTATGTCAGCTTGCCGTCGGGGTTGGTGCCGCCGTGGTACATATAGTATCCGAGCAGGTTGCTGCCACTGCCCAGCTTGACAATGGCCAGCGAATAGGCGTCTTCGGGATATACGTAGACGCGGCGATGGTATGAAGTCATCATGCCTCCCCCAAGCTCGCAAGTGAAGTACGGATACTGCTCGTCGCCCTTGCTGAGCCTCTCTTTCTGCTCGCCGAGCTGCTCGCTGGCTATCGCCGTCGAGCTGCGGAAGGCCTTGAAGTTGAACGCCTTGTAATAGTTTCCGGCCGTTTCCTTGGTAGAGCGGTCCCAGAAGCCGTCGGCATAGTCGCCATACAGCGGCAGCATCTCGCCGTAAGGCACGGGCCGCGTAAGCTCGGGCCACCCCGTGCGGGTGTAGAACGGCAGGTCGAAGCCTATCGACAGGGCCAGCTTCTTGAGTGCCATGAGATAGTTGCCGTTGCGCTGCTCATTGTCAAACTGCACGGCCACTACCGGCCCTCCGTCCTTCCACTGCAAGCCAATCACCTGAGAATAGATTTGCCTGTAGAGCTTGTCGACAAACGACATGAACGTCTTGTTGGTGTCGCGCGTGCGGCATCCCTTTGTAAAAACCCAGTCGGGGATGCCACCGCAGCGTGCCTCGCCATGGCAGAACGGGCCTATGCGCAGCACCACGGGCATGCCTTCGGCCTTGCAAACCTCAAGGAAGCGGCGCAGGTCGCGCTGTCCGCTCCAGTCGAATATGCCCTCCTGCTCCTCGACATGGTTCCAAAACACATAGTTGGCGATGATTGTCACGCCGCCATCCTTCATCTTCCGCACCTCGCGCTGCCACTCGTCGGCGGGTATTCGGGAGTAATGCACCTCGCCCATCACGGGCACCACGCGCTTGCCGCCTATGATAAGGCTGCGCGAATCCCACTTTACTTCGGGCACTTGCGCCACAAGGCAGTGTGCTGAAAGCACCATGGCCCCTGCCAGCAAGAATCCTTTCATTAGCTGTTTCATATCAGATTCAGATTTTGATTTATTTTTTATTAAACATTATATTGACATAACTGAAAAAACAAAAGAGTATTGCGTGCATACAATCAAATCTTAAAACAAAGTTGCCGGAACAGCCACAGGGGCTGCACAACGCCATACTGCCGCAGCCACGGCGGCCTGCCACGGCAAGCCCCCGGCCTGTGCCGCCCATCTGGGGGCCACCCGTATGCCCTCAGGGCCGTACATTGGGCCGGGCATCAGGGCTGCATGCATGACACGCAGCAGACCATTTGCATGTTTCATACTGCACATTACGTTTGTTGATTCATGTAGTTTGCCATCATCATTATCTTAAAATAGCGCATTTGACGCACTCGCACAGACATCAAGCAATGCCCCGGGCAAAACATCGCCATGCCGCCATGCACCAATGCCCCCACCGGGCCTGCCGGGCCTACGCTCTCCTTCTGCCAAACGCCATTGACCGGACAGGTTTGCAACATCGGCCGTATTGCCTTGCGAAACAACGCTTTTCGGCCCTCAGAACGGGCCGTTTTGCAGCAGGAAACGGCCCGTTCTGCAACGCGCTGTGTGACACGTGGTTACGCCGCCGGCCACAGCCTGAACAAGCAAGTGGCACGAAAGGGCTTGCTGGCTGAGCCGCATACCGGTGTCAGTAGATAGACTCGGCACCGGTCTTAATGCTGTTGTCGGTAGCCGAGATAAACGAACGCAGCTCGCCTACGGTCATTTCTGCGGCAGGGGCAAAGTCGTCGGAGTTCATGTAACGCAACAGGCTGACCGCCATCTGGCGCGCCTCGGGGCACGAATCCATCTTCTCGATGAGGTTCATCGACGTGAACAGCAGTCTGCCACCGCCGCAACGCGCCTCGATGGCAGCAGCAAGACGGCGGTTGTTGGCAAAGTTGTCTATCACGCTCACTATCGGAACGACATTGCGCAGCGAATCCGTCACCAGCACCTTTGAGTTCTTCATCAGCCCCCACCACTGCCAGTCGGAATGCGACTCTGTGGGGAACGACGCCAGCGCGGGATGGCTCGGGTTGCAGAGCACGCCCATGGTGCCGGCTTGCTTGGGGAAGTGGACAGGGCTCCAGAACACAGGCACAAACTTGCCTTCAAGCCCCTTGAGGTGCTTTTCGGCGGGCGAGAAGAGCACCTTGCGGCCTTTGGCCAGCGCCCTGGCAGCCTCGTCGCAGTCGGCCGTCAGCACCACGTCGCCACAATCAAGCCCCGCGGTGGGCGGATACACCCAGATGTGCCAGCTGTTGCGCCACGGAGTGCCGTCCAAAGCCACGCGCAACGTTAGCCGGCAAGGCCCGGCCACGCCGCCCAAATCCACCTTGACGCGCCCCAGGGCAGTAAGGCCGCCCTGAGCGATGGTGCCGCAGTCTGTCGCGCCGCTGCCCACGGTGCGCCCCAAGTCGTCGGCCAGCGTCCACACGAGGCGGCCGCCCGCAATGGCTTCACGCCCGTAGTTGGCCACCTCGACGGCCGCATCAAACGTCTCGTCGGTTGTGTAAACCGCCTTGCCATACCGCGCCAGCGGAACAACGGGGGCGCAGAAACAGCGGAAATCGGCGGGAGACATAAAGCCCTTGTTGTCCCAAAAGGCATCTACAAGACCCACGAGGGCCGTGCTCTGGCCCGGGAAGTCCTGAAGGCCGAGCAGTTGGAAGCCACTGAACCCAGGCGTCTTCAACGCACGCTCCACCTCCTCTTTATACAGAATGGCGGCAAAACGCCCCGAGGCATCAAAGAAATCGTCGGCCAACTTGAGCAGTCCCTTGTCGCGCAAGTCGTCGCGCACGGCCTTGAAGTTGAGCGGGTCGAGCACCCCGGTGTACTTCTCAATCTCACGGACATTGGGATATACGGCATACTGGCCTATCTCGTGAGAAATCAAAGGGACGGAAGGCGTGCCCACGGATGCGGCATAGTCTTTTTCAAACGACGGGCGCTCGGCATCGAACACGCCCTGGCCGCGCACCCAGCCACTGTCGGTACGCTGGGTGACAAAGAACTGGTCTTCGGGCTCTGGATGCCCTCCGTGGCCGCGCTCAAAGGTGAACGTGGTTGTGGAATAAAGGTGGCGGGGGTCTTTCTGCTTCATGTCGCGCACCATGGAATTGAGCACCGTGAAGTCACACTGCAGCTCATTGCCACAGCTTACGAGGCACAGCGACGGATGGTTGCCATAGTTTACCACAATGTTGTCGAACTCACGGCGCAAGAAAAGCTCCACCGCCTTGTCGCGCCCGATGTTGAGCGACCAGCAGGGCAGCTCAACCTGCAGGTAGAAGCCCATGCGGTCGGCCACCCTGAAGGCTGCCTCGGGAGGGCAGTAGGAGTGGAAGCGCAGGTGGTTGAGGCCCCAGTCGCGCGCAGTGGCAAACACTTTCAGCCATCCGTCTTCGGTTGTCGGCGGCGTGCCGGTGAGCGGAAAGACACAGCACTCGAGCGTGCCCCGCAGGAAGGTGCGCCGCCCATTGACCAGCAGTCGGCCTCCTTCGGAGCCAATCTCGCGCATGCCGAAGGTAACGTTGCGCCCCGCATGTATGCCACCGCCGTCATATTCGGCTGTAAGCTCGTAGAGTGTGGGGTCGAACTCGCTCCACAGCCTTACGTCGTCGCCCATGTCATACCATGCCGTGACATCGGTGGCAGAGTCGGGCAATGCCACCCTCAGGCTCTTCACGGGCAGCCTGCAACCTGTTGAGAGTTGCCTCACGCCCAAGGTGAGCACGCCCTTGGCGCGACCGCCGCCATGCTTCGACAGCCTGGCCGCCACGCGGATGCGCCGTCCGGCCACGTCGGGATAAACATCGAGCGACGCTATCTCGACGTCGGCCAGCGCCGTTATCTCCATCCGTCCGAGCACCCCGTTCCATTTGATTTGTGTCTCATCGGTGTAAGCATGGCACATTTCTTTGTACGATATGTCGTATTGCTTGCTGTTGTCCACGCGAAGCTCTATCTCATGGGCGCCTTCGGCAAGCCCCCGGGGGATGGTGTAGACATGCGGGGAGACAAGGCTTTCCTGGCTCTGGCCCATGTCGCGACCGTCAACAAAAAGCCGGCTGCGCCACAACACACGCTCAAACGTTACCCTAAGCGGCCGTCCGGCCATGGCCTTGGGGATGTCGACACGGCGCAGGTAACGCGCCTCGCCCATGAAACAATGGCGTCGCGTGAGGTGGGTCAGCTGTGGCTTGGCCATTGCCGGCCCCAGCCTGTTAGGCTCTCCGAGGCGTGCGTCATCGGTGGTTCCGGGCAGCCTGACTGGCGTCGTGCCCCCGAAAAGCCATTCGCCGCTGATGTCAAGGCAGTCTTGCGCGGCGGCGGCTGAAGCCATGACGGCCACGAGTATCAATGAAAACAGATATTTGTACATAAGAAAAAGAACAATGTGCTAAGACGGGTTTGCAGATAAAGGCAAGCCGGTGGGCCATGACCAAAGCCACGGCCCACCGGCGTCAATCAAAACAACGAATGCAACGTGCGCAGTGCCTGCACTCCCTGGTGGTTTATGTCCATGCGCTCTACCTCGCCGAGATAGCGCAGCGCGTGCTTCATGTCGCCCAGTCCGTAATAGCCGAGCGCAAGCATATACGTGCAGTGTATGGCGTTCTTCGCGTCGAGCGAGTCTTCCCAGATGAGCAGGTCGGGCAATGAAACGGCAAAATAATCCATCACCACCTTCTCAAAAACATGCTGCTTGCCATAGTTGACAAGTCGATGGAAGCGCCCGTTGGCCTCGCCCTGCCTGCCAAGGCGCATCAGGGCAAGCCCCTGATAGAATATCTTGTCGGGCTTGGCGTCGTTGTAATACATGGCCGCCGCAGGCTCCTGGGGCCCCTTGGTGGCTTTTTCCCAGCACTCGCGGGCCTTGGCCTCGTTGCCCATGGCGCTGTATGCGCAGCCGAGGAAGTAGTGGAAATCGTTTTCCTGGGCCCCTTCGAGCCTGCCCTCGCCGAGGTTGTGCGGATAGACGAGGCACTCGTCGAGCAGCCTTATGGCCTTTTCATACTCATGCGACGCCAGCGCCCGCTTGGCCAGCTCGACGCGGCACGTCTGGTATTGGGCCGTCACCTTGCCTTCGCCTCCTTCCCACGGGTGGAACACATGGCCGTCGATGATGGCCATGGCCTCCTCGTAGCGTCCTGTCTGGTTAAGTAGCGTGGCCTCTTCGAGCAGCAAGTCGTCGCGCCGGGCCACGAGTTCGGGATGGCTCATCAGGCGTTCGAGGCGCCAGGCGTGCGGTTTCTGCAGGCGCTTGTAAAGCTGGTCGAGCTCCATCAGCACGCGGGCGTCGGTCTCATCGAGGCTGAATGCCCTCTCCATGCACTCGAGTGCCCGCTCGTGCTCGCCCTGTTTGTTGAACAAAGCCAGCGCCATGTTGCGCCAAACGGTGGGGAACTGCGGGTCGAGTTCGGCCGAACGCTGCCACAGTTCGGTGGCCACGCCATACTGGCGCTTGTCGTAATATAGGCAGCCCAGATAGTAAGGAGCGCGCGCATCCTGCGGGTTGGCGTCCATGGCGGCCTGCAGCGCCAGCACGTCTTCGATGCGGTTGGGGAAGCAATAGGCCGCATCGGCTGCGGCAGCACGGGCAAACGCGCCCGCATCGCCGGCCCAACCCATGTAGTAATAGGTCATCGGCGTGACCGCACCGGCGCTTTCGGCCATGCCCCACACGGCCAACGCCTCTTCCGGGCGGCCCATCTGCATGTAGTCGAGAGCCAGTTCGTCGTAGTTGTTTGGCATGCCGTGCATCATCTCGCGCAGCTTGTCGAGCAACAGTTCGTCGGCCGTGATGATGTATTTCTCGTAGAGGCAACCGTAGTTGAAGGGGTCGAGGGCCAGCGACTCGTCGCATAATGCCACGGCATCGGCCTCGCGTCCCAACACCCTGAGCACCGTTGCGAGCAGCGCGCGGGCCTTGTGGTTGCGTCGGTTGTTGTCGAGCGCACGTTCCGCCTCGTCGAGAGCATCGTCAAGTCGGCCCTGCATCAACGACAGTTGTGCGGCTGCCAGGTAGCCGGCATCGGCCCATGCCTTGTTCCATGTCGACTTCCAGAACAGCTCGTATGCCTCGTCGCAACGTCCCATGCACTTGAGGCAGAGGGCCAGGTTGTATATCGGCTCGCCGTCGTATGGGTTTGGGTTGCGGCGCATTATCACCCCGACGGCACGCCTGAGGTAAGGCTCGGCAACGGCAAAGCGTCCGCGGCGCAGGTACCACAGGCCGAGAGCGTTGTTGCAACGGTAGTCGTCTGGGTCGCGGCGCAACGCCTCTTCATAGTAATCTACGGGCGAGAAGGTGGCGTGGCGGTACTGTTCGAGATGAAGCCCGGTAAGGTAAAGCTGCTCTGTTGTCTTTATCTCGGCCGGTTGCAGGGCCGCTTCGGCGGCATTGGGCACGGGGCGTATCTCGTCGGGCTCGGCGTGCCATGAAAGCGAAAGCACCCTCCGGCCATTGTCATGGATGATGTACAGCTCTACGGTAAGGGCGTCGAGGGGTGTTCCGCATACATCTACAATCTCGTCGAACACGGCCTCCGGGCTCATGTCGATAGTGTTTCCATACAACACCCTGCCCCCTTCGTCGCCCCTGACGAGCACCTCTACGCGGGCCTTGCACGTGGCCTGAACCATCAGCCTGGCCCGCCCGCCGGCCTCAACAATGTTCATCACCAGGTCGCGCGAGGCGTTCTTGACTATCCCCAGTTCGCGATACGGCATGAAATACTGCGTGAAACGCTTCTCTTCATAAGGCATCAGCCACGTGAAGTCGGGCTGGTTTTCAGTGTAGACACCGGCCATCAGCTCGATGTACGGGCCGTCGCTGTCGGTCAGGTTGCGATCCCAGGCACGCCCGAAATCGCCGTTGCCCCATGTCCACTGCTTCTTTCCGGGCGACAGGTGGTGGCTTGCCACATGCAGCATACCCCCATGTGAGTCGTTCTCGTAGCCCCCCTCGAAGTCGTACTTTGAGTTGACGGCCATGTAAGACGTGGGCACCTTTATGTTCTTATAGTTGGAAATGTCCACTCCCGCCGAGTAGTCCATCTTGTAATATGTGCCCGTTGCTATCGGGAAAGAGCTCACGGCGCGCTTGCCGTGGTCGAAAACGGCGTTGATGTCGGGCGGGAACACGCTCTGGTATTCGTCGTTCACCGCCACAGCCGGGTTGGCCCACCACAGGAATGTCTGCGGCATCGGCGTACGGTTATACAAATGTCCGCGTATCTCGAGGCGGGCGCAACCGGGCCGCAGGGTGAATCCGGCCATGCCCTTCTGGTGGAACATGCGCTCCATCTCGTTGACCCAGACCGTTACCGAGCCGTCGGCATTCTCCTCGATGGTGCTGTCCACGGGCAGGAAAGTTGACGGACGGTGGTGCTGCGGCCAGTTAAACTCGATGCCGCCGGATATCCACGGTCCCGTAAGACCTACGAGGGCAGGCTTCACCACGTGGTTGTAATACACGAAATGGCGCTGCTTCACTTTGTCGTATGCCATCTGCACCCTTCCCCCGAGCTCGGGAAGAATCATCACTTTGATGTATTCGTTCTCAAGAAACACTGCATTGTATTGCTTGTCGTGCTTCTCGTCGGCTATCGATTCTATCACGGGATAGGGATAAACCACGCCACTCGAGCCTTGGTATACGCGCTTCTCGAGAAACATAGGGTTCTTGTCGGGCTTGCCGACTTCATAGGTTGGTATTGTCACAACCTCTCTCCATGCTTTTACCATAGTGCTAAATATAAGCCCCTCCCTACCCCTCCCCCGTGGGGAGGGAACCCAGTGCCGGGGATGTCGACACTGTACTGGGAGTGGGGTTGGTGTTTGTCTTTATTTAATATATGTCTCGTTGTATATCATAATGAGATGCTTTGCCGCTGCATTCCGGCCAACGGGCTCCCTCCCCGTTATGGGGAGGGCTGGGGAGGGGCCTCACCCCACCATCTCTTTCTCCAGTTCTTCGAGCGACTTCCCCTTGGTTTCGGGCAGGCGGAACACAAAGAACAGCAGGCCGAAGAGGCACACCGCCGAGTAAATCCAGAACGTGCCGTAGCTGCCGAGGGCAGTGTTGAGCAGCGGGAAGGTGTAGGTGAGCGTAGAAGAACCCACCCACAGGGCAAAGGTACACGTGGCCACGGCCACGGCCCGCACCTTGTTGGGGAACAGTTCGGATATGAGCACCCACGTGCAAGGGCCAAGCGTCATGGCATAGCAGGCTATGGCGAGCACCACGAGCACAATCATGAAGAAGCCGGTGACGTGGAAGTAGTAGCACACACCAAGTATAAGGTAGATGGCGCAAAGCCCTCCGGCACCGAGCAACATCAGGGCCCGCCGCCCAAGACGGTCGACGGTGAATATCGCAACGATGGTAAACACCACGTTGGCGATGCCGGTCACGACGATGTTGAACAGCACATCACCTATCTCATATCCCGCCGACTGGAAGATTTCCTGTGCATAATTGAATATGACATTGGTGCCGCACCACTGCTGGAAGACCGCAATGACTACGCCGAGCAGCAGCACGCGGCGGAACGGACGGCTGAAAAGCATGCCCAAACCGCCCTGTTGAGCATCGGCGGCATTGGCCGACTTGACCGCCGCAAGCTCACGGCCGGCATACTCTGAGCTCCCTATGTGGGTCAGGATGGCAAGAGCTTCGGCGTCATTTCCCTTCAACGCGAGCCACCGCGGACTCTCCGGAATGAAGAAGGCGAGCACAAGGAACAAGGCTGAAGGCACTGCGGCAGCCCAGAACATCCACCGCCATGCCATCTGTCCGTTCCACGACGCGGCGATGTCGGCGGCTGTACTGCCACCGGGTATTGGCTCGGCAATGAGCCAGTTGGTTATCTGCGCGCCGAGTATACCGAGCACGATGGTCATCTGGTTGAGCGACACGAGCTTGCCGCGCACCTTTGTCGGGGCCACCTCGGCTATGTACATGGGCGACAGCCCGGAGGCGACGCCAATGCCGATGCCGCCGAAGAAGCGGGCCACGAGGAAAGAGTGGAAGTCGGAAAAAGCCCCGGTGGCTACCGACGAGAGCAGGAATATGAGCGCCGACACCACCAGCAGGCGCCTGCGGCCTATGCGGTCGGCCAGCGTGCCGCACAGCATGGCACCTATCATGCACCCTACCAATGCAATGGTCATGGCCAGACCTTGGGCCGACGGTGAGTCGGCAATGCCGAAATAAAGTTCGTAGAACGGCTTCGCCCCGCCGATAACGACCCAGTCGTAGCCAAAGAGCAGGCCGCCCAATGCCGACACGAGGCAAATGAAATAGACAAATTTCTTGTTGTAACTGTCCATAATTATATTGCGTTAGGTTTTTAGTTTGAGTCTCGGTGCAAAGATAATGAATATGGACAAGAGCGACAATAGACAAAAGCAACTAAAAAGATGGACAATATTACGGAAACGACCACGGCATAGAACGAGCTTGGCCGAAGGCTGAAAAACAGCCTCCCGCACCGGCGTGCGGGAGGCTGCGGAAGTCGGCCGTGCTGCCGCCGACGGCTGATGCCGCAGCGGCAGGCTTGTTTAAAGCACTATTTTCCCCGACCGGGCGCCACGGCGATAGATGTAGATGCCGCCATCCAACCCGGCCTCGCCTATGGAGTTGAACACGCCAATCTTCTGCCCGCCGACGGTGAACAGCTCTACCGGCCCGTCGGCCACCTCGACGTCGGCCTCGGATATGCCCGACACCACTTTCGCGCCGGCCTCAAGCTTGATGCAATCGTACATCACCCCGCCATTGCTCCGTATGCCCGACATGGTGAACGCCACCGTGTTGGTGCCTTTGTGGAGCACGGATGCGGGAAACTCACACGTCTCGACACGGTGGTTGCCGCCCAGCACAGCACTGCGGTATATGGCTGCATCGTTCTGGGCGAGGTTCCAATTGGCCTGCACAGTGCCGTTGACGGCCACCTCGACCTTGGGGTTGTTGGTCACCCCGGCCATCGAAGCAGTGAGCAGGGCCGTGCCCGACAGGTTGTCGTCGAGATTGAACGACACCGTCCACGTGCCGTTCTTGGTCTGCGCGAAATACCAGTCGGTGGCCGGGTCGCTCTCACCTATTATATAATTAAGGTCGGCAGGGGGCAGCTCCCACAGCCCGTAAGCCCTGCAGGTGTCGCTATACATGAACCCGTCGGCCAAGCGATTGTTTTCCCCTATCTGCCACAACAGCCGCTCACGGCACTCTGGCGTCCACTCGACAACGCCGAGGTCGACGTCAGAACCGCCCACCTCGATGTCGGCGCACTGCAGTTCGTCGGTCACGCCCCCCTTGGTTGCATATCCGTAAAGCGTGTAGGTGCCCTTGCGCACATTGGGAATGGCAAACGAACCGTCGGCTCCTGTCATTGCCCAAAACATATATCCCTTGCCCTGGGCGTAGGGAGAGGTGCCGGCCTCGGCCAGCACCAGCTGCACACTGTCGCATGGCTGCCCGGTGGTAACGCTGAGCCGCCCCCTCACGGTCGACCTGTCGAGCGGATAGAGCTCATGGTCAAACCAAGCGAAAGGCCACTCCGCCTGCTGCTGCGAGGCCTGCCGCTTGGCGTCGGCAATCATCTGTTGCTGTGAGCCACGGTTGAGGTAGATGAGGAACGGGCCGTAAATCTTGCGTTCGCCATCCTCGTAACGCTGCGACGAAGCGCCGAAGTGTTCGCCCTGGAGCATCTGTATCGTGATGGGCGACTTGCTCGTTGCATGCACCGTAAGCTCCTGCCTCATAGGGCCTCCGTTGAGCCACTCGTGGCTGCAAGGTATGTTCCACACGCCCGAGTTGACGTTCATGAGCCCGTGAAGGCTGTCGCGCACCACATACTGCGCCCAGTCGTACTTGGTGTATATCGACCCGTCGGCCATGCGGTATGTGGCATCCTGCACCACGTTCTCCTCGCGCTCGGCCACGGCCATCTCGGCATTGGTTGGTATCTTGCCATTCATCACCTCGTCGACATAACCGTTGACAAACGAAGAATTGAGCCTGGTGCACACCCGAGCCTCCCTCAGGTTGACCCCGGACGACGTGGGCGTGCCGTTGGCCACTACGTAGACGTAGACCCCGTTGACGCCCTTTCGCATGATGAAGCCCTGTTCGAAGCGCAGGTCGGCGGTGGTATTGCTGAACACAACCTCCACGTAGTCGGCAGTCTGCCTTACTATTTTCGACGTCGTCGGGTTGAGGTTGTCGTTCTTGTCGGCCGTGTAGTCAAAATAGACACCATTGCTTGCCAGCACATTGGGGCCCCCGCGGAAAGTCATCTCGCTGATGCGTCCGTTGCTGCCGATGCTCACCGACACCGTTCCGTTGGACATTTTGTAGCTGTCGCCGTTGCGGGTAAGCGTCACGTCCGACTGTGCGCTTGCCCCAATCCACACCATGGCTGCCATGCCTATGGCTGAAAGTAAACGTTGTCTCATTCGCTGATAAGTTTTAGTTATAGTTATAGTTAGTGCCGCCCCAAACACGGTTGCGACGCACAAAGGTAGCTCTTTTTGCAGCAAAAATCACAGATTGTGATTGCGAACGGGCATGTTTAACGTTTTTTACACTTGCGGCTGCGCCGTTTGCCGGCCTGCCGCACACAGTGGGCAAGGGCCTGCGGCAGGCCTGCCGGGGCACGTGAGCCACGGAGGCACGGTGCAGAGGAAACGCCGAAAGCGGCAAGCGCCCACCCACAGCCACCACGGCTGCGTGCCGGGCGATGGCAGCCAGCCCCACCACAAGTAGCGGCCGTGGCTGGAAGACAGGCGGCAATGGTGGCCCGTGGGCAGCGTTTTGCAGGCAAAAGTTTTGGTGAACAGAAGAAAAATACTAACTTAGTGGCGGCAAAAAGCAATGGTATGAAACAGAAAGACGGATTCAACGGCGAACAGGTGATAGTATTGCCGCAGATGGCCATCGACATTGAGAGCGCCGACCCGCTGGCTTCCAGCCTATACATAACAGACATAGGATACTACCCCAAGGCCGCCGGCCACTACCGCGAACGCACGCAACCCATTTCGCAATACGTACTGATATACTGTGTAGAGGGCGCGGGGTGGTACTGTGTAGGCGGCGAAAGGCATGACGTAGGGGCCGACCAGTATGTAATCCTGCCTGCCGGCAAACCGCACACATACGCCGCCGACGAACAAGAGCCGTGGACCATCTACTGGGTTCACTTCACCGGGGCGCATGCCGCCATCTATGCCGAAGGCGCCCTCAGGCCAAACGACGTAAAGCCGGGGGCCATGTCGCGCATCAGCGAGCGCAACAACATTTTCGAGGAAATATTTGTAACGCTGCGCAACGGGTACGGACGGGAGAACCTGCGCTACGCCTCGTCGCTGCTGCACCACTACCTGGCGTCGATGAGATACATAACGCTGTTCCGCAATGCCGACCCGAAGCCACGCTCTACCGACGTTGTCGGGGCGGCAATACACTATATGAAAGAGAACGCGGAGAAGCATCTGTCGCTGCGCGACATAGCCGGCTACACGGGCTATTCGCCTTCTCACTTCTCGTCGATGTTCAAGCAGCAGACCGGCCACAGCCCGCTTGGATACTTCAACTTGCTGAAAATAAATCTGGCGTGCCGCCTGCTGGCATCCACCGGGATGAAGGTCAACCAGATATGCCATAAGGTCGGCATTGAAGACTGCTACTATTTCTCACGCCTTTTTGCCAAGACCATGGGCATGTCGCCCAAGCAATACAGGCACGAAAGGCAAGGCTGACGCGCCCGCCGGCGCCCGGCGGCTACCTTGCCCCGGCCTCCCTCAGGGCCTTCGTAAGCTCGGCAGCCTGGCCGGGCCTGGGCACCACGCCACCTACCACATTGCCCTCGCGGTCTATTATTATATATGTGGGGAAAGCATCCACCGAAAGATAGCTCTCGATGGCGGCCTGCTGGTCGGGCGGAAGGTTGAAGCTGACTGAGCCGGGGGCATCAAGCCCGAACCGCGAGACGAGCTCTCGGTACAGCTCGCCGTTGGTATTGTTGGCCAGATACATGAAAACCACACCCTCGGAGCGCAGCTTGTCGCGCAGGGCCTGCGCATGTTTCATCTCTGCAAGGCACGGTGCGCACCACCCTCCCCACAGGTCCAGGTATACAACCTTGCCGCGATAAGGCCGCAGAAGTTTCTCAAACAACAGCCTCCCCTTGGCTTTCAACGAGTCGACAACAACCTGCCCTGCTCCCGACGCCGGGCATTGGGTTGCCTGTGTGAGTTTGTTTTCCAGCACGAAACGCAACGGGGCATATACTTTCCTGAACGACGTGGCCGCCCACGATGGCGGAAACGCAGACGCCTCATAGTCGGCCGCAAACCCGGCAACCACCCGGCGGCATAGCGCCGGCACGCCATTGGTCGCGGCCAACCCGGCGGACAGCTCCCCCCGACCTGTCGGCGGTGAGCTCGCTCCACGCCTTGTAAGTGCATTCAAAGGCATAGCAGAAGCGGCCGTAAGCCTCAAGGCAGCGTCTGGTAGCAGCCGAGATGCCCGGTCGGACGGCGCAAATAGAATCGATGGACAGCCGGCTCTTTGCCCAAGAGCGGCCGAAAGCAGCCAAGGCAGAGTCGAGACCGTCGGTCTGCATCGGGAAAGTAAGCCTGTAAACAGAGGTTGCCCCTGCTGCCATCAGTTCGTTGTTCACCCTCGATTGGCTGCCCATGAAATAGGCACGCCCGTCGATGTCGTCGACGTAAAGCAGCGCGGTGTCGCCCGGACTGCAGTAGGCCATGACCGAAGCGATGGGCCGGTTCACAGTGTCGGCCCTGCTCAAAAGGCGCAGGCAGGCCGGTCTTCGGGTGGCATGGCGCACAACGACGCGGCCCAGCGAATCGGCATGGGGATGAAGCAAGACGCTTCCGGGCATCGAGTCGTCAACAAGTTCAAGGTAGTCGTAATACTGACGGCGGCTGCGGCTCACCAAAACGAAGGTGGCGGTATCCGTGCGCTGCAGGGGCGCCAACGCCATGGTGTCGGCCGAAGGCGATGGATATGGCGGCACAAAAGGCCCGGAAAACTCGGTCACGGCATGGCTCTGCCCGCCGACTGCAACCCTGCCGCGCCTCAACGACACGCCTACCTGACGGTTGGCCGAAGTAAGCCGGTAGCCGCCGCCCGCCTCTTTGTCGCAACGCCATAAGCAATCATCGTAGACGGCACGGTCGCCAATCAATCCAATAATCCACTCGCCGGTAGCAACGTCGCGCAAGAAAACTCCGGCGGAACCGGCCTGTGCCAACGACGCGGAGGGCGCGGCCAACACTGCCAGCAAGGCAAGCAAAACCATCGAACGACTCATATAGACAACTATTTTATACGATAAACATTTTCAACATTCCACCCGTCATTAAGCCACGCCTGTGGAAACGCTGCGCAAAACGGGCCATGACGGCCTGCAAAACGGCCCTTACGGCAATGCGGAAAGGCCCGTTCGGCAGCATAAAGCGGCGTGTTTGGCAAGCCGCTGGCTGTCAGATAGTTATGGAAAATAGCAAATGCGGCATCATTTTTTTACAAAAGCAATGCCGCAAAATCACTCACGCCTGCGCGCCATAAGCCCGGTGCCAGGCGGCTTCGGGGCAGACTGCAGTCACTTGCGGGCCGCGCGCTCACGCAAGCGGCGCTTCACCTCGCGGCGCCGGCGGATGTAGTCGAGCCTGTCGAGTGCATGGCGGCGCGACTGTATTATCTGGTGACGGTACACCAGGCAGGCCAGCAGGAAGTAGGCAGCAGCCTGCACCCACAAGGCCCTATACTCGAAGGCCACGTCGTAAAGCGACGCCCCGAGAGTGTTGACACGCACGTAAGCCCTGATGCCGAAGGTTGAAGGAAACAGCCACGAGAAGCATTCCCAATACCACGGCATGTTGCTCTGCGGCCAAGACACGCCCGAGAGAAACAGCAACGGCACGGAAGCGAAGACCACCAGCAGCATTACGTTCTCACGGTAGCGCACCATGCACGACACAACCATGCCGAAAAAGATGCTCGCAAAAATATATGGCAGCATTATGGCGAGCAGCACCGAGGGCTCGGCCAGCACAACGAAATGGAACAGGCGGGGCACTATCATCGACAGGTAGGAGCCCAGCACGGCGTAAATCATGAAATAACACATGGCCTTGCCCATGACAATGCGGAACATTCCCTGGTAGCTGCGGCTGAAGGGAATAAGGTCTTGGTAACGGTTGCGCTCGCGGGCGGTGCCGGCCGACAGGCCTATGCCCAGCACGAGCGTCTGCTGCAGTATGAGCATGAGCACCGCCGGCAGTATGAACGAGCCGTAACCGCCCGACGGATTGAACATTGGCACGGGTGTCACGGCCATCGGGCTCGTGGTGACAAGGTCTTCACGGTCGGTCGTGTTGCCCGCCACCTTCACCTGCAACTGGCTGTTCATGTCGAGGGCAACGCTCATGGCCGTCTGGTAAACGGCCTTGTAGGTGAGCATGAGGCTCATGTCGCAGTATACGCTGACGGCCGTCTGCTCCATGCGGTTGAGCCGCGTAGAGAAATCATACGGCAGGTAATAAATGCCTTTCACCACCTGACGGCTGAGCAGCGCACGGGCCTCGTCCATGTCGGATGCGTAGCACAGCACCCGCACATCGGGCGACGCGTCGCAATGGCGCACGAACTCACGGCTCATGGCCGTGCGCGAGTTGTCGACAACGGCCACCGGCACATCGCGCACTACCTCATTGTTGTATATCCAGGAGTAAAGCAACGGATAGAGCAAGGGCACGAGGATGAAAAATATAAGCACACCTTCGTCGCGGACGGTCTGCCTCATCTCTTCCGCCCAAATGCGGCAGGCATCGACCACTCCGCCACGTATCTTGTTTATGATTCCGTCTTCTCTCATCACGTCAAGGAATATATACGTATGTAAGCATGGCGTTGCGTATCTTGCGCAACACCATTATCGGCAACAAGGCAAAGGCCACCAACGCCGCTATGTGGAACCATGCGTCGAGCATTTCGTAACCGTTGAACACCGTGATTTGGTAAACCATGAAGTAATGGCGCAACGGGAAGAGCCACGAAAGAGACTCCAAGGCGGAGTCCATGCCCATCACCGGAAATGCCGAACCGGCCATCGAGAAGCTCAGCACGGCCCAAAGCGAGCACACACTCATCGACATACGCAACGATGGCATGAGCCCGAAGGCGAATATTCCGAACCCTTGCGACGACAAGACCGTGGCCAACCCGAGCATGGCTATGCGCATGATGCCACCCGGATGGGGAAAGCCGAGCACCCCGAAGACATAGTACATGTATCCGTAGACTATGGCGAGGAATATCAGTGTCTGCGGCAGCATCTTGCCGGCAAGCGCCACCACGATGTTGCCGTCGGCCATCGACAGCCACTGGCGTGAACGCTTGAACTTAAGCTCTGTGCCCAATGAATATGCCGTTATGAGGAAGATGAACAGCATGATGACGCCGGGCACGAGCACGGTACTGAGGTATATGTTATAGTTTGTCCACGGATTGGATATCTGGTGTAGGTCGATTACGATGGGCTGGAGGAACGACTGTATCTGCGCGGGGGGCACACCCTTGGCCTGGAGCGTTGCCATGCCCACCGAAGCGGAGCCGAGCGTGGTTATGGTGGTAAGGTCGCGGTAGAGCAAAGTGCCCGCCGCGTAGTAGGCCATGTTGTAGTAAAACGACACTGTTGGGCGCCGCTGGGCCAGCAACTTGTCGGAAGTGCCTTCGGGAATGTACAGGAATGCGTATATCTCACCTGCCTGGACGGCCTTGCGAGCATCGCGCACTGCGGGGTAGACGGCCACTACATGGCTGGTCTGGAAGGCGTCGAGCCGGCGCACAAGCTGCCGGCTTAACGACGAATGGTCGTGGTCTACCACACCGACAGGCATGTCGGTGGGCTGCCCCTCCTGCATCATGGATGTGAAAAAAAACATCACCAGAAGCGGGAACACAACCATGCAAAACCAGTAGATGGGGTTTTTGCGCAGTATGCAACATTCGCGCCACGCTATACGCGCGACTTGGCTGAGACACTCTTTTAACCGCACCGGCTTATATCATTTTTCTTTTACTACCAACGACATGCCCGGACGAAGCCCTTCAACCTGCCCAACCGGACGCGCCTTGACCTCGAATGTCTTCAAGTCAAACTGCCCGTTGGCCTTGGTTGCCTTCCATACGGCATAGCTTCCCTCGTCCTTCATATAATACACTTTCATGCTTATGTCCTTGCCGAACGCCGGCACATAAGCATTGAAAGTCTTGCCAACGGCAAGCCCGCTCAACTGGTCTTCACGCACATTGAACGTGCCCCACATGTCGGTCATTACCGATATCGACATTATCGGGGCGCCCGTGCCTACGAGCTCGCCCACCTTCGGGTAGACCTCGCTGACCTCACCGTCCATCTGTGCCACCTGGACGGTCTCGTTGATATATGAACTCACCTCGGCCACCGCGCCTTTGGCACGGTTCACCTGGGCGGCTGCGGCCATCTTTTCTTCGCGCCGAGCACCGTTGCGGGCCATGTCATACTGGCTCTGGGCGGCCTTTACCTGGGCCTCCATGGCCTTGAAATTGGCAAAGGCCTCGTCGCGCTTCTGCTCTGTCATGACCCCTTCGTCGTACAGACGCTGCACCCGCCCATACGACTTGCGGGCGATGTCGAGGCCAGCCTTGGCCTGCTGCAACACCTGGAAAGCTCCCCTCACCTGCTCGGCGCGGGCGCCGCTGCGCGCCATCTCGTCCATGGCGGCAGCCGCATCCTCGGCACTGCGCGCCTGGGCAAGCTTGGCCTGCACGTCGGGCGCGTCGAGAATGGCCAGCGTGTCGCCCTTCCTGACATAGTCGCCCTCCTTTACCCGAAGCTCGAGGATGCGCCCCGGCACCTTGCTCGACACCCGGTATTCTGTCACTTCCACCTGCCCCTGTATGAGCTCCGGCTCACGCCCGAGGGCAAAAAAGCCTATCAAGGCAACCACTACGACCACTGCCGCAAACCCGGCGACGGCAAGCAGGATGTTGTTATGTTGTGATTTTGCTGACATAATCAATCGTCTAATGTTCCAAGGGCCTTCTTCAGGTTGACTTGGCTTAGTTTAACTTCTATTTCTGCGTCTATCTTTTGCGACTGCGCCTTGAGCCAGGCGGTCTGTGCCTCCATCACCGTTGTGCTCTGAATCACACCTTCGCGGAAGCCCAGGTTGGCGCTGCGCAGGTTTTCCTCGGCCTGTTCGGCACTGGCCTTGGCCATGGTCAGCTTCTTGCCGGCTTCCGAAAGCTTGAACGAACTCTGGCTTACTTGCAGCTCGACTCCCTCGCGCGCCTCTGCCAACTCGAGGTTGGCCATGGCTGTGGCGCCCTTTGCGGCCCTCACCTTATAGGCCACATCGCCCCAGTTCCAGATGGGCACGCGCACCAATACGCCTACGCTCCAAACGCCTCCGAACTTGTTTTGAAACCCGTTGAACACGTTTGGGTTGCTGAACGAATACCCTCCGATGAGCGCAACCTGAGGCAGGTTGCCTGCCTTGAGCAGGTTTGTGGCCTGCTTGCTTATGTCGACGGCATTCTGGAGCATCTGCAGTTCAGGCCTGTTGTTAACCGCGTCTGAATGGCTTCCGTACACCGTAGCGTCGGCTGTGGGCAGACTGCTGGAGTCTTCGTCGGCCAAGGCGATGTCGGTATCGAGCGGCAAGCCACATATCTGGCATAGCAACATCCGTGCCAGCACGAGCCCGTCGTTGACCTGAGTCAGCGACATCTCGGCTTCGTTGAGCCTCACCTTCACGCTGAGGCCCTCGGAGCGGGTGGCCACCCCTTCGCGTATCATCTTCTGAACGTCGCTGTCGAGCCGGCCCACCAACTTAAGGTAGCTCTCTGCCAGGCGCTTCTTGTTCTTCAGAGATACTATGGTCCAATAGGCATTGTCGACGTCGAAGAGCGTCTGCTGGCGCTTGGCGTCGATGCCGTTGGCCGCCATCTGCTCGCCGAGGCGGGCCATCTTGTTCATGGCCACGATGCTCCCGCCCATGAATATCGGCTGTGTGACCATGACCGAGCCGGCGAATATGTTGCGGGTATCGGTGCGGAAGGCGTCAACCACCTTCTGCCCTTCGGCGTTGAGTGCCGACGCCAGGCCGGTCACTTGGGCCCCGATGTTGCCCAGGGCCTGGTCGGTGGTGGTGCCAAACACCTTCAGCGCCTCGTCGAGAGCTGCCTTCTGGGCATCGGTGAGCCCCTCGCCAAATCCCTGGAGCGAGCCCGCCAGCCCCGAGGTGGCCGTGGTGCCTATCCCCGAAAGAGCCCCCTTCTGCCTGTCGTTGAGTATTGACAGCTCCCTGCTGTTGTACATGTAGCTGCCCACCGCGCTGACGTGCGGCAGGTACTTCGTGCGGGCCGACTTCCTCATGTTGGTGGCCACATCGCGCTGCAGCTCCGAGACAGCCAGCTGCTTGTTGTTGCGCAATGCCATGGCCCGGCAACTGTCGAGGCTCAGCACATGCGTTGCGGCTGACGACGGCACCGCCCCTGACAACAGCAAGAGCCAAACGATACCTTTCATAATGACTGGAAATTAAAAACGTTTACTTGCTGAACGTAAAGCTCCGCGAGCCTATCATGTTGCCATCGGCAAAGACGCTGACGGTGTAAGTGCCCTTGCTCAAGAACTCCTCAACCGCCCTGTACATGGTGACCGGGGTCTCCTCGCCGGTGTACTCCACGCTTTTCTTCATAGAGCACTCTATGTTGCGGTTCTCGTATGCAAACGTACCGCCCCCACCGAGCACGTCGCCGGTGGGCGTGGTTATGCGGACGTAGAACGTGCGCACGCCGTTGGTGGCTGTGACGTTGCGCGTGATGCGGAACGACACCTCTATAGACTTGCAGTCCTTTATGCGTTTCACGGCCTTGCCGTTTTTCTTCTTGGCTATCATGTTGATACCCGTGGCATCGAGCTGGGCGGCAATGGCCACCTTCTCCGACAGCGAAGCCTTCTCGCTGCTGAGCCCGGCTATCTGGCGGGTGGCCTCGTTATACTGGCCCTTTACGCGGCTATTCTCCTCCCTGAGGTTCTGGTTGAGGCGGTTGAGCGAGTCAATCTCAAGCACGTAGCTGCGCAACACGGCACGCACCGTGGCCAGTTCCTTCTTGAGACGTGCTATCTCGCGGGCATCGGTACTCTTCACCTGGCGGAGCTCCTCAAGCAGCCTTTGCGTCTTGAGTTGCTCTTGAGTGAGCTGCGCGACTATCGAATCGTTGTTTATTTGCGTCTTCATCTCGCTATACTGGCGGGCGAATTGCTCATACTCATTCTCCATTTCCTTCTTGTCAAGGTCTGCCAGTTCCTGCATGTCCTTGTTCACCTGACGCTGATGGGTCAGCCCAATTGCAAGATATGTAACGCCACCCAATAGCAAAACGATAACCACGATGAGTGGTATCAACAATTTCTTGTTCATATACTTATTTACTTTTAAACAGATGCAAAGTTAAAGTTTTAGAACGAAACGGCAAAAGAAAAGGGCGCGGCATTGAGCAAACGGAAGCAAATTTAAGATTATTACGGAAAAAAAGAACAAAATTAGCACACCCCCGGAGATGCGGGGCTGCACTATGAGAAAAGCCTCTGCCTACAGCCGCGGCAACGGGAAGGCGACGCCGCACGGGGCGGCCGGATGTGGTGCCGGTGCACTTTGGCACTGTCGGATTTCCTTACACGCATTGCCATAAGGCACGTTTGGCATTGCAACATGGCCCGTTTCGCACCATGGAAACGGCCGTTCGACACACTCGCAACGGCCGTTTCGGAATGCAAAACGGCAGGTGTGGTGCAACCATCTGGGCCACAATATGTTACAAATCGAAAAACACAAGCAAGCCAACCGTAAACTGTTTTTACATTGCCGACAAAAAAATCCGGCATAAAAAGACGTCGTTATGAAAATAAATATGTAAATTTGCAAAATAAACAATACTGATATGAACAAGCAAAGCCTCATATACCGAATATATGACTTGTATGCCGACGGGTTCCGAAACATGACGATTGGCAAGACGCTTTGGACGGTGATACTGATAAAACTGTTTGTCATCTTCGCCGTGCTCAAGGTGTTCTTCTTCCCAGACTTCCTCAAGACGAAGACTGAGAAGGGCGGCGAAGCCGACTTCGTGGCAACCGAAATGATAACCAGGGGCGCCGGCCCTGAGGCATCGCGATAACCAGACATAACCCCAAAAAACAAAACAATATGACAAACATCCTTATGAATGTAGATGCAGCGGCCATCGACTGGGCAAGGGCGCAGTTCGCACTGACAGCCATCTACCACTGGCTTTTCGTGCCACTCACGCTGGGCCTGGCCGTCATCATGGGCATCATGGAGACGTGCTACTACCGCACGCGCAGTGCTTTCTGGCGCGACACGGCCCGCTTCTGGCAGCGGCTGTTCGGCGTAAACTTCGCAATGGGCGTCGCAACGGGCATAATACTTGAATTCGAGTTCGGAACCAACTGGAGCAACTACTCATGGTTCGTGGGCGACATCTTCGGCGCGCCGCTGGCCATCGAGGGCATCGTGGCTTTCTTCATGGAGTCGACCTTCGTGGCAGTGATGTTCTTCGGGTGGAAGAAAGTGTCCGCCGGGTTCCACCTGGCAGCCACATGGCTCACGGGCATCGGGGCCACACTGTCGGCCTGGTGGATACTGGTGGCCAACTCATGGATGCAATACCCCGTGGGCTGCACGTTCAACCCTGACACCATGCGCAACGAAATGACCTCGTTTGTCGACGTGGCCCTGTCGCCGATGGCCGTCGACAAGTTCTGCCACACGGTGACATCGGCATGGATCATAGGCGCCCTGTTCACCGTGGCCGTAAGCTGCTATTACCTCATGCGCCGCCGCCACCAGGCCATGGCAATCGAGAGCATAAAGATAGGCGGCATCGTTGGCCTCGTGGCATCGCTGCTGGCTGCATTCACTGGCGACGGCTCGGCATACAGCGTGGCCAAGACACAGCCAATGAAACTGGCTGCCATGGAGGCCCTCTACGACGGCGGGCAGAGCCAGAGCCTAACGGCCATAGCGCTCATCAACCCCTTCGCACAGCCCGACTATGCCGCAGGCGGCGAACCGCCGATGCGCATCGGCATACCCAAGATGCTGTCGTTACTGGCCACACGCGACGCCGACGGATTCGTGCCTGGCGTCAACGACCTGCTGAATGGCGGATACACGCTGCCCAACGGCGAGACGGCGCTCTCGGTAGACGAGAAGATAAGGCAAGGACAGGCAGCCATACTGGGCCTGAAAGAGTATCGCGAACTGAAGGCCAAGGAACGGGCCGACGGCCTGACCACAGCCGAAGCCCAGCGCCGCGACGAGCTGAGCAAAGACCTGCAGGCAAACATGAGATACTTCGGTTACGGCTACCTGAAGGACAAGTCGGAGGCCGTGCCCTTCATACCTGTGTGCTTCTATGCCTTCAGGATAATGGTAGGACTCGGCATGCTGTTCATCCTGTTCTTCGCCGTGGTGCTGTTCTTCGCCTACCGCAAGGACTTGGCCCGCACGCGATGGATTCACCTGGCCGGACTGGCACTGCTGCCCCTGGGCTACATAGCCAGCGAATCGGGATGGATAGTGGCCGAAATGGGCCGCCAGCCATGGGCCATCCAGGACATGATGCCGACATGGGTGGGCGTCAGCGACATTGGATCGGCAAACGTGATGGTGACGTTCTTCATCTTCCTCGCCCTCTTTACAACACTGCTGGCCGTTGAAATCAACATCCTGTGCAAGCAAATCAAGAAGGGGCCGGAGACGAGCGAAGGGTGACGCAAGCCGGGCATAAGCCAGCGGCAACGGCCTGCGGCATGGCTGAACTGCCGGCCAACGGCAAGCCGGGGCGCCCTTAAGGCACACTCATGTTTACAGGAGAAAAAGCAAGGCACATAGCCATTAATGAATCACTAATTATGAATTGAACATCATGTCATACGAATTTTTGCAACAATACTGGTGGTTCCTCGTCTCATTGCTTGGGGCCATACTCGTCTTCCTGCTCTTTGTGCAGGGCGGCAACTCACTGCTTTTCTCTGTCGGACAGACCGACGAGGAACGCCGCCTGCTGGTCAACTCGACCGGACGGAAGTGGGAGTTCACATTCACGACGCTCGTAACATTCGGCGGAGCGTTCTTCGCATCGTTCCCGCTGTTCTACAGCACAAGCTTCGGCGGGGCCTACTGGCTGTGGATGATAATACTCTTCTCGTTTGTGCTGCAGGCAGTCAGCTATGAGTTTCAAAACAAACTGGGCAACTTTCTCGGCACACGCACCTTCCAGTGGTTCCTGGTCATCAACGGCATTGTGGGCCCGCTGCTGCTCGGAGGAGCCGTGGCAACATTCTTCAACGGCTCAAACTTCATTGTAGAGAAAAACAACCTGGTGACCGGCCCGACTCCAATCATCAGCAGCTGGGCCAACGCCAGCCACGGACTCGACGCCCTGCTCGACCCGTGGAACCTGGTATTGGCCTTCGCGGTATTCTTCCTCGCCCGCGTGCTCGGGCTGCTTTACTTCATCAACAATGTCAACGACGAGGCCATACGCTCGCGCTCGCGACGCCAGCTCGTCACAGCCAGCGCCCCGTTTGTGCTGCTCTTCGTAGCTTTCCTGCTGCGCACGCTGCTCAAGAGCGGCTTCGCGGCCGACCCGGCAACAGGGGTCATATCGATGGAACCGATGAAGTACCTCAACAACCTCGTCACGATGTGGTACGTGGCCGCCGCCCTCGTGGTGGGCATCGTGCTCGTCCTCGTCGGCATAGTGCGCACAATAGTGTCCAAGACATACATCAAGGGCATCTGGCCGACGGGCATCGGCGTCGTGATAACGGTCTGCTCGCTGCTGCTCTGCGCTGGATGGAACGACACGGCCTACTATCCGTCGACGGCCGACCTGCAGAGTTCGCTCACCATTGCAAACTCGTGCAGCAGTGAGTTCACACTCCGCACCATGGCGATAGTGAGCATCTTCATACCATTCGTGCTCGCATACATATTCTATGCATGGCATTCCATCGACAAAAAGAAAATAGACAAGAAGGAGATAGCCCAAGACGAAGCTTATTGAACGACATCGGCAGCCGCGCAGGACACACACCAAGCGGCTGCCGATGCCTTTTTGTATACACCTGACACTTGCACGTTCGGAATATTATTAGTAACTTTGCAGCCAGCAAAATCCCAACACACATGACACCGAAAGAATCAAGAAACGAACGATTGGCACAACACCTGATACGCCATCTGGAGCGCCGCAACATGTCAGCATACTATTGCCCGACCGCAAAAGAGGCCGTATCAAAGGTCGTTGAATTGATACCAGACGGCAGCAGCGTCACCTGGGGAGGCTCAATGACGCTGCGCGACATGGGGATACCGGCCGCGCTGCACGCCAGGAACAGCCTTGACGTCATGGATCGCGACCTGGCCGCAAGCCGTGACGAGGCCCAAGAGATATACCGTAAGGCCTTCACTGCCGACTACTACCTGTCAAGCGCCAACGCCATAAGCGAGGATGGGGTCATCGTAAACATCGATGGCACCGGCAACAGAGTGGCCGCCATCACGTTCGGGCCTAAGCACGTGATATTCGTAATCGGCCTGAACAAAGTGGCACAGACAGCCGAAGCCGCACTGGCAAGGGCAAGGTCGACGGCCTCGCCCATCAATGCAGCGCGCTTCGACATAAAGACCCCGTGCCACACAGACGGGGTTTGCCACAACTGCAACTCGCCCGAATGCGTCTGCAACCACATACATTTCCTGCGCAACTCGCCCGGCAAGCGCCACACAGTCATACTCGTAGGCGAAAGCTGGGGCTACTGACGCAACGCCGACAGGCGCCAACCACAGCGGTCTTCCATCCAAACCAAGACCGCAAACAGCCATGACCACCATTTACCAGGCGGCTTCCTGACATGCCGGAAGGCTCGAAGCGCAGCACAGCCAAGCCGGCAGTGCCTTACAATGGCAATGCCACCGGGCCCGGCCCGCGCCCACAGCGCCATGCGGCACGAACGCCATCGGCAGCCAAGACGCCATGGCCCATCATCTAACACACCATATCCAACATTACGACAATGATTGTTTGCATAGCCGAGAAACCAAGCGTGGCCAAGGACATTGCCCGAATCCTCGGGGCAACGACAGGCCACGAAGGATACATGGAGGGCAATGGCTATCAGGTGACATGGACTTTCGGCCACCTGTGCACGCTCAAGGAACCGAACGACTACACCCCTCTGTGGAAGCACTGGAGCCTCAGCGCCCTGCCAATGATACCGAAACGCTTCGGCATCAAGCTGATAGACGACCAGCGAATACAACGGCAGTTCGCCGTGATAGAGCGCCTGATGCAGGCTGCCGACGGCATCATCAACTGCGGGGATGCCGGCCAGGAGGGTGAGTTGATACAGAGATGGGTGATGCAGAAAGCCAAGGCCACGTGCCCTGTCAAGCGCCTCTGGATCTCATCCATGACAGATGAGGCCATAACCGAGGGCTTCAGGTCGCTCAAAGACCAATCCGACTACCAGCCACTCTACCTCGCCGGGCTGAGCAGAGCCATCGGCGACTGGATTCTCGGCATGAATGCAACACGCCTCTACACGCTCAAGTATGGCCAGAACCGCCAGGTGCTGAGCATCGGACGGGTTCAAACCCCCACTCTCGCGCTCATAGTCAACAGACAGAAAGAGATAGAGAACTTCAAGCCCGAGCCTTATTGGATACTGTCTACCACCTACAGGGAGACGGTGTTCAGCGCAACCAAGGGCAAGTTCACGGTGAAAGAAGAAGGCGAGCAGTTTCTGGCCACCATAACAGGAAAGCCTTTCACCGTGACCGACGTACAGAAAAAGAACGGCACCGAAGCCCCTCCCCACCTCTACGACCTTACGTCTTTGCAGGTAGACTGCAACAAAAAGTTCGGCATGAGCGCCGAACTGACCCTCAACACAATACAATCTCTCTACGAAAAGAAGCTGACAACATACCCCCGTGTGGACACTCAGTACCTCAGCGACGACATATATCCGAAATGCGCGGCCACGCTATCGGGGCTCAGGGGCTACGAGACGCTCACCCGGCCGCTGGCAGGCAAGCCGCTGAAAAAGTCGAAGAAAGTGTTCGACTCATCCAAGGTGACAGACCACCATGCCATCATTCCCACGGGCGTGGCGGCGCTAAACCTCACCGACATGGAACGCCACGTCTACGATCTTGTGGCGAGACGCTTCATAAGCGTGTTCTACCCGGACTGCAAGTTCGCCACGACCACCGTCATGGGCAAGGTCGAAGACATCGAGTTCAAGGCCACCGGCAAGACAATACTCGACGAAGGGTGGCGCAGCGTCTATGCCAAGGATGTGCAAGCTGGCAGCGACGACGACGCAAAAGCCGACGACGAGGAGCGCACCCTGCCGCAGTTTGTTGCCGGCGAGAGCGGCCCTCACACGCCGAGCCTGGCCGAAAAGTGGACCACACCGCCCAAATTCTACACCGAGGCGACACTGCTACGGGCAATGGAGACGGCAGGCAAGTTCGTTGAAGACGAGGAACTGCGGGCCGCCTTGAAAGAAAACGGCATCGGAAGGCCGTCGTCGCGGGCCGGGATAATAGAGACACTGTTCAAGAGGCACTACATAAAGCGCGAACGAAAAAACCTCATTGCCACGCCAACAGGTGTGGAACTGATTGACACGATAAAGGAAGAGCTGCTCAAAAGTTGCGAACTCACGGGCATCTGGGAGAAGAAACTGCGCGACATCGAGCACAAGAAATATGACGCGGGGCAGTTCATCGAGGAGCTGAAACAGCAGATTGGCAGCATCGTCAATGATGTGCTCTCTGACAACAGCAACCGCCGCGTGAGCGTAATGACAGACGAAGACATGAAGAAAAAGATGGCCCCGAAGGTGGCCCAGGCGCCGAAGCCCAAGGCGCCCGCCCCACAGAAGAAAGCCGCAACGGGCCTCAAGCCCGACGACAACATCATTGGACGCCCCTGCCCAACGTGCGGAAAAGGCACGATAATAAAAGGGAAAACAGCCTACGGGTGCAGCCGATGGAGAGAGGGGTGCACCTTCAGGTTGCCGTTCGCGGCCAAGCCTCCTGCCCAACAATGACCTAAGCAACCAACAGCCCCGTCTGTCACAATGCGTCAGACGGGGCTGTTTCGTTGCTCCGCAATCCGTTTTGACCGCCCCCAAAAGCCCATTTCGCCACATCATTATAATAATAAGCCGCGATTTGCGTTATTATAATGACATGCGATACACATCGACCATAGCATCAATCATTGTCGTGGCCACACTCCTTGTGGGGTGTGGCGCAGACTCACACATGAAGAAAGGCGACAAGTTTTTCGCGCTTGGCGAATACTACGACGCCGCAAACCAATACAAGAAAGCATATTCTGCCACCGCGCCGAAGGAGAGGGCAACCCGTGGACAGCGCGCACTGAAGCTCGCCGAGTGCTACCGGCGCATCAACTACACACAAAGAGCAATAGCCGCATACAACAATGCCATACGCTACAACCAAGCCGACAGCATGACGCACCTAAGGCTGGCGCAACAGCAAATGAAGGCGGGCAGCTACAAGGAAGCGGCAAAAAACTTCCAGGCCGCGCTTGACAGCCTGCCCGGCAACAGGCTCGCCGCCAACGGACTGAAAGCTGCGCGCATGGCACCAGAATGGAAAGAGCAAGGCTCGCAGTACACAGTGAAGCGCGAAAACTTCTTCAACTCGCGCCGCGCCGACTACTCGCCGATGCTGGCGGGCGACAACAACGACCAGCTGTACTTCACATCGACGCGCACCGAGGTGAAAGGCGACGAACTGAGCGGCATCACCGGCACGAAGAACGGCGACATTTTCGTGTCGACCAAAGACGAGAACGGCAAGTGGACCAAGCCGCAAGACATAGACACCGAGCTGAACTCGGAGTTTGACGAAGGCGCATGCTCATTCAGCCCCGACGGCAAGACGATGTACCTGACGCAGTGCACCACCGACCCGCAATACCCGCGATACGCCACGATATGCACGTCGACGCGCTCCGACGCGTCGTGGGGCAAGTCGACCACGCTCGAACTGACCAAGGACACGCTGTCGAGCTACGCCCACCCGGCCGTGTCGCCCGACGGCGAATGGCTCTACTTCACGAGCGACATGCCCGGAGGAATGGGCGGACTCGACATCTGGCGCGTCAGGCTGACGGCCGCCGGAGTGGGCGGGGTGGAAAACCTGGGCGAGCCTATAAACACCGAGGGCGACGAGATGTTCCCGACATTCAGGCCAAACGGAGACCTATATTTCTCGTCCGACGGGCATCCCGGCATGGGAGGACTCGACATCTTCATAGCCAAGCCCGACTCCGTGGGGGGCACGTGGCACATTGAGCACCCGGGATACCCGCTCAACTCGCAGGGCGACGACTTCGGCATGACCTTCGAGGGACTGCACAACCGGGGATACTTCTCGTCGAACCGAGGCGACGCCAAGGGCTGGGACCACATCTACAGTTTCGTCAATCCCGAGATAATACAGACGGTGAAAGGATGGGTTTACGAGCAGGAAGGCTACGAACTGCCGCAAGCCGTGGTCTACATGGTGGGCAACGACGGCACCAACCTGAAGCTCAGCGTCAAGGGCGACGGCTCGTTCACGCAAGAGATACGCCCGGGAGTAGACTACGTATTGCTCGGCACATGCAAGGGATTCCTAAACCACAAGGAGCAGTTGAGGGTTGAACCGGTGACCGAGTCGACCGAGTATGTGCTCCAGTTCCCGCTGGCCTCAATCACCGCCCCGGTGCTGATAGACAACATATTCTACGACTTCGACAAGGCCACGCTGCGGCCCGAGTCGACCAAAGCGCTCGACGAACTGATAAAACTGCTCAACGAGAACCCCAACGTCACCATAGAGCTGAGCGCACACTGCGACTACCGCGGTGCCGTGGAATACAACAAGGTGCTGTCGCAGAAGCGCGCCGAGAGCGTGGTAAACTACCTGGTGGAGCACGGCATTGCCGCAGACAGGCTCTCGCCTGTGGGCTACGGCAAGGAGAAACCGAAGACCATAAGGAAGAAACTGACCGAGACGTACACCTTCCTGAAGGAGGGCGACGTGCTGACCGAAGACTTCATAAAGAAGCTGAAGCCCGAGGAGCAGGAGATATGCAACCAGCTCAACCGCCGCACGGAGTTCATCGTGCTGCGCACCACCTACGGCATGTTCGACGAAAAAGGCAACCTGAAGAACCCGCCAAAGCCCAAACCGGCCGAAAACCAGGCCCCGGCCGAGCCGGAATGGACGCCGTGGTAGGCACATGAAGCCAAACCGGCAATGGACAAACGCCACGCCGCAACCGCATGCCCTACGCACGGCCACAACCATTGACGGCAACAGCGTCAGGGCTGCGGGCCCGCCGAGAACAATCGGTGCAGCAGTGCAACCTGTCTGGGACCAATGCCCCGGCCATCCGGTTTCAGTAGCAAATGCGCCGCACCGCCCCGACTTGGGCAAGCCATATCATCCAACCGGCTATTCCTTTGGCATCCAGCCACTTACGGAAAATGCCGGACTGCGGTTTCAAAACGGCCCGTATTACAACACAAAACGGCCCGTTCGGGCTTGCAAAACGGCCTGTTTTGCAAGCCCGAACGGGCCTTATCGGATTCTGCCGGATGCGCCCCGCCGGCCTGTCACCACCACGAGCGCTCCCTGTCCATCACCTCTTTGATTAGCAAGGCCATCACCACAGCCATGGCAACAAGCAGGTGTGCCACGTGGTGCCATTGCAAATCGGCCGCCACTATCGTGCGCACGGCTCCGGCAAGCCACACGGCCGCCTCGTGCCAGACACGGAAACCGACAGCCATCACCACTCCCAATGCCAGGCAGAAAGCCGTCCACAGACGGGCCTTCAGCAGCGTGCGGTCGGGCAGGCTGCGCATCACCCTACGGCTGAAGCCCCCGTCGGCAATCTCCGTGCGGGCCGCCTCGCTGAAGAATTTCTCTAAAAGCTTATCGTCATTATTTGTCATATCCATTCTGTCTTAAATAATCCGCCAGCCTGTCCTTTCCCCTCTTAAGGTGCGACTTCACCGTGTTGGCCGGCATGCCGGTGATGCTTGCAATCTTGTCTACGGTCTGCCCGTCAATCAGTTGCAGCGTAACGCAAGCCCTCTCGGCCGGTTTCAGCCGGGCCAGAGCCTCATACACATCCATCCCCAACGCCCCGTCGGGCTCGATGCCGCGGGCTGCCATGGCGGCACAACCGTCGATGTCGGCCGTCGGCCTGTGCGACCTGGCGTAGTCGTAGAGCACGCGCCACGCTATCCTGAACAGCCAGGTAGAGAACGACGACATGCCCCTGAAGCCCGATATGCCCACATACGCCTTGACAAACGTGTCTTGCGCCAGGTCGTCGCTGAGCTGGCTGTCGCCCAGCGTCTGGCTCAGGAAGAAACGGCGGAGCCTCGACTGGTATTTGCAGACAAGGGCGTCGAAAGCCTTCTTGTCGTGCATCACAGCCACACGGGCCACAAGGTATGTGTCATTGGGCTGCAGGCTCATGGTCAGTTGTCTTGCGTTGAGTTCATGTCTCCGTCGCTGCAGTCACGCCCTTTCTTCGATGCCGACGTGCGGGCTATCACCATCTGCCCCACGCCATAGAAGGTGAGGAGGATAGCCAAGCCTATGCAAAGTTCATAATTCATTATCCCGAACAGGCAGCACAGGCCAAGGCCAATCGACACATTCTTTATTCCATTGCGCCAAACCTGTTCGGCCGGCTCCAGGCCCTCGCGCACTATGCCTCCGGGTATGGGCTGCCCCTTTTCCATGGCCATCTCGGCAAGCCTCACTTTCTGCTTGCGTATCTTGTAGATGAAATAAAACAGCAGGCCGAGAATGACGGCGGGGGCCAGCACAAAGAGCAGCAGCAGTATGGAGAACACTCCGAACAGGTCGGTACTGCTTTCAATCATGTCGCGCAAAGCGCTGTCGAAGCTGTCGGAATCCATGTTCACGCTGTAGGTGGCTTGCTGCGGCACATAGTCCGAGTCGGCTGCCGTAGTGTCCGAATAGGCCTCAATGCCGGTGGTGTCGCTTGCCTGCGTGACGCTTACCTTCACATGCTGCGCCACGGCGGACGGTTGCGCCGAGACTGCATTGCCGCACAAAGTGGATGCGGCCATTGCCAATGCTATGAGATACTTCTTCATATATCGTATTTTGTAGTATGTTACATCGGTTTGACGCATCGTCACCCCCGGAAGTTGCAAAGATGCGATTTTTTTTCTAATTTTGCATCCGCAAACAAGCAAACAATGACTCTGCCCGACTCATTTACACAATATACTCGAAGCCTTATGGGCGACGAGCTCTACGGAAAGCTGCTGCGGGGGCTCGCCGACGAGCCTCCTGTGAGCATACGCATCAACAGGGCCAAGTGCCACGCCAGCCCCGATGGTGCCCGGCCTGTGGGCTGGTGCACCGACGGATGGTATCTGCAGGGCAGGCCCGCCTTCACGTTCGATCCCCTGCTCCATGCCGGCTGGTATTACGTACAGGAGGCGTCGTCGATGTTCCTGCACCACGTGATAAGCCAACATGTGGCCGATGCCTCGCTGATGCTCGACCTTTGCGCAGCCCCGGGCGGCAAGTCGACGGCCGCCCTCGGCGCGCTGCCCGACGGAAGCGTGCTGTTTTGCAACGAACCTGTGCGCCAACGGGCCCAGATTCTGGCCGAGAACATGCAGAAATGGGGGCGCCCCGAGGTAGTGGTCACCAACAGCATGCCTGCCGACTATGCCCGCTCGGGGCTGAAGTTCGACGTGGTGCTGTGCGATGTGCCATGCTCCGGCGAAGGCATGTTCCGCAAAGACGAGGGCGCCATTGGCGAGTGGAGCCCGCAAAACGTGGAGCGTTGCGCCGCCCTGCAACGCCAGATAGTGGCCGACGCCTGGCAGTGCCTGCGCCCGGGAGGCCTGCTGATATACTCTACATGCACGTTCAACGCCAAGGAAAACGAGCAGAACGTGGCGTGGATATGCTCCAGTCTCGGGGCCGAACTGCTGCCGGTGTCCACCGATGCGGCCTGGGCCATCACGGGGTCGCTGTCCGATTGCCTGGCAGGGCCGGTCTACCGGTTCATCCCGGGCGTCACCACGGGCGAAGGACTCTTCATGGCCGTGATGCGCAAACGGGGCGAAAGGCTGTCTGCCGCAGCGCCGCAGCGCCGCAGGCAAAACCGGCAGGGCGCCCGCAACCGGGCGGCCGAGTACACCGGATGGATTGAAAAGCCGGAAGATTTCGACTTCTTCACGCCGGCCGACAGCATAGTCGCCATACCCAAGCGCATGGCCGCCCACTATGAGACGGCGGCGCGCACGCTGCGCATTGTGCATGCCGGGGTGACCATAGGCACCATAAAGGGCAGAGACATCATCCCGGCACAGTCGCTCGCCCTGTCTGCCGCACTGCGGCCCGGGGCGTTCACGCGCGCCGAACTGCCATACAGCCAGGCCATAGCCTACCTCCGAAAGGAACAGCTGCAACTGCCCGAGGGCACGCCACGGGGCTTCACGCTCATTACCTACGGCGGCGCGCCGCTGGGATTCGCCAAGAACATTGGCCCAAGGGCCAACAACCTGTACCCGCAGGAGTGGCGGATAAAAAGCTCGCACGCGCCCGGCGACGACTCGCGACCGGCCGTGATATGCACCGACATGATGAATGACGGGCGCCGGCAATAATCATTTGAACAATACAAACAGAAATGAAACAATACTTAGAACTGCTCAACCGCATCCTCAACGAAGGCACGCGCAAGAGCGACCGCACCGGCACCGGAACGCTGAGTGTGTTCGGCCACCAGATGAGATTCGACATGGCAGAGGGCTTCCCGCTGCTCACCACAAAGAAACTGCACCTCAAGTCAATCATCTACGAACTGCTTTGGTTCCTGCGCGGCGACACAAACGTGAAATACCTCCACGACCATGGGGTGAGCATATGGGACGAATGGGCCGACGAAAACGGCGAACTCGGCCCCATCTACGGCCATGAATGGCGCTCGTGGCCCGACTACCAGGGGGGCACGATAGACCAGATAGCCAACGTTGTCGACCAAATCAGGCGCACGCCCGACTCTCGCCGCATGATAGTGAGCGCATGGAACGTGGCCGAAGTAGACAGCATGGCCCTTCCTCCCTGCCATACCATGTTCCAATTCTACGTGGCCGAAGGGCGACTGAGCCTGCAACTGTACCAGCGTTCGGCCGATACCTTCCTCGGAGTTCCGTTCAACATCGCCTCATACGCACTGCTGCTGCAGATGATGGCGCAAGTGACCGGACTGCAACCGGGCGAGTTTATCCACACCACGGGCGACACACACCTCTACCTTAACCACCTTGACCAGGCACGGCTCCAGCTTACCCGCACCCCGCGCAAGCTGCCACGGATGGCAATCAACCCCGATGTCAAGAGCATATTCGACTTCACTTACGAAGACTTCAGCCTCGAAGGCTATGACCCATGGCCGCATATCAAGGCCGAAGTGTCTGTATAACGCAACACAACCTGAACTGAAATGAGAATAAACATCATTGCCGCCGTGGCCCGAAACAGGGCCATAGGCAAAGACAACAAGCTGATTTACTGGCTTCCCAACGACATCAAGAGGTTTAAGGCGCTGACAACCGGGCACACCATAATAATGGGGCGCAACACTTATCTGTCGCTCCCGAAGGGGGCGTTGCCCAACCGGCGCAACGTGGTGCTGAGCCGAACGGTGAGCAATCTGCCCGGATGCGACTGCTATGCGTCGCTTGCCGAGGCCCTGGCCCACTGCCAGCCAGACGAAGACCTCTACGTAATCGGTGGCGCAAGTGTCTACGGGCAAGCCATGGGAATGGCCGACCGCCTATGCCTTACCGAGGTCGACGACTGCCCGGAAGGGGCCGATGCCTTCTTCCCTGAATACGAAGGGTGGCATGAAGTGGCACGCGAAGAACACAAGGCCGACGAGAAGCATGCGTTCAACTATGCTTTCGTTGACTATGAAAGAAATGCAAACAAATGACAAAAAGGGTTTGGCAATGTCTTGAAAACCGCCTGCACAGGTAGCCAAAAGCTAAAAATACATAGATTAAAAAGCGCAGGTTAAACCGCCAAGTGCAGCATCCGTCATAATAAAAAAACTGTTTGATTATGATGAGACACATAGCTTACATTGCATTGGCGGCACTATTGTGCTTCAGCACAGCGTCATGCATAACACGGCCGCCCCACCGTTACCATTACTCAATGGATGAAGGGCGTCACCACCACAGGCATCACAAGAAGCCCAAGCCACCAAAGAAGCCCGGAAGACCAAAGCCGCCGGGAAAGCCAACACCCCCTCCGCCACCGCCACACCACCGCCGGTGAAAGGCCAACGGGGCCACAGGCAAAGGCAGAAAGCATGAAGCCAACGGCCACGGATGCCGTGGCCATGGCGCAGCAAAGCCAAGCCACGACCGTAACCCGCAGCCAACGAAACAAGGAAAACCCCGTTTGCGGCATTGAGTGAAGGCATCCGCCATAACAAGACGAAGCCGACGGCAATGCAGCAAACGGGGTTCTGTGGTGCCAATACACCGCTGCCGACGCATCAACATACTGACGCCGGCATGCTGTGTCAGATATTCCGGTCCATCATATCATCCTGGTCAATGACAGGAATGTCAACTATCGGCAGCTGGCGGTCTATCGACGTGTTGAACGAAATGATTGTCTCACTGCGTGAAAGGCCCAGCGGCTGCAACTTGTCGTGGATGATGTTGAGCAGATGATGGTTGTTGAAAGCGTATATTTTAATAAACAAGTCAAAGTCACCGGTGGTATAGTGGCATTCCACTACCTCCGGAATCTTCCTCAACTCTTCCACCACGGAATCGAACTTTTCCGGGTTTTTGAGGTTAAGACCTATGTAAGCACATGTTTCGTAACCTATTTTCTCAGGGTCGATGACAAAGTGCGAGCCCTTGAGAATGCCCAGGTTAGTCAACTTCTGTATACGCTGATGGATGGCGGCGCCGCTTACATTGCATGCGCGAGCCACCTCGAGGAACGGTATCCTTGCGTCTGCAGCGATGAGACGAAGAATCTGTTTGTCCAGTTTATCCAATCTTTGATATGCCATTATCTATTTCTTTTGTGGCACAAAAATACAATAAAAATTCGACATATCAAACAAAACTATAAGTAAAAATATAAGAATCGCTATGAAATATCAGTGTTTTTCGTCGGTATTGGCTGAATAAACTACTTTCAGGGCGTGCGCCGAACGCAAGGCTCGCTTTACGTCTTCAATTACGCCCATGGGCGTATCGCGGTCTGCCATTATGCTGACGGTCATATTGGCCGCGTCTTCCGGGGCCATGCGTGAGCGCTCCTTGGCTATGTACTCGGCTATATCGTCGATGTCGCCGTACTTGTCGTTGAGCTGAATGCGCATCGACGAACCATCCGAATGCCCCTGTCCCTTCACCGGACGACCGATGTAGATGTATGTAGTGGCCGACTTCTTGGCCAGCCTCACCAGTTCTGTACCTTGCGGTGTACGGTATTCCACCTTCAGTTGTGCCTGGCGGATATGCGTCACTATCATGAAAAAGAACAAGACGGTGAATATCAAGTCGGGCAGCGAGGCCGTATTGAGCCCCGGCACCTCGTGGTGCGACGTGCGGAAACGGCTCATTTGCCACCTCCTTCCACCTCGAGGTCGCCCTCCGACAGCCGCAATGGATAGCATTCGCACACGGCTTGCTGCTCCTCGTCGTCGCATTCGGCATACGGATGGCCAAAGCGGCGCGTCGCCAAGCGGTCGCGCAGCGCGTTGTAAGCAGCCATCACGGCCTGCTGAACAGCGAAATAAGCATTGTAGGTCGACGCCCGGTCGGCCTTGATGAATATCTGATGGTTGGCTGTGACAGCGCAACGCCCAAGCAGAGGGATGTCGCGCCACACCTTTTCGGGCAGGTCTTTGCTGTCGCTTTCGTTGTCGACGAACTCCATGACCTTGGCCTTCAGCCTGTCGGCGCTCACCTCCTTGCCGTTGCAGGTGATGCGGTCGGCACCGTCCAATGCCACCAGCAGCACATTGCGCCGCTTGACCTCGGCCACAGCCTGCTCCTTTTCCTGCGGCATGGGCGGCAGTTGCTGAGTGATGCCCCTGTCGGTCTCCATCGACGTAGTGACAAGAAAGAAGGTCAGCAACATGAACGATATGTCGGCTGTCGACGTGGTGTTCAGTTCCGGAACACGGTGAGTCTTTTTCCTTTCCCTAAGCATGGCCACCTCCTATCGGTCTTTCCTGTTCATCCGCCGGTTGAGCCCCGACACACCGTATGCCACCACTGCCACGGCCACCAGGCCGAGCACTATCGACGTATTGATGAACATGTCGGTGAGCTTGAGCCATCCTGCCTCGGCAAACCACTTGCCGTTGACCCTCACCGGCTCCGCCGAGCCCATGGCAAACGTAACTCCCAAGGTGGCCACGAGCAGCAAGGCAACTCCCAGTGATATGCGTCCGGCTGGCACGCCGTGGGTCTCATAGCGGCTGCCCCCGTGCACTGTTATGCCCCTGACCATTGCAACCACGGCCACGGCCACGGCCACGCCACACAGCACATAGGTGTAGACCAGGAGCACGTCGGTGAGCAACGGGGCATTGAAATTGGTGTCGGCCACGTATGGCATGTCGTAGCCGACGAGGAAGAATGCGCCGAACACCAGCGCAGACAAGGCTATGAGCAGGGCCAGGACACGGCCCGACACCCTGTCGGCCGACAGCCCCTTACGCCTTCTTTTCACCGTCTTGCCCATTGCCAGCCAGCTTATACTTCATTATTGTGTCCAGGAGGGTAATCGAAGACTCCTCCATCTGCGACGTGATATGCTCTATCTTCGACAATATGTAGTTGTAAAATATCTGAAGGATAAGCGCAACTATGATGCCGAAGATGGTTGTCAGCAGGGCCACCTTCATGCCTGCGGCAACGATGGTGGCGTTGATGTCGCCCGCAAGGCGTATCTGCTCGAAAGCCATCACCATGCCGATGACGGTGCCAAGGAACCCGAGCGACGGCGCCATCGAGATGAACAGCGTTATCCACGAGCAACCTTTCTCGAGGTTGGCGGCCTGCACCGACCCGTAAGAAACTATCGACCGCTCGATGTTGTCTATCGACTCGCTGATGCGCGTAAGGCCCTGGTAGCAGATGGAAGCCACGGGGCCGCGCGTGGCGCGGCACAGGTCTTTGGCCCCCTCGATGTCGCCGGCCTCGACACGCCCGCCGACATCCTCCATGAAACGCTTGGCATTGATTTCCGAGAGTGTCAGGTAGATGATGCGCTCTATGCAAAAGGCAAGGCCAATGACAAGGGCAAGGGCCACCAGCGACATAAACCCGGCACTGCCTTCGATAAACTTCACCTTAAGCTCCTTGTGCAGCCCGCCGCCCTCTTCGGGCACGACCTCCTCCACATCGGCGTCGGCCAACGCGGAGTCGCTGACCAACTCTGCAGCCGACGAGTCGCTGACAACAGCCGATGCCGGTGCTCCGGCAGCAATAGCGGCAGTGTCTTTATTGGGGGTAACCTGCGCCATAGCCACCGGGCTATAAGCAATCAGGGCACTAATTGCGCACAAGGCAATTAACTTCTTCATAAGCGTGGAAGAACGAATTAGTACTGTTCAGCGGAGAGAGGGGGATTCGAACCCCCGTGACGCTTTTGGCGTCTACACGCTTTCCAGGCGTGCCTCTTAAGCCACTCGAGCACCTCTCCTTGCGTTTTGCGGTGCAAATTTAAGCCATTTATGTCTATTTCCCGCAACGCGCACAGCCCTTTTATGTTTCTTTAACCAATGATTTCACGTCAAGGGGGCCGAAGATACGGCGCACCGTGGCGTTGGTTGCTTCGGCAAGCTCATCTTCCGAAACGCCATAACACTCTGCAGCCTTGGCCAATACGTAGCTCACATAGGCGCTCTCGTTGCGCTTTCCGCGCATGGGCACGGGGGCCATGTATGGTGAGTCGGTCTCGAGCACTATGCGGTCGATGGGCACGTGGGGCAATACCTCGGGCAGGTGCGACTTCTTGAACGTCAGCACGCCGCCTATGCCGAGGGCAAAGCGCTCGAAGCGCAACAGCTCGGCGGCCTCGCGCTCGTTGCCCGTGAAGCAGTGGAACACGCCTCCGGGCAGGTCGGCCTCATATCGGCGGAGCATGGCCACCATCTCGTTCTGGGCCTTGCGGCAGTGAATCATTAGCGGCAAGCGTGTCTCTACCGACCATCTCACCTGCTCTTCGAAAGCCTCGAGTTGCTCTTTCTCAAACTCACGGCTCCAATAATAGTCGAGTCCCACCTCGCCAATGGCCACAAATCGGGGCGAAAACAGCCGGCGAAGGCTGGCCAGCACCTCCCTGTAACCGCCATTCACCTCCTCGGGGTGGAGCCCTATCATTGGATGGGCAAAGCCCGGATAGCGGTCGCACGTGGCAAGGACGGTGCCCACCGAGGGCAGGTCGATGGCCGGTATGAGCACATGCGATACACCCGCAGCGCGGGCGCGGCCTACCACTTCGTCGCGGTCGGCGTCGAACTCGGCACCGTCAAGATGGGCGTGTGTGTCTATGAAATGCATAAAAAATATTCTTTTAAAATGATGTTTCAATATTAAAGGCATGGCTGCATGCCGCCCGCACGGTGGCAATGAGGCTACGGGAGCGCGGCCGGGGTGGCCGGGCGGCAACCGTTGCCTGCGGTCACGGAAACCGCCGGCATCCTTTGCATGTAACGATATTTCGCATTTGGGCGAGCGAAAATGCACATCTGCATAAACGCCTGTGCCCCAGTCACTTGCCCACCAATGCCATTCGGCCGTGCAAAACGGCCGACATTGCGGCGCCAAACGGCCCGTATGGGGTTGCCAAACGGCCCGAATCGCGCGCCCGGACGGCCCCCGTGGCGCCACCACGCCTGCATTGTAATCATTTGTTCAGCCACATGCAGCCATGGCAAGCAGCCGATGCCGGCATGCCTCCGCCCTGAGTATGCATCAATACAGATGGGGTTCCTTCCGACGGTAATAGTAAACCACCCCCAGCTTGCGGCACTCGGCATAGCGCACCTCGGGCGGCTCGGAGGCGAAATAGGCCTCTATCTGGTTCCACAAATCGAGCAGCACGGCGTCGACTTCGGGCCTGAGCCGCTGCACGGCGGCCAACGCTGCAGCCGTATGCCGCTGCCGCAGCCGCTGCTCGTTGTAGGCATCGCGGAATATGTCGATGTGTGTTGCCACCTTGCCAATGGTCGGGTTGTATATGGGCAGCCCTCCGCCACGCAGCCGCTCGCGCTCGCCGTCGACCACCTTCTGCCCCCACTCCAGCAAGCTCTCGGCCGACTTCAGGCTTGGCACGGCCGCGTCGCTCTCGGCGAAGCCGTAGAGTTGCTTGTAGCGCGGCTTTATCTCGCCCCGCTCCATGGCAAGGAACAGCACCTGGATGAAATGGCTCAGAAACATGGCGGCGTTGCGCTGCAGTTTCTCCATCTGCCCCGTCTTGCGCTTCTGTGCCATCATGCACACCCTGTACTGCTCGCAAGCGGTGAGCAGTCTGTCGTATGCAGGGCGGCAGCGATTGAGCACCTGCCAGTCGACAATGCGGTTTCTAACCGTGTATATGTCGTTGCAGTCGAGCACGGTCTTCAGTGCCTTGAGCCTTGCGGCGTCGGTCTTTGGCAATCTTCTGTAGGGCATTGGGCTATCTGTTTGTTTGTTGTTGGCTGTAAGAATGAGTGTCGGGCATGGCTGCCGGAGCCACTTCAGGCAGCGGCCATGGCCACGGCCGGCTTTCGCCTGCCACGGCCATGGCCCCCTAACGGCGCCACGCCTTTGGCAAGGGATTGGGGTCAGACCTCGCGGTGCATCATTTCCTGGGCGAAACGCCGCAGCTGTTCCTTGCGCGCATCGTCCACTCCGACGGCTGCAAGGTATTCACTGGCACGGTCGAAATACTGGTTTATGCGTGCCTCGCACAGGCCCCTGATGCCTAGTTCGTCGTAAATCCTAGTCACGGCGGCCACCTTTTCGGCCCTGTCAAAATCGACGGCGGTAATCCAGCGCATCAATTCCGATCGCTGCGACGGCCCGGCCAGCTGGTAGGCATTGATGAGCATGTATGTCTTCTTGTTCGACACAATGTCGCCGCCGATGGCCTTGCCGAACACAGCGGGGTCGCCGTAGACGTCGAGCAGGTCGTCTTGCAGCTGGAAGGCCAGCCCTATCTGCTCGCCAAACTGATAAAGGCGGTCGGCGTCGGCTGCCGGCGCATCGGCAAGTATGGCGCCTGTCTTCATGGCACAGGCCAGCAGCACGCTCGTCTTCAGGCGTATCATCTCTATATACTCGGCCTCGGTCACATCGGTACGCCGCTCAAAGTCCATGTCATACTGCTGCCCCTCGCCTATCTCCAGGGCCGTCTCCGTAAACAGGTCGAGCACGGGCTTCAGCTTCGAGGGGTCGCACTGGGCCATGCGCTGGTATGCCAGCACGAGCATGGAGTCGCCCGAGAGAATGGCCGTGTTGGCATCCCACTTGCGGTGAACGGTGGGCATGCCCCTGCGGACGTCGGCGTTGTCCATCAGGTCATCGTGCAAAAGGGTGTAGTTGTGGTATGTCTCCAACGCACAAGCCTGCATGAGTATGCTCTCCGGATTGTCTTTGTAGAGATTGTACGACAGGAGCATCAGCACCGGGCGGATGCGCTTGCCGCCTATGGAAAGTACATACTTGATAGGAGCGTAGATGCTCTCCGGCTTGCGGTCATAGCTCAGGTTAGCGATGAAGTCGTTAACCTTGCTGAGCAGTTCGTTTGATGTAAACATATCTTTTCGTTTTTTTTGATTTCACTAACGATGGCGGCACGATGCCTGCACAATCGGCCAGGGCTGCCGCACGGGCCTCGGCGCGCCACGCCAAGCCCGCACCCGCATGCCGCCGGGCTGCCGGGGCGCGGCCGCCTACAGCTTGAACACTACCGGGATGCACACCATCGTGCGGCAGGGCCTGTCGTTCTGCATGCCGGCAGTCCATTTCGGCATGGTGTTCATCACCCTCATGGCCTCGCGGTCGAGGTATGGATGGGCCGGCTGCACCACCTTGAGACCGGTGATGGAGCCGTCGCGCTCAACCACGAACTGCACTACCACGCGCCCTTCTATCTTCTGCCGCTCGGCAGCAAGGGGGTAACGCAGGTTGCGCGTGAGCCATTTCATAAACTCGACGGCACCGCCCGGAAACTGGGGCAGGCTCTCTACGACGCGGAAGTCGAGCGGCTTGTCGTCCATAAGTTCCGACGGCGGCGACGTGGGGTCGTCTACGCTGGGCTTCGGCTCGTCGCTTATCGGCACCATGGCGTGGTCTGACTGCACAGCCATGGCTATCTTGGCAAGGGTCTCGCTGTCGCGCATGGCCTTGTCGTTGTCCACCAACCGGGTCTTTGTCGGGGCCTCGTGGTGAACCTCTGTGGGCTGCACCACACGCAGGGTGGTGTGCGGAAGCATCATAGGCACCAACCCGTCGTCTTTCTCGGGCAGGTCGTCGAGCATGTCTTCGTCGGCCTCTTCGGGTGCCGGCCCACTCTCATTATACTCAAAGACAACAAAAAAGACAGCCAAGATAAATATCAGTCCGAGCAGGAACCACGTCATCCTGCCCGACTCTAAATCGGCCGCCTTTGTCTTCTTTATCTCCATCTACAGTATAATATTCGCCGTTGTTTCACGTTATAAAACAGTGGCGCCATCATTTGCAGCTACAAAAATAGCTCAGATATTTGAAAAAAGGCGTAACTTTGCCGACAAAATCGTTTAAAGAAATGAAAAAAGTTGTTTTTGCATTGCTTTGCATTACCATTGCAACAGGAACGCAAGCGCAGGAAAGCCAAACGGATTACAACTTCCTGCGGCTGCCGGTAAGCGCGCACGTGGCTGCCCTCGGTGGCGACAACATAACGATAGTGGAAGACGACCCTACCCTTATTTTCCACAACCCGGCGCTGATTACGGCTGTGACCGACATGTCGATAAACCTCAACTACATGACTTACATGGAGGGAAGCAACACGGCCAGCGCATCGTTTACAAGGGCATGGCGCGAACGAGGCACATGGGCCGTCACCGCACAGTACATGGACTACGGCAAGATGAGGGAGGTGACGGCCGACAACATCGAGACGGGCACATTCTCGGCAAAGGACATCGTGCTGGGCGGAGCGTTCGCCTACATATTCAACGACAGGCTGGCCGGAGGCGTATCGGGCAAGTTCATCACCTCAAGCATCGCCGGATACAACTCGCTCGCCGTGGGAGTGGACCTCGGAATCAATTACTACGACGAGGACAAGGGGCTGTCGCTGTCGGCCGTGGCACGCAACCTCGGCGGGCAGATCAAGGCATACAACGATGACTTCGAGAAGATACCGTTCGACCTGCAGGCCGGCATCAGCAAGCAACTGGGCAAGGCCCCGCTACGGCTTTCGGCCACCATGACAAGGCTGAACGACTGGCACGGCGATTTCGCGAGCCACTTCGTGGTGGGCGTCGACGTGCTCCTTTCGAGCAGCATCTACGTCGCCGGGGGCTACAACTTCCGCAGAGCGGACGAGATGAGCATCGATGACGCGGAGGGAAGCAGCAGCCACGGGGCAGGGTTCTCGTTCGGGGCAGGCCTCCAACTGGAGCGTTTCAAGCTGAATGTGGCCTACGGCAAGTACCACGTCTCAACCGCGTCACTAAACTTCAACGCCACTTATACACTTTAATTTATGAAGAAGATCACGATAGCAATAAATGGGTTTTGTCCAAAACCATTAAATTTTAGATAATTAACTGATATTTAATGAGTTAAGCGCGATTTATCATTATAGCAGTACCTCACAAACTATTGTCGGATTGTTGTCGGACAACGGGTTTCGGCAAAAAGCACAAACCGATTTGTTGTCGGAAATATTTGACGGAAATATCTATTGTAAATGAATCTAAGAGTTGTCATTTTACCTGCTAAAGTCCTTGCGAACGGAACGCACAGGGTCCGCATCGCCATATCCCATCGTGGCCAGACACGATACCTAATGACACGCTTCATAGTTCCCGAGGTGGAATGCTTGCGGAACGGCACCATTGTCGGCGTGAACAATGCGAGCTACATCAACCAGCAACTCCGCATAAGGATGAACCGCATCTATACAATATGTGATAAGGCAACGGACATAGATTACCTTACCTGTTCACAGCTCGTGCAGTACATCGAGAACAAGGAAAGCAATTCCGGGCCAAAGACGATACACGAGATTGGGGAGAGGTTCCTGAACATGAAACAGTCAACGCACGCGGAGGGAACGCTCAAGCTGTACCGTGATGCCATAGCCTATTTTGAACAGTTCTTCGGTTCGGACTATCTGTTGCAGCTCCTGTCGGCTGACGACCTTTTCAGTTTCCGGAATTGGCTGAAAGAGAAAAGAGGGCTGTCGCAAACAACCATTTCCATCAAGGAAAGGAACTTGCACACGGTCATCAATTACGCAATCAAGATGAAGTATGCGCTGTTTGAGGTTTCCCCTTACTCCGTATTCTCCGACACACCTCCGACCGTCAGGGATTGCAGGATAACCATTGAGCAGCTTCGGATGATAAGGGATTTGAAACTCGATGGCCGAAGAGACTACATGACAAGGTACGCCAGGGATTTGTTCATGTTGTCCTTCTACCTTTGCGGCATGAACCTTGCCGACATGATGAGCGTTGACCTAAGCGGCGACTCCGTTAAATACATGAGGCAAAAGACAAAGGCAAGACGGAAGACACCAAGGCACACGGAGTTCACCATACAACCGGAAGCGAAGGAAATAATAGACCGCCTTATGGTCAATGGGAAAATAGTCATCAAATATGAAAGGTCATACGACGCAGTATCAAGAATCCTGCACGACTGCCTGCCGAGGATTGCCAAGCAATGTGGCATCCAAACACAATTCATATTCTATTCCGCCAGAAAGACATTCGCCCAGCTTGCGAACGAGCTGTTCGTCAAGGACAATGTGATAGAGTATTGCATTGGTGATACCGTGACACCCTCGAAAAAGGTCATAGGCTATTACATAAACGTAACTAAACGTATGGCTGATATGTCTATACGCCGGGTATTTGATGCAGTGGCATCCTACAAGTCCATAGAACAACTGTCGGAAGAAATCATGGGGCTTCCTTTGGGCAAGGAAGACGAAGAGTAGCCAAGGCATCATAAAATTCCAAAGTCCTCCAGCATCTTTTTATTGGCTGTTGGACTTTCTTTCACCGTTCCAATGATTAGCTCTGTCAATTCCGCATCAATCTCGCCCCTGTATGTGGTTCTGTCGAACTTTTTCCTCTCTGCCACCATCAACCTTGAGCAATTCACGTATGAATTGTGTTCCAAGAATGGGCATTGCTCAACCGATACTGGCAATTGGTAATCAGTTATTACATGAGGAAGTTTGTTGTTGATTTTGGAATTTATAACTACTCCGCCAATCACATTGCCGTCTTTGTCAAATCCCAACACGACAAAGAACTTATTTCGAGTCTTTTCACCATCTTTGGGCGTTATTCCATTTGCCTTATCAAGAACAAGCATATGGACATCACCTATCTTTATTGCATCCCTGGCGATGTCATCAACTAAATCACCAAGTAAATCACCTATATTTGTCATGACAGAGCTTCTTCTATGGCAAGATTATCCTTGATATATTCCAACATCTCATCACTTGCCATGCCATCCTTTGCCATACCAATGACATCCATGATTTTGCGCCCTGGCTTGGTATTATAATAAGCCCGATGCCATTCGTCTCCATGAGATTTTGCTCTTAGTTCTCCATAAGGAAGATAGGCATTTTCTTTGATAGACTTGTCTATTTCCACTATTTCAGCCTTGGAAAGATAGTCCATATCAGCAGCCCTTTTTGCGGTTAGCATATAATAAGCATCCTCATTGCCCTTGGCAACACTATCTTCTATCATTGCCTCAAGCTCTCTATCGCAATGAACGTCATCCTTAATGCAATTATACAAAATAGACGGAACAGGGCCATCAGGCAACGCGCAGAATTCATCAGTAGTCATACGGAAGCCATACTTCGCCAAATGTGCAATATTGGCAAAGTATATCACTTTAAATACGTGATAATAGTCCAGACCTTTTGTTTTGTTTAGAATATACAAAACAATTTCTGTCAATTTCTGCTTGTCAAAGTTTGTCATATAATATATTTGACTGCAAAGTTAATGAAAATCAACCGATTAACTGTATAAATTGATTATTTTTTATTCTTTGTTGATGAATTCTTCACTTATTATATAACCAATCACTCTTCAAAATCCTCACAGAACTTACCCGAATAAACGTCTCGAGTGTCGTCTTTGCCACAGAAATAGCACTTATATCCTGCGCAATGACAATGCCTACAGTCAAAACAATCCTTCATTTGAATTCTCCTTTGTTGTTGCATTATATAATTTCTCCAACTCTTTTTCAACCCATTTCATATCCTCAAGTAGGTCTTTCATGTCGTATGGTGCCCCGTTTTTTCCGTGCCCATCTGGCCCAAGCCACAAATATGTTTCCTCACTGGGGTCATACCCTTCATACAAATCTTTAACATTATCCCAAATGTTGTCTTCATCACTCACGTCTATCGCAAAATAAACATCCTGCCCTTCTGGAGAGAAACGGCTTATCTCGCAGAACTTCCCTTCATCGTCAATAGTTGCATTCCACCCAAGTCGCTCGGCCATTTCTCTAAACATTCCTTTTTCCATATCCTGTGTCCTCCTCTGAAAGATTATATTTGTTGTCCATATTGTCGATTATAAAAGTTTCACCTTTTGCTGTATATCACACTCCAATTCCACCTCTCCTAAAGAAGTGACGCTCTTCGGCTCAACATTGATGAAGTCCAACAAGGATTGTAGCCCCTTATGCCTTTTGTCATTTACCACATACATAACATTACCTATCTTGAAGAACGTGGCATTCTGTATGAAAAGCTCTTGCACGAAGAACTCAAACCCTTTCTTCGCCGTTTCCTGGGCATCGACTCCGGGCACTTGGAACTTTATCGCCTTCATTTTTTCTTTGACTGTATGAGTTCATATACTTGGAGGAGGAGGTCAACGCTCAACTGTGTAGAAAACACAAAGGCATTCGCGCCTTTCTGGGAGCACCTGTCATCATGCCAACCGAAAGCGCAATTCGTGGCATCCATGAAATCTTGCTTCACTACAATGATGTCTCTCCAACCTCCGTCAAAATACAAACGTGGCGCTTCTGTATCGGAAAACTTTATCCTACCGTTCTTCGTGTTCTGGACTTCTGAACTTATTGCATAAACGAGACCTTTTCTGAGGTCTTTCAACTGCTGTGAAAAGTTGTTTGTATTCATCGTCTTATTTGCTTTTAATTGTGATTATCTTTTTATCTTCTTTGATACCTCAAAGTTAGTCAAAAGTTATCATATAAGCAAGAAAACCAAAGGGAATTTTTAATCGAATTTGTAAAATAATTCATTGATAATCAATGTGTTACACAAAACTAAGAGAGAATAGAATGGTCTATTCTCTCTCGCAAACAAGAACTCCCCGGATGCTCCGGGGAGCATGACAGACTGTAAGTTTCAACTGGCGGCTTCCATGTCTGTTGATGCTGCCGACTCCACAATATCCGTTGATGGACTTGCGTTTTTCAGTTCCTCGATTTTCTTTTTCGTTTCGGAACGCTGTTTCTCATATTTCCCGGAAACCCTCTTCTCCACGTTGTCGAATTCTGAGGGGAACTGATTTTTCTCCAAGGCGATAAGCAAACCTGCAAAGTCGTGAGAGAAGCAAACGGACTTCTCGCTCAATGCAGCCTTTATGAACTCTCTCTTGATGGAGTTCCTGTTCTTCTCTATCAAGTCAGCGTTCTTCTCAAAAGAGTCCTCGCTGTTTTCCCACTCAATGCCGAGCTGCTTCTTGAACTCGTAAGGCAGCTTCTTCAACAGGATGGCATGGAAAATCTTCTGCTCGATGGGGTTCAACGCCGTATTGAGCGAAGAGTAAGGCGATTCGCCAAGGTTCTTACGGTGCTCGTCTATCTTCTCGTCGTGCTCCTGCTCCTTGTATTTATAGAGAACGTCCTTGAACTTTGATATTTTCTCTTTCTTGGAAATATCCTCTTTCACGCTCGTGTCGTCCTTCGGGGCGGAATACGTGTACTTAACCTCTCCGCTCAACTTGCCGTCAAAGCAGACCTCGTAAACCTTATCGACAAGTCCGTCCTCCACATTGCTGTCAAAGATAGCCCGTGCGTGCCGGTATGCCATCATGCGCTTTTGGTAGCATTCCTCATCGTTGAAAGACTTTCTGTCGGGCATGACTGGCATGAGGACATATTTCCTGTCGCCCATAGGCTCCACCTCAAGGCCGGCCTTTCCGCATTCGCCAAGTATATCCTCATTGCCCTTTCCCTGGCAAACGAGTGCCAATCCGGACTCCTTGGCCTCGCGGATGACGAATTCCAGCGACTTCCTCTCAAAGCATTTCCTGTCCATGCACCTTGGACGGTTCGCGTCCTTGAAGCTCTCTGGGTTGTTCTTCGTGTTGAGCGGACAGTCGTCACAGCACTTTCCACAGCTGAAAGAGCAATCGCTCGTGCTGAACTTGGCCGTTTCGAGTACGTTCATCACGTGTTCGTCTATCATGTCGTGCAGGATTTCCATCTTCAGGATTTTCTTGGTCCACCTTGCGATGCAAGCCGCGGAGAAGCACTTCTCGTACAGCACGGACTGTTGTTCCTTGGTAAGCTTGCAGATGTCGAGCAAGTGTACCAAATACAGGGTGCCGTCACGCATGAGCTTGACAAACTCCGGGATGATGTTGTTCAGCTGGATGCGCCCGACAACGAACGAAGTGGATTTACCAAGCATCTTGGCGATTTCCGTGATGTTCATCGTTCCGTCGCCATACAGCTTGCTCAATGCGGCAGCTTCCTCCATCGGGTCGATGTCCTTCCGCTGCAGGTTCTCTATAATCATTGCCGCGAAAGCCTGCTTGTCGTCAAGCTCCTTGACGATGCACTGGATGTCCTCCGACTGGTTCAGCAACGTGGCCCTGTACCGTCTTTCACCGCAGACAATCTCATATTTATACGGCCCTCCGTTCTTTGTCTTCCTCACGGTTATAGGCTGGACGAGTCCGTTTTCCTTGATGTTCTGGGCGAGTTCCTGAAGTGACTCTTGGTCGAAAGTCTTACGTGGGTTGAGTTCACTCGGGCATATTTCTGCTACTGGGATGTTCCTTACTTGCATAGGTCTAAATATTTAATGAATTGATTTTTGTAAAATAATGTAGGCAATATAGATGAGGGTCAGTCAAGCCATGCCAAGGCCGCCTTGACCGGCTTTTTCTTCCAGCCGTTGAAAACATAGTCGTTGAGGAAGCTCTCGTATGAGAATACGTTTGAGCACCCTTCCTCCTGCTCGACATCGACTTCCTTTTCTTCATAAGGGATGGGCATTAGAATGGCCTTTGTCTTCTTCCCGAGAAAGGTTATCGGTTTGAGCGGCTCTGAAATGAACAACTTGAACTTGCTTGGCTCCTCACAGGCAAGGACTGCATTCAACGTGCGCAACAAAGAAGTTACGACAAGCCCTGTATCTCCAACGACAACTCTGTCCTGCGTCTTAGAGTCTTCTTTCCTTACATGGTACTGGCAAGCGGCCCTTAATTGAACGAGGTCAACCTTGAACTCCGTTCCCATGCTCTTGCTTGACGGCAGCACACTGTCAATATTGGGGTATCTCCCCTCAAGTTCCGTACCGTCCGGAGCAATCGTCTTGCCGTCAAGTTTCTTCGAGCCCTCATTGTAAACCACAAGGATGTGACCGTCCGAAGCGTACACTCGCTCCTCCTCAAAATGCACTCCGTTCATGATAGGGCGAAGTTCGTCTTTTCCGCAAGCGTTTGCGAAAAGAGCCTGAATGATTTTCTTTTCCATTGTTTTTTTGTGTAGTTAAATATTGTATGATTGGTATAACCGTGCCATGTAAGCCTGATGCTGTTCTTCTTCCCAGCACGACTTGTAGAAGTCATAATGGTCTATCATCTCCACGACCGCCCCAAGGTTCATCCGTATTTTCTCCACCTTGGCACAGACTTTCCTCAATTCCTTCAAGGCATCCGCCGTAGGACACTTGCCATACTGCTTCTCGAACCTGTCACAGACATTGATTGCATTTGTGAACTGCTTTTCGAGAGCCGTTCTTCTTTTCTTGAAAGCGCTTAAACTTTTCATACTTAATTGGGCTTTTAATTTGACTATCTTTTTATCTTATTTGCTAACGCAAAGTTAGTCAAAATTAATCACATTTGCAAGAAAAGCAAAAGAAAAATTTTATCCAATTTATAAAATAATCACCTGTATATCAGACAGTTACGACAAAGCCCACACAAAAAAAATGTGTATGGGCTTAAACTAAAACTGACGAAGAAGAAGAGTTGCGTTTTTTGCTATTCACTGCTTTTCGCTTGATACTTTGTGAACACCCAGTAGGCAAGGATGCACACCAGGATCACGGCGGAAAGTCCTAACAATATCCTTGATACGTACAATGGCTGCTTGGTCTCAGCCACGGACTTCTCGCCATGCTTTTCAGTGGAAACATTTGACTTGGCAGTTACCTCGTTGCCTGCGGAAACATTCGCGTTCTTAATCGTCTCCGAGGTTTTCTTGCTGTCCTTCTTCTTGGATTTAGTGGCTTTTGTCGTGCTAAGCACAGGAGAAACGCCAGACACACTGTCATAGCGGCTTGTGTCGTAAATCGTTGTTTCCACCGTAATGCTTTCCTCCATTCCACTCTCCAGAATGGACTTCAACCCCGTTTCGATGCTTTCCATCACGGTTGAAGCGGAAACCTTGCTTGACTCCACGTTTTCCTCGGAGACATAAGCGTGTTTAGCCGAACCGCAAGAAAAAAACAACGCCACGGACAATATTGCAAGCAAACCTCTCATTTTATTACCTCCTTTGCACGCTTTAGGAACGCCTTTCGCTGTTCAAGGCCGTTTGTACCCCCGTTTATCCGCTTGGTGACTTTCAGAATGTCATCCTTGTCGGCAAGGGCAAGGCAACCGAATTTCTTGAAGAACCAGCAGGCGCTCATCACGGCGTAACGGGGCTCCGCGACCTTTTCAGGGTTGAAAAGGAAGTCGACATCGGTTTCTTTAAGTTCCTCACGGACATACTTGTTGAAAGCGCGGTAATTGCTCGTTCCCGTAAGCTGGATAAGACCACGCCCCTTGTATTTCTGCCCGTCACCGTCTGCCTCCGGAGTGTTACCAAGGGCAACTGCAAGTTTTCCCGTATCGTAAGCCTTGCCGCTCGCAATCTCCGTGTTATATCGAAGCGACCCGCTCTCGTGCGCAACCTGCGCAATGAAATGCTGCACGCGGAGCGGTGTATTGATGTCAAACTTGGGCATCAACTCGTTCAAGAACGGCAGGTACTTATCGACGTTCGATGATAAGGCATTGGGCATAATGTGCTTCAGTTGTTCACTCGTTATCATGTTCGGTGATTTTTATTTGGTTGTTATTTATTGTTGATGTTCAGGTGCAACTTAAGGCTGTCGGCTATGTCAAGCTGCTCCCACGTAAATTCCTCAAAGCCGTCCTCACAGAGCTTGTACTGCCGCCCGAAATGGCCGTAAGCCGCCGTCGGCTCGTACTTGACTTTCTTCAAGTCGAGGATGCTTATTATCGATGCAGGGGTGAGGTCGAAATAGTCGGCGACAAAAGCGGCAAGCTCCGCGTCGGACTTGTCCGTGCGGTTCGTGTCGTATGTGTTCACGTTCACGCTCATCGGCTCCGCAACGCCTATCGCGTAGGACAGCTGGATAAGGATTTCATCGGCAACACCTGCGGCTACAAGGTTCTTAGCGATATACCGCGCCATGTAAGCGGCCGAACGGTCAACTTTGCTCGGGTCCTTGCCACAAAACGCCCCGCCGCCGTGAGCGCCCTTGCCACCGTATGTGTCAACGATTATCTTTCGCCCGGTCAGCCCGGTATCTCCATGCGGCCCGCCTATCACGAATTTGCCTGTGGGGTTCACGAGCAGCTTCGTGTCCTTGTCGAGCAGTGAAACGATGGCATCGTCAGGTATCCTGTCCTTCACGGCTTGCAGCACGCAATACTCAACGTCGTAGGCTATCTTTTCGTGCATACGCTCATCGCATTCCTGTTGGCTTTCTCCCTCTGCAGGACGGTAGAACTCGTCGTGCTGGGTACTTACGACTATAGAGTCTATGTGGCAGGGCTTCCCGTCCTCATCGTACTCAACCGTGACTTGGCTCTTTGCATCCGGCCGTAAGTATGGCATGACCTTGCCGTCCTTGCGGATGTCTTTCAGCACGAGAAGGATTAGGTTGGCAAGATACAGTGGCAACGGCATATAATCGGCAGTTTCGTTACAAGCATACCCGAACATCATGCCTTGGTCTCCTGCGCCCTGCATTTCCTCCTTCTCCCTGACAACACCTCTGTTTATGTCTTCGCTTTGCTCGTGCATCAAGTTGGCGACGCCACAGCAATCCCCGTCAAACATATATTCCGGCCTGTTGTAGCCGATGCGGTTTATTGTTTTCCGCACAATTTCCGTAACATCCACGCTCGACTTTGAGCGGACTTCACCTGCGACTACGGCTATCCCTGTCGTGACAAGTGTTTCGCAAGCAACTTTTGCGTCTGGGTCTTCGGCAAGGTATGCGTCGAGGACAGCATCGGATATTTGGTCTGCGACTTTATCGGGATGCCCCTCCGACACCGCCTCCGATGTAAAATAAGTATGTTCCTTGTTCATTCGTTATTGTATTTGTTCTTGTTGGTTGTTAATCCTGTGGTAGAAGTCAAGTTTTATATTGTCGTACACAGCCTTGACGTGACGTTGGTGTATGCGCGCCCGTTGTTCGGGCCGGCCTCGTTGTACAGTTCCCCCTCGACGACCTTTGCCACCCAATCCACCCATTCGCTGTTGCAGTATTCAGACAGTTTCTTGCCCCTGTACTTGAAATTGTCCAGTTTGCTGTTCCTGTCCTCGTACAAGTTGTGGAGAAGCGTCAAGACCTTGGTGTGCGTAGCGTCCTTGTTCGCGATGTGATTTTCCTCCCGCACCCTTTTTATAAGCCTGCACACCTTTTCCGTGGCCAGGTCGAAGAACGCTCCGGATATGTTCTTTATACGGAGCTGTGTCTCCGGCACAAGCCCCTCGGCTATGCTCTCCATTATGTGGTTGTTGTGGTCGAACTTGCCGTTCAGTTCCTTTAGCTCGTCGGTATAGGTCAGGATGTTCTCTATCGCGGACTTGAACCAGCGAAAACAAGCCACCATCAATCCTGTGGCAAGGATAAGGAACACTGCGCAAATGACAATCATTATCCCGTAGTCGCTAATGCCCTTGGCGACTTCCATCGTTTCGTTTACTCCATTCATAAGGCAATCCTCACTAACCATCCGACAAGCACTCCACCGACCGTCAAGCCGAAATCAATCCAATCCCATTTGCCGCCCAGAGCATGTCCTTCAGTTCGAGGGCAGCCGCTACGCCGATGCCGGCATAGGCGGCGCAATAAGCGCTGTTTGCGCCTAAGCCGATGAGGAAGCCACCTGCAAGATGCTTCCACCTGTTGATTGTCTTGAGCCATTCTAAAATTTTACCCATTTCTTGAAAAAGCTTCTCGTGATTTGTAATTTATGTTTCAAAGGTACGAAAACAAGGCTTCTGAATGGCACTGAAAAAGGTGGTTCTTGATGAACACTTCCGTTCAGTCAGAACCACCTCCAAGATAAAATCCAATTAAGCATTTCGCAACTACCGTGTACCACTATGGCCGAAACCGCCACCTCTATCGATGCCGCCAAGCTCTTCACGTTTCAAGAACTTCCTCGGCCTAAGCACACGGTAAAAGGTCATTTGTGCTATCTTTGTTCCAGCCCGGAGGGTGAACATCTCGTCATGATTTGAGATTATAACCCCGACGTTTCCACGATAGCCGGGGTCAACCTTTCCGCTTATCACGTCCGCGTCAAAGCGGAACACTCCATATTCCGTTATTGTCACAGGTATAATCCCCAGAAACTTCTTGACACGCTTTTTGGCACCCACTCCCTCCATACCTTTGAGAGAGAAGCCGCTCCTTGCCTCGATTTTCGCTTCCACGCAAAACGGAAGTTTGATGGCAAAATTAAGCGGCACGACAATCCTTGAATGCGCAGGAACTACAATATCGTGTGGCACGAACAAATCGTAGCCGATTGAAAGGCCGTCGCTCGGCGTTGGATATTTGCATGGGCCGAGTTCCTGTATCTCTATTCCCGGCATCCAGTTAAACGGGTTATTCACTCCCCTTGCGTTAACTTTTCCCATATTTCCTTCTGTTTGTCATTTAACAACGTGTCGAAGTCATCCGACATAAAATCATCCATTCCTTCCACCAATGCCTTGGCGTACTCATCTTTCTTACTGCCCAAGCCGTTGCACTTCATGTATTTAGCCGCTCCGCATTCCACATGGCAGAACGCGACCTTTGAGCATTCAAGCACTGCGTTCCTGTACTCATAGAAAACCTCCCCTGACAAGCGAAAGGTCTCATTGAGCTTGTCGTCGAACTGCGCTTGCAGAATGCGCTTCTCTTTTCCCGAGCGGCTTTTTTCCCGTTGCAAGGCTTCTCCAGCGTCCTTTCTCCAGCTGTTTGACAGCTCGACAAACAACTCCATCACCTTGTCTTTCCTGACAAAAGGCAGCCATCTGCACTTGTTCAGGGCAGCAATGGTCTTTTCAAGACATTTCTCCGGGTTATTCTCCATCACAACCTCCTCAGACAAATTCCATGGCCTTAACCTCGTCCTCCCGTTCAGGCTCTATGCCGAAAGTGAACTGGCGCGGCGTTTCATCATTCACGTCAACGATAACCAACGTAGATTTACTTTTCAAGACAGCCAAGGCCATCTCAATCTTAAACAACAAATTCTTCATTTTCTGGAACGATTAAATTGTTTCTTCACTATCTTAAACACGAGTGCCCATCCTGTAATCAGGCAAACCACCAACAAGGCCTTGGCCGTATCTGAATACTTGTCACCCGTCCGTCTGGAAGCCATACGGAACACCATTGAAACAACGATGAAAGACACAAGGCTTCCTAATAGGTGCAAACATACCAAAAACCCTAACAGCTTGAGGGCAAAACACAATACTGAAACCATGCCGAGCTACTTTCCGCGGCTGCAAACGACAGCCTTTACCAAACACCAGCCCATAAGCACAAACAACATATCCGCAAATACGGCGGAAGCACCGCCCCCGGCAACGATATGGGATATTGCGCACACCAACGTACATACCAAAATGGCAACAGCCAATGTGAACTCCATTTTGCCCCAAAACCTATCGGAGGTCAACATACGAGCAGTCTTGTCCAGAAACATACAAATTACTTTCATGCCTAATTGATTTTTGTTACTTTTATCTTATTTGCTACTGCAAAGATAGTCAAAAATCATCATATTTGCAAGTTTTTCAACGGAATAAATCATCATATTTAATATCATTGCCAATTTATAACATAGATTTATATTATTTATATGGTAAAACCAAACAAGAAAGAAAACTTAAATAAATTAATTTATCCAAGTATTTCTTACGCTTTCTTTGCCAAATCATTATTTTTCCGTAAATTTGCCCACAAAAGACTTTTTAAGACATAAATGTCTGGCCCCATGATTTACCAACTATCATATGAACTGAAGACTCCCAACAAGGACTATATATCATTATATAATTACCTTGAAAAAGGATTAGAAGGCAATGCAATCCATGTATTGCGTGACACATGGTGGATAAAATACAATGGCAATAAAACAGTAAATGAGTTGTGTGAAGAAATAAGAAAAGAATTAGGAGAAAAAGACATTTTCTTCTTATCTGAAATTATTTCTGATAAAATAGATGGTTGGATGGCGTCCTCTAATTGGAAATGGATAAATGACAGTAAATAAATTTTGATTTTTATTATTAATCATGATTAGGGAAATTAAACTTGAAAATTTTAAGTGCATTCCACAATTCACTTTCAACCTGAATAAAGTCAATTTGTTCACAGGATACAATGGCAGGGGAAAGTCAAGCGTTTTGCAATCTATTTTAATGATGTCACAATCCATAAAAAAAGACAGATTAAATAGTCTTGAAAGATTACATTTAAACGGAACTTTAATTGACCTTGGAGACTTTGATGAAATATTAACAAATGATCGCATAACCAATTTAGGAATAGAATTGGTTCTGGAAAATGATGACAAAAACCACCACTTGTCCTTCGGATACCAATTATCGGACGATGACATTAAAGTTGGAACAATTTGTAGATGTATAATAGATCACGAAGATTATTTTGACACAGTAGGAGGAAACAACAATCCAGATACAAGCACACCCAAATCAGTGAAACAATTTCCTTCATATATAAATTCCATATTAGGAATGTCCAACATACATTATGTAGCAGCAGACAGACTTGGCCCAGTAAAATTTGTTGAAAAATTAGAAGTTCCAGAATTCCACAGAGTTGGTAAAAATGGAATATTTACGATAAATACTCTTTCAACCTACAAAGAAAATATCCCAATAGAAATGAATCTTGACAAAAATGATTATACGGAACATAATTTACAAGAAGCAGCAACACAATGGATGGGATACATAATGGGCAATGGATATTTGTATGTAAATGACGGAAAAGGAAAAGAACGAACAACAACACTTTCTTTGGAATTCCAATTTCAAAGTAAAGATAGCACACGTAGTTTTCAATCTTATAATGTCGGTTTTGGTTATAGCTATGTATTATCTATTATCGTAACAGCATTAATTGCTAAGAAAGGAAATATTGTCATAATAGAAAACCCTGAAGCTCATTTGCATCCACAAGCCCAAAAACACATAGCTTATATGCTAGCAAAATTAGCATCGAGAGGTGTACAAGTTTTTATTGAGACTCACAGTGAACATATTGTAAATGCATTTCGCTTAGCAGCTCTTAAAAATGAATATAAATTATCTAATGATGACATGAGCATTTTCTTTTTTGATTCCGATTATAAAATTCAACTTTTACACATAGAACCATCAGGTAGAATTCCCAACTGGCCTAAAGGCTTTTTTGACCAATACCAACAAGAATTAGCCGAAATTATGACATTAGGAGCGAAACACATATGATAGCAAATTTATATTTACATACGGAATCATTCAAATACAATGGGAAAGACTCTCTTAGTGATGTCGTTGATAAATTAAAAAATTTGATAAAAGATTTACGGGACATAATATATCAATATAGCAATGAAAACATATTCAAGATTCCTACAGAAATGTTTTCTTGTCCTGTATATAAAACACAAACAATTGTAGAATTTGCAGCAGAAAATCTTGATGGTGAACAATGTAGTATATTATACTCAATGTTTGCCAATACATCAGATGATTACTCAATAAATTATGAAGATTTAAGACAAAAATGTCAATATTGCAAAAATGAAATAGAAGTAAATTCTATTGTTGTATTAAATTGTGAAAATGTTACTACAAATAAAAGTACATATAATCAAGACGCCTATATACAATTCGACAACTATGAAATTGTTTACAATCGACAATCTTGGAAAACGCTAAGAAGACAAATCTTAGGTAACCATCCAGGAACGCCTCAAGATTTTATCACAGAATGTAGAAAATACTTCGACATTCTCTACATCAATGACAACTGTGTCAAATCACTAAGTTCGAGTAATTTTTTGGAAACGATACCAAGAAAAATTATTTACTATTTATCATGCTTAAATGATGTTTTTTTCAAAGTTAAGGAACGTCACACGAAACAAGATAAAGATGCAAACAGTATTCTCGAAGATTTTTCTGGAGAATTTGGTTTAGACGAGCCTGGCTCTTTAGAAAGAAATCCTCAAAAGAAACCGTCCCTTACCTTTTTGTTTAATATTGAAGATGAAACAAAAAACAACCATATACACAAAATACTCTGTGAACCTCATCTGAAAATATCAAAAGCTGACGATAATTATTCCAGCTCCACCATTAATTATAGAACATTTCATCCTAGAATATACTTTAATTTTGATCATCCAGATTTTCCAGGAAAGATTTTTATCGGGTCGATAGGACCACATTTATAACAAATACAAATTATTATCTAAATTATCGGCAGTTTGTTATTGCCGATTTCTACTCAGTCCGAACGGAAAATCAACGGACTCGATTCCACATTCAAATAACATGACGTACAAAAAATGTTGCACATCGTAACAAGTCTCCAATATAAAACAACATTCATGATGGAATAACATATATGTCTATATGAAAACGAATTGTCAAATTTTGACAAACAAAAAGATGCGCAGTATAAAAAACACTGCGCATCTTCATTTTCTCATTCCGTATAGTTGAAACAGACCCCGAGCATTCTTACACTAACGTAGTACAATAGCGCGATAACCACAAGCCACGTGAATTTCCACGGTGATTTTACTTTCCTTCGACGCAACGTTCATGTTGTATGGTTATGGTCTTACATCCCACACATTATTCCTCCGCTTTAATTCAAGTTACAAAAAACGAACAGATATTTTTTGTCAAATGAACTTTTATTTTTAACTTTGCAGTGTTCAATATGATAATTACACCCTTAGCTTGTGGCGCATAACTTGCTTGGGCTAATTAAAATATACAGCTGTAAGAGTTCACACTGACAGGATGCGCCCTTGATGTGTGAACTCGTTTTTCTTTATGATCGAAAATATAGAAATACTTAATGATTATGTTCAAGTCGTCAACAATAGAGCGCAATATTGGATGGTACGAACTATGGGAGGAGCCTATTACAATGATTTTATAGAAAACAAATTCATTGCCATAGGACATAATGAGTTTTTATTGCATACTATCAACAATCTTGATGCTGATTACAATAAAGCTCTTAACGAGTTGCGTAATCAAGTAATAGCACAACATAATGAGATAGAAAGGCCAGGCCATGTCGCCAATCAAATATTAAGATTCTGCCGGGAACTTGCCATCGGAGATGTTGTTGTTTTGCCAAGCGGTTCTTCACAGTTAAGTATTTGTCGGATAACTGGAGATGTTTTTGAAGATGTGGAGGCTGAGAACGCAATCGGACACTGCCCGTTTATGAAACGTAGGCCAATAGAGATTTTGAATACAACTTACAGGTATTCTCTATCACCAAAGGCTCAACTTATGTTCAATTCAAGGCATCCTATATCAGACATATCGAATTACGCCATGTTCATTGACGATATGGTTTCTGATTATTACAATAAAGACAACGAAACACACATTGCCTTGAAAATAAACACAGACAACGAGGTTTCTGCTTCTGTGTTTTATAATATTCAGGAACTTTTCAAGATAACGGAAGATTTTTGCCGAGAGAATGGAATAGAGGGCAACAGCAACGAAGTTTCCATGAAAGTACAAATGGAATCAAAAGGGATGTTGCACTTTATATCACACAACAAAGGATTTCTTGCCATTTTAGGACTTGGCATACTATTCCTAAATGGTGGAGGTCTAAAAATCAAATGCGGTGATTTTAATTTGGATTTATCCACCGATGGAATCTTCAGGAAATTTGAAGAGCACATGGATAGAAAAGTTGACAGACAGATAAGACTTTCAATCAAAGAATCGTTGGATTCACTTGAAATCAAGACTCCTGAAGATTATAAAAAAGCAGTAATTGAATTATATAAAACCCAAAACCAAAATAGAAACAATTATTAAGCTGGGAGATAATAAAATGGAACAAGCACTAATGCAATGACAACGCCACATATCATAGCGGTATCTTTCTCCTTGTCGCTTAAATTCCCATGGTTTACACTGTAAACGACAAGTTGAAACATCATAGCAACTACCGTTGAAATTACGGTGAAAGTGCTTAAGAGAGCCAATATGTTTCTAATTAAATCAAACATAATCCATACTCTTTCTATAAAGATAACGTTTATTTTGCTGTTTTGTTGCTTAAATTATAGACTTTCCCATAAAATTCGCACAAATGAAATACCTTATTCTCACGAACCAGGTACTTGTAAAGTTTGCCACTAAGAACTAAGGCATTTGTTTATCCTCATTTTTTACACATACCTGAAATACGACCCACCGAACAGCCTTACGCTGATATAATATAGTAACGCAATCGACACAAGCCAAACAATTCTCCACGGATTGGAGGTCTGTCCTAACGACAGCTTCACCATCCGCGAGAACAAGGCTCTGTCTGCGACCTTTCGGTCTTGTTTGTCACCTCCACGGTCGTAATCGTCATCGTGCATACAGCACGCGGCGTAAAACATCTTGGCGTATGGCGGCTTGATGTATCTAAGCACTCCTTTCTCGCATCCGCAACCGTTACTCATCTGCCACGTATTTTGAAATGTCGAAAGTGTCCTTCTCCTCCCAACCATTGGCAAGCACGCCTTGGACGTATGCCATCGCCTTTGTGTAGAAGTCGCCAAGCTCTTCCATGTTCGAGAACTCGTAATATTCGGGAACGTCGTCAGTGCCGAGCTTGAACGTCACTGGCAGGTTTGCGCCCTGCGTCTGCACTGCGAGGTCATAGGCGGCCTTGCAGTTGAATTGGTTTTCCGTTGACAGCCATACGGCCTTTCCGTTCCACACGAAGCCCGACAATATCTTGTTGTCTATCTTGTCGTTGTACCAGCCTATTACGGTATCCCTGATTTCGTCAGCCGTCGGCTTGTGGGAGAAATCCTCCTCCATCCACACGTCCGTGCCGTCACCGTTGTCGGCTATCGCCCAGCGTATCTTCCACTTGTCCTTTTTCGGGTTCACGCACTTGATGTACGCAACTCCAACATTGCCATTCACTTTCTGCATATCCCAATGTTTTTTGTCAAACGAATATATACCTGTTGAAACCCTTGCACCTGACGGACTTCACGCTGCAGAGCACCTTACCGAGCAAGTCACGCTCCCTCATCTGGTCGAGTATGGACTTGTTCTCGCCGTGGCCGTTGTCAATCAGTACTTTTACCATCTTCTTCATCTTTTAGCATGTCGAGGTCTATGTCAAAGTGCCTCGACGTCTTGTCTACCATTATTCGCTGTAGCTGCTTCCAGAAGCGGTGCTCGGCCTCCGGGCGGCAGCTACTCTCGTTCTCCATTATCGACCAGGCCTGTTCAAAGCATATCACGCCCGTAACTATATACGACAGCGGAACGTTTACGTGTATGAACACCCAGTGCTCTGCCATATACGCAAGCACTATCAGCCACAGGCGCTTCGGTATAGTCTGCCTCACAACCTTGCCAAAGGCAAATGAGGTAAACTTGGCCTTACGCCTTCTCGTCTTGTCAGGGTAGGCCGAATGAACGCGTCGGTCAAGCTTGAATGCCGTCCATGCGTCATAAAGAATAAACACCACGGCTACCACTATCAACGGGAATGTTGGCTTGAACTCTGCCACAAGCCATCCCACCATGCCGCCAAGCGACATCATGGCAAACTTCCATAGTTTCAATGCTTCACCCATACCAAAACCCCGTCTTTGTGTGCCAATACTCTCGCGGCTGCCATGCAGCCACCTATGGCCCTTTCACGTTTGCCATAGGTCAAGATTCCTTTCAGTCTTTCCATCATACTCTTCATTCCGTTTTTATTTCATGTTCTAATTTGTTTCCGCATCTCCCGGCCCTTCTGCATTAGCCGCCCTGCCGTCAGCCACAGTCCCCTTCCTCTCGCTGTCAAAGTCCACGGCCACGCCTGTCACCTTGGCCAGCCTCTCTTCCAGCTCGGCCACGCGCTGTTGCAGCGCGCGTATGTCGCCGGCCGTTATCACCGTGGGGCTGTCCGTGCCATCCCCGCCGCCTTCGGCGTCAGTCGTGGCGTCCTCTGCCGGTTCTTCCACCATGGGCTTTTCGTCCGTTATCACGGGGTCGCCATCCTCTTGCGGGGCGTCTATCTCCCGGAAGTGCTCCGGCAGCTCCAGCAGGGGCTCGTCAAGCTTCTCGCCGCCGAGGTAATAAGTATACCCCAGCCATATCTCACGGCCCACCACGGCCCCGTCGCTCATCCGTTGCAGCACCTTTCCGTCCTCAGCCATTATGTGGCTGCTATTGTTTTCATCTGTCCTCATAGTCGTAACATTTTAGGTTTGCGATTCCTCCGGCAACTCACTCATCGGGTATATCCTATCCGCATATTGGCTCCAGTTGGTCGCTTTCTTGTATGCCTCCACAGATGCATCCGGCACGTATATCTTCATGCCGCCAGACACGTTTTTTCCAGAACCTGAAAACGTGTCCGATGTTATCGGCATAGGAATCTCCTGCGGGGCAATAACAACTGCAAGGCTATTGCAATCACTAAATGAGCGAGTCCATGTTCTTGTAGAGAAAGAACCGCTCTTGTCTTTCTCAATTGTAGGCAAGACTATGCGGATGATACAACAACCGTAAAAACACTCAGCGAAATACGTAACCTCCTTGCAGTTGTCAAACAGACCTGAAGGTATAGAGGCCAAATTTTTGCAGTTAGAGAAA
>OGCN01000208.1_pt1 | contig 103373 bp, 91 predicted proteins | sample 1570181 | NCBI WGS metagenome assembly OGCN01 (sample SAMEA4370584, study PRJEB24528) | human gut metagenome | reverse complement strand
TACCGGGAGCATTTGAGATTCCGCTGACTGCACAGAAGATGGCACAGTCCGGAAATTATGATGCAGTTATCTGCGTAGGAGCAGTTATCCGCGGGGATACTTCCCACTATGATCTGGTGTGCAATGAATCAGCCAAAGGAATCGCACAGGTTGAACTTGCAACAGGAATTCCGGTATTATTCGGGGTGATCACAACAGAGAATATCGAACAGGCTATCGCACGTGCAGGAAGTAAAGCAGGAAATAAAGGATATGACTGTGCATTGTCCGCAATTGAGATGGTAAATCTGATGAAGCAGCTTTAATCAGGTGCAGCCGATGGTAAAAACAATCATTTTTGATTATGATGGAACGATACATAATACTCTTGGAATCTATGAACCGGCGTTCAGGGAAGCTTATCAGTGGTTGGCAGAACAGAATGTTGTAGAGGAACAGAAGATAGAGACGGCACAGATCACAGGATGGCTGGGCTTAAACAGCAAAGAAATGTGGGATACATTTCTGCCGGAATTGGACCAGAGATACAAAGATCAGGCGAGTGCGATCGTGGGAGATTCCATGGTCAGGCAGATCAGGAAGCACCGGGCAGTGTGGTATCCGGGAGCGGAAGAGACGCTCACAGCTTTGAAGAACAGAGGATATCATCTTGTGATCTTAAGCAACTGTAAGGCGGCATATCGCAAAGCACATTGGGAAGAATTCCGGATGGAAAGGTGGTTTGAACGGTTTTATGACTGTGAATCGTATGGTTTCTGCCCTAAGACGGGAATCGTGCAGGAATTTATCAGGGACTATCCGGGTTCTTATCTGGTGATCGGAGACAGAAGACAGGATTTGGAATGTGCCAGATCCTGTAAAAGTCCGTTCATCGGATGTCTGTATGGTTATGGTGAGAAGGGAGAACTGGATGGGGCAGATTACCTGGTTAAATCCGTAGAAGAGATAGCTGAAATCATATATAAGAGGAAACTGTGATAATAGCGTGAAGGTTATTATCGGGATACGTACTGGGCAGCAAAATGAAACAGAATAATTTCAGGAGCCAATTGGGGACGGAGTTTAGTGGCTTTTTCGCAATGCAAAAAAGCCACTAAACTCCGTCCCTATCTGTTTTTTAATTTTTTCATGAAAATTGAACATGTTTCTGGAATTTTTATCATATCTTAAAAGTGTAGTTTTTTTTATAATGTAATCATCAAATTGAAAGCGATAAAAAGGAGGACAAGAACTATGAAAAAGAAAAAAATAATTGCTATGCTTCTTTGTACAGCAATGGTTGGTGGAATGGTCGCAGGATGCGGAAGTTCAGGAAGTAGCGACGAAGGTTCAAAAAGTGCAAAAGGCGATGCAAAAGGAAAAGTTTATTATTTGAACTTCAAACCAGAGCAGGCAGATCAGTGGGTAGACCTGGCAGAAAAATATACAGAAGAGACAGGCGTACAGGTAGATGTACAGACAGCTGCTTCTGGAACATATGAGTCACAGTTGAAATCAGAGATGGCAAAAGACGAAGCTCCTACACTGTTCCAGGTAAATGGACCGGTTGGACTGGCTACATGGAAAGATTACTGCTATGACTTATCAGACAGTGCAGTTTACAAAGACCTCCAGAGCGATGATTATGCACTTAAAGATGGTGATGAAGTAAAAAGTATTGCATACGTAATCGAGACATATGGTTTGATTTATAACAAAGCATTATTGAATAAATATTTCGAGTTACCAGATGCAGAGATTACATCAATTGATGATCTGAATAACTTCGATGCATTGAAGAAAGTTGCAGATGGAATCCAGGCACACAAAGATGACCTTGGAGTAGAAGGAGCATTTACATCAGCAGGTATGGATTCTTCTTCTGACTGGAGATTCAAAACTCATCTTGCAAACCTTCCAATTTACTATGAATACAAAGATGAAGGAATTTCATCAACAGATGCAATCAAAGGAACTTACCTTGATAACTACAAACAGATTTGGGATCTGTATCTGAAAGATTCTACTTGTGACCCAAGTATGATCTCATCTAAGACAGGTGATGATGCAGCATCTGAGTTCGCACTTGGTGAAGCAGTATTCTATCAGAATGGTACATGGGCTTACAACGATATCAAAGATAATGAAGTAGCTGACGAGGATCTTGGAATGCTTCCAATCTACATTGGTGTAGACGGAGAAGAAGATCAGGGACTTTGTACAGGATCTGAGAACTACTGGTGTGTAAATAAAAACGCATCTGAGGAAGATATCCAGGCAACACTTGATTTCTTACAGTGGGTAGTAGAAAGTGATGAAGGAAGAGATGCTATAGCAAATGAAATGGGATTTGTAACACCATTTACAACATTTGATGAGTATCTTCCAGCTAATCCACTCGTAGAAGCAAACAGCGAATATACAAAAGCAGGAAAAACACCTGTAAGCTGGAACTTCACAACAATGCCATCAGAACAGTGGAAAAACGACCTTGGAAGCGCACTTCTTGAGTATGCACAGGGAACAGGACAGTGGGATGCAGTACAGAAAGCATTCGTAGATGGCTGGGCAACAGAATATGCAGCAGCAAACGAATAGGTAGTAATATTAGAAAATGAGCAGTAGAAAATTATGGAAAAAGCAATAAAAAAATATTTTCCGGTTTTTGTACTCCCGACATTGGTTGCATTTACAATTGGATTTATAGCACCATTTCTTTTGGGAATCTATTTATCCTTTTGTAAATTCACAACCGTGACGGATGCAAAATTTATTGGATTTAAAAACTATACGAAAATTTTAGAAGATTCAACATTTTTCCATGCCACATGGTACACAGCATTATTTACAATTGTAACAGTAGTGCTGATCAACGTACTTGCATTTGCAGTAGCATTGTTATTGACAAAGGGAATCAAAGGAACAAACATTTTCAGAACAGTATTTTTCATGCCGAACTTAATCGGTGGTATTGTACTTGGTTATATCTGGCAGCTTTTGTTAAATGGTATTCTGGCGATTGTTGGAAAAACATTGACATATTCTTCAGTATATGGATTTTGGGGATTAGTCATTCTGATGTGCTGGCAGCAGATAGGTTATATGATGATCATTTATGTATCCGGTATTCAGAATATTCCGGGAGAATTGATCGAGGCTGCAAAAATTGATGGAGCAAGTCCAAGTCAGATATTAAAAAGTGTAACAATTCCGATGGTAATGCCATCTATCACAATTTGTACATTTTTAACTTTGACAAATGGATTTAAACTGTTTGACCAGAACCTGGCACTTACAAATGGTGCTCCGTCAAAAATGTCAGAAATGCTTGCACTGAACATTTACAATACATTCTATGGAAGAACAGGATATGAAGGTGTTGGACAGTCAAAAGCAGTTGTATTCTTCATTATTGTAGGCCTTATTGCACTCATTCAGAATAAGATGACAACATCGAAGGAGGTGCAGCAGTAATGGGAACGAGAAAAGCAAAACACGGATGGCTGTTGACCATCATTTTCACAATCATTAGTGTAGCATACCTTTATCCGATAGCACTTGTATTTATTAACTCTTTCAAGAAGAAAGCATACATTAGTAAATTTCCATTTAAAATTCCAACAGACAAGATGTTTGTCGGACTGGAGAACTATGTACGAGGAATTGAAAAGACAGGTCTCATTCAGGCATTTGGATGGAGCTTGTTTATCACAATCGGTTCAGTGGCAGTGATTATTCTTTGCTGTTCTATGTGTGCATGGTATATCAGCAGAGTACATACAAAGGTTACAAAAGCAATTTATGTAATGTGCTTATTTGCAATGGTAGTACCTTTCCAGATGGAAATGTATACATTGTCAAAAATTGCAAATATGTTAAAGCTTGGAAATCCTTGGGGAATCATTATTATTTATCTGGGATTTGGAGCCGGATTGTCGGTATTTATGTTTACCGGATTCATGAAATCGATTCCGCTTGAAATTGAAGAAGCAGCTATGATTGATGGCTGCACACCAATCCAGACATTCTTTAAAATTGTACTTCCAATTACAAAACCTACTTGTGTGACAATCACAATTTTGCAGGCAATGTGGATTTGGAATGACTATCTGCTTCCATCACTTGTGCTGGATGCAAGAAAATATAAAACAGTTCCGATGGCTGTTCAGTATCTGAAAGGTGGATATGGTTCAGTTGATATGGGAGCTATGATGGGTACTTTGGTACTCGCAATCGTTCCAATTATTATCTTCTATTTATTCTGTCAGAAATACATCATCGAAGGTGTTGTGGCAGGTGCAGTTAAAGGTTAAACCTTGTAAAAAGAAGATGGATAAACTAAAATAAAAGAGAGAAACTTTATTATATGATAACAGCAGTATTTTTTTGGAATAAGAAATACTGCTGTTTTCGGACGTTAAAAAGGAATAGTGGGTATGGTTACAATATTAATTGCAGATGATGAAAAACTGGAACGAAACGGAATAAAATTATTGTTGAAAAGAGAAGGGGCAGAGTGTGAAATTCTGGAAGCTGAAAATGGAAAAGTGGCACTGGGGATTTTGATGGAGCAGAAAGTGGATATTCTGTTTTCTGATATTAAGATGCCATATATGAATGGGCTTGAGCTTACAGAAAAAGCGAGAGAGTTATATCCGGATCTGGAGATTATTATTTTCAGCGGGTATAACGATTTTACTTATGCAAGAGATGCTTTGCGTTATGGGGTGGTTGATTATGTGCTAAAGCCTGTCAATCCGAAAGAATTTCACAAGACATTTGAACGTGTGCAAGGAAAAATCCAAAGCAGGATTGAAGATAAAGAAAAACAGACAAGACAGGGGGATTATCTGAAAAAATATTTTCTTCAAAATTACCTTTACAAAGGAAATATTGAAGATTACCAACAGGTCCAGGCGTATGCACAGGAAATGACAGATGAGAAGAATCCATATATCAGAATGATAATAGCGAGCAGTACCAATCATTTCTTTGAAACAGAGGAAGAACATTTTGTTGAAAGCTTAAAAGAAAAGTTAAAAAGAGACTTTTTTTACCTGAATCTGAATTCAAATGAGTCACTATTTTTATTCAGAGAAAAATATGCAGATTATGAAGAACTGGCAAATCAATTAAATCATTTTTTTCAACAGCACTATGATACAAACTGCTATTTTGCGGTAAGCAGGGAAGTAAGCGGTATTCAAGAAATGCCAGAGGAATTTCAGCAGTTAGAACAGTTGCTGGAAGAAAAATTTTATCAGCCGAAGCAACATATATTTGTACATGGAAAAAAGGTGGAGTCAACAGAAGATGTTATTGTTGAAGACTCAGAGATATTAAATAATATTTCAGAGGATATTAAGTTCAAAGATATTACACATTTATGGCAGGATTTCCATCGATTGGAGCAGAAATATACGACAGATAAACCTTATTCGGAAATGTACGCAAAATTTGTTTTTTCAAGCATTTTAAAGGAAGTTTATGAAGCAATGTCTTCATCGGAAGAAAAAGGATTATCAAAAAAAGTAGATCAATTATATCATTGCAAGACAATACAGGATGTGCGTTCCATCACATCCACTGCGATACAGGAGCTGGAGAATTATTTACAAGAACAAAATGAAGGGTTCCGAAGCGAAATCACAGAAGTTAAGAGTTATATTTACCACAATTATGAAAAAGAATTGAATGTTGAGATACTGGCAGAAAAGGTATACTTGTCGGCTGGATATTTAAGTGCGATTTTTAAAGAAGCGACGGGGATGAACCTGAATCGATTTATACGAGAGGTGCGAATGAACAAGGCAAAAGAGTTGTTGGAAAATTCGACAAAGAAGATCACACAGATTGCAAGAGAAGTAGGATTTTCAAATACATCATATTTCTGTCGAAGTTTCAGAGAATTCTTTGGAAGTACACCTGAGTCATGTCGAAAAGGAGAGATGGATGATAAGGAAACTGAAGCAGAAGTATAAAGATTTAAAATATCGTTATAAGACTACACTTATAATTGTGCTGGCAGGGATGCTTCCGGTAGTACTCATTGTCATATATATGCAGATGGGTGTGTTGAGATCTCTTAGAGAGCAGGAAACAGGTAGTATGCAGAACTCATTGAATCAGGCTGTAGATACGATGGAAGGACAGATTCAGATATATGAGAATCTAATTGATTATTTGTCATATTCTCAGAATCTGAGAAATGTTTTAAGTCAGACCGGAGAGAGTGATTACGAAAAATACGTTCAGTATAGAAATGTAGTAGATCCACTTTTGGAAATGCCGCAGATATATCATAAAGAGATTCAGGGGATAACAATTTATTCGGGAAATATTGATGTGGAGCATGGTTCATCTCTTGTCCCAATGGAAGCAATACAAGGAGAAGAATGGGCAGAGCAATTAACTGACAGTTCAATACTGGAATGGTTTGTACAACGTGGTGCTAATAAGAAAATCGTTGTTGCAAGAAAGTTTTATGACGAAGATGATATCACGGCAGTGCTTGCAATGAAGCTGGATTATTCTGTAATGCTGGAACCATTTACTTCATTACTGAAGAATAATACAGGAGGGATTATTCTTGATGAAGACGGAAATGTGATATATTCCAGTTATTCTATGGATGAAGTGTTTAGACCAAAGTCGCCGGAGTCGTTAGAGTATTTACAAAAGAACTATGTGTGCATGGGGCAGGAGATGGAAAATATGGGATGGTATTTTTATTTGTATCGTCCTGAAAAAGTTATTACAAAGTCAGCATATATACTTGGGTTGCGTAATATTCCGATTATTTTACTCTGTATCGTGTTACTGGTTGTTTTAGGGTATGCATTTTCAAAACGACTGGTTTCTTGTCTGGAGCGATTGACAGAGAATATGAATCAGGTCCATCGTGGATTTCGTAAAGTAACAGTGGATAGCGATTCCAAAGATGAAGTCGGAACGCTGATCCGTTCTTTTAAACGAATGATGGAAGAATTAAATAAATTAATATCGGAAGTGTATGAAGCTAAAATCGAGCTTCAGCATACGGAGATGAGAGCGTTGCAGGCACAGATCAATCCACATTTTTTGTATAATTCGTTGTCTATTATTAACTGGAAAGCAATAGAGGCAGAAGAGGATGAAATCAGTAAAGTGACCTTGGATTTGTCCACGTATTATCGAACCAGTTTGAATCGTGGTGAGACAATGACAACGGTTGAAAATGAAATCCGAAATATCAGGGCATATTTGAATATTCAATTAATTATGCATGATAATAGTTTTCGGGTTGAAGAGGAAATCGATGAAAGCTGTTATCAGATCATGACACCCAAATTGATTTTACAGCCGCTTGTAGAAAATGCGATAGACCATGGACTTGACCCTCTCGAAAAGGAAGAAAAAGTTCTTACGATCCGTGTGAAAAAAGAGGAAAATCAGGTTGTATTTCAAGTTCAGGATAATGGAAATGGGATGCCACAGGAAAAAGCAGAACAAATACTGGGAATTCAGTCTCCTGGCTATGGCGTTCATAATGTCTATGAAAGAATTAAGCTGCTATATAAAGAAAATGGAGCAATGCGAATTGTGAGTGAAGAAGGAAGAGGAACTATGGTAGAAATTCGAATTCCGGAAAAGCAGGAAATGGAATACGAAGGAAGAATTTAGGATGGAAAGGGAAGAAGATAATGAAGTACCATAGATATAATAAAAAGACAGCGAGAAAAAGATTTCCCAATAAACAAAGAATGAAAGTGATTGCAGGATGCACGGCATTGTGTATTGCTTTATTAGGAGAGAGCTGTCTTCCTGTATCAGCGGCTCAAAATAAGAAAGATTTAAAGACGAGGGTGCTGGAGCGGGCGGAACATTCTGCGTATGGTGCATATCCGGAAACCGTTACATATACACTTGGGAAAATCGCGGGGACAAAAAATTCAAACCTTCCGGTGGGAGATACTTACGAGAATAATGCATATACAAGATATTTGAAAAAACTGCTGAATATTCAGAACAAGGACGTTTTTGAGTTGGAGGATGGAAGAACCTATGAGCAGGCTGTAGAAATGGCAATTCAGGATAAAGAAATCCCGGATGTTCTTGTAGTAAAAGGATTGGACACATTGAAACAACTGGTAGAACGGGGGATGGTGGAAGATTTGTCCTCCGTATATGAGGAATGTGCAACAGACCGAATTAAGGAAATGTATGAGAGCTATGGAACAAGCGTCCTGGACTCGGCTACATTTGATGGAAAATTATATGCGTTTCCAGATACAGAAATAGATCATGGCTCCATGCTTTTGTGGCTCAGAAGTGACTGGATGGAAGAGCTTGGGCTGGCAGAACCGACAACAATGGATGAGGGGATGGAAATCATTCGTCAGTTTGTAGAACAGGATATGGCAGGAGATAACAAAACAATTGGAATTGCATGCAGTACCGATTTGATGTCAGAGAGCAGTTCAACCTACGGAGTTGATCCGATTTTTACAGAAATGGGTTCAATGCCGGGAAAATGGATTTTGCAGGATGATGGAAGTGTTGTATACGGATCTGTGACAAGTCAGACAAGAGATGCATTGGCATATTTACATGAGTTGTATGAAAATGGAATCATTGACTCTAGATTTCTTCTTAGAAAGACAGAAAATCTGGATCAGATGATTGCAGATGGTACCTGCGGGGCTGTTTTTGGAAAATGGTGGGCACCGAATAATCCGTTGAGCAGTACAAGCCGGGCAAATGAGTCCGCTGTCTGGAAACCGTATTTGCTGACAAATAAGAAACAGGTACAAACGCTGGAATCTTATAAAGACTGGCTGTATGTGGTGGTAAGGAAAGGATATGAACATCCGGAAATCGTAGGAAAATGCATAAGCGTATTGTTTGACTATACAAGATATCAGGATAGAAATGCATCTGAGATTAACGATTATTTTTCATTAAATGTGGATCCGAAAGCCAGACCGATGAACATCAACGTAGATTATTGGGATGGCCTGTATCGGACAACAGAACATATTCAACAGGCATTAGATGGAACAATAAAAGCAACCAATCTGACAGGGATTGAAAAAGCCTATTATCAGACGTGTAAATCTTACATGAAAGGGTATTTGACGACAGCAACTGCCTGGGCATCTTATGCATCCCGTATGCAGGCAGTACCGCTTTTGGCAAAATCAGAATCAGGACGAGGAAACCAGCCATTGTCTATGGGAGATGCAGATGGGGAAATTCCGCAGACATTACAGGAACTGGAACAGGCAACATTTTTACAGATTGTCTGCGGAGAAAAGCCACTCTCGTATTTTGACGAATTTGTCCAGGAATGGTATAGTTCTGGAGGGGACAAATTGACCCAGGAAGTACAAAAAGGATATGATGAAAAGAATAAATAATTCAAGCCGAGTAGCCGCGAGACTTGGCACGTGATTCTGGTCAGCGTAAGCTGACACATTCTTTACAGAATCACTGCGCATCCTCGCGGAGCGTTTATCTCAGTCTTCTCGACTGAGATAAAAATTCTCATATTTAACAGGAGTGGGAAATGAAGGGAAAAGTAATATTGAAAAAAATTGGGATAGGAATAATCACGGCAGCATTATTATTATCTCAGCCAATGCAACTGGTGTATGCGGAGGAAGAAAATAATCCAGAGGCAACAGAAGAAGCCGCGGATGCGAATCCGGAAGAGAAGACAAAAGAGCAGATCGCAGCCGAGGAGGCTGCAAAAAAACAGGCATCTTATGACACACCGGTAGATACAAATGGATTGGAAAACTGGCCGACAGGGCCGAATGTATATGCAGCGTCAGCAATTGTCATGGATATTGATAGCGGAGCAGTCCTTTACGGGAAACAGATAGATGAAAAACGATATCCTGCAAGTATTACAAAACTGCTTACTGTATTAGTTGCATTGGAAAATGCAAATCTGACAGATAAGATTACATTTACAGATGAATGTCTAAATTTTTTAGAGTGGGATGATGCAAATATTGGAATGCGTGTCGGAGAAGAGATTACGCTCGAAGAAGCGCTTTATGGGGTGTTACTCGCATCAGCAAATGAAGTTTCTTATGCAGTTGCAAAGAATGTCGGGGAAAATCTTGGCATAGGTTATGATGGATTTATTGAATTAATGAATGAACGTGCTCAGGAACTTGGATGTAAAAATTCGCACTGGGTTAATGCAAATGGTCTTCACGACGAAAATCATTATACAACGGCTTACGATATGGCACTGATTGCATCAGCAGTCTATCAGAAAGAAGATTTCCAGAGAATCGAGCAGACGTTGGAGTATAAACTGGGCAAGACAAATCTGGTAGAGGAAGAACGTATTCTGGATCAGAACCATAAGATGCTCTGGCCGGAAAACTATTATTATTATCCATATGCAAAAGCCGGAAAAACAGGATATACAGACCAGTCAAAGACAACGCTTGTAACGATGGCGGATAATGGAAATATGAGACTGGCAGCGGTCGTGCTTGGGGATTATGGCGTGGATGCATATGAAGATACGAGAAATATGTTTGAGTATGGATTTGGAAACTTTCGAAAAGTTATGCTGTCCGAACAATCAAAGTCGGAGGATATTGAAAGTTTTGCAGATAGTAACGCATACATAGTCTTGCCGGAAGCAGTTGATTTTACAAATGTGGACTGTGAAATTCAGTTGTCGGATACTGACGGTAATAATGCCGATATGGCAACAGCAGTATACACTTATCGGGGAAATATTGTAGGAAAAGCAGAAGTTAAGGTAAGTGATATTTACAAAGAAAAACAGAGTGCAGCGGTGACAGAGAAAAAGAATTCGAAGAAATCGGCTCAGACAGAAGCAGCAAAAGATGAAGAAATTTCTTGGAAAGGGTACCTGCCATTGATTGTAATGGGAGGCATTACAATAGCAATATTGTTTGTGTTTTTACCAATTTGGCTGCATCTTCAGAGGAAGAGAAGGAAGAACCGAAGAAGAAGGTAAAACGAATAAAGAAATAATCAGGGGCAGATATGAGTGGTGTCATATCTGCCCCTGATGGGTATGTGCTATTTTGCATTTACTACTTGTGCAACTTTCTCTTTGTCAGGATTTGCTATGATTCCTTTGTCAGTTATGATTGCAGTAATTAATTCATGAGGAACAACATCAAACGCCGGATTATATACTTTTACGCCTTCCGGAACTGTTCGCTTGCCAAAACCACAGGTTATTTCTTCCGCACTTCGCTCTTCAATCGGGATATCGTCTCCGGTTGGTGTGTTCATATCAATTGTTGAAACCGGACCTGCAATATAAAATGGAATATTATGATGTTTTGCTAAAACAGCAACGGAATATGTACCAATCTTATTTGCGGCATCTCCATTCGCTGCAACTCTGTCACAGCCAACAATTACTGCGTCAATTTTTCCTTGTTTCATTACCATTCCAGCCATATTATCTGTAATAACCGTAACATCAACACCGGCTTGATTTAACTCCCATGCTGTTAAACGGGCACCTTGTAATAGCGGTCTTGTTTCATCTGCGTATACCTTGAAATTAATGTTTCTTTCTTTTCCTAATAACATTGGAGATAATGCTGTTCCATAATGTACAGTTGCCAGTCCACCGGCATTACAATGCGTCAATAATGTCATGCCATCTTTTAACAATGTCAATGCATTTTCACCAATTGATATGCATGCATTCTCTTCGTATTTTTCAATGTTTATAGCTGTTTCTTCCAATGCCTTCTGGCACACCTCATTTGATTCATCAGCATATTTTTCTCCGGTTTCTTTCATCCTATCTAATGCCCAAAACAAGTTTACTGCCGTAGGTCTGGAAGTTGCCAGATATTCGATGGTTTCTTTTAATTTTTTATGATATTTTGCGGTACTTTCTTTGACATGTTTCTGCATTTCTATTGCAACGCCATAACCTGCTCCAACCCCAATCGCAGGTGCTCCTCTGACACAGAGCATTTTAATGGCATCCCACATTACCTGTGCGTCTCTGATTTCCATAAATTTCACTTCTTCAGGTAATAAAGTTTGATCTAATACTTTTACATAAGTTTCTTTCCATTCTACTGGTTTGATCATACCACTCATCTTTTATTCCTCCTGATGTTTTAAGATATAGTAATGCTCTTTTTATTATTTCTTCTGTAAGATTTCCTGTACTTCTTCTTCGGCTAGATTTGCAATTTTAGAAATCTCAGAAATTGGATAACCTGCAGTGTTCATATTAAGTATTAATTCGGATTTTCCTTTTTGAACACCTTCTTCAAATCCATGTTGTGCAGCACTTTGCATAGCAGCACTGTGATCTCGGATACATTTTTCACGATATTCATATTCCAGTCGCTTTTTCTCATCCGCACTTAAATTCTTTAATAATTCATATGCTTCACCAATATATACATCCTTTTGAGCCATTTTTTTAAAATCCTCCTCGCACTTTCCACCGAGAAATCTCATCCAAAGAATAATTCCATTTTCATCCATGTCTTCAGGAGGGAGTTTAGATAATTCAAGAATATGCATTTCCATAAGGTCGGAATAAACTTTCCCGGTTTCTGTGTCACAAAAAGCAATTCGCCGGTAACAGCGCTCATCATCTGGAAAATAGGTATCACTTAAAATACTTACATGAATACATTTTTTTAACTTATCATAGCTCTCACCAGATTTAATTTGAGATGTATACATCTTGCTCAGATAAAAAATAGAACGATTGGCCCAGAAATTAAAAAGAGCTACTTGCATTTCAAGGTCTATTTGCGTTCCGTCTTTTAACATTACACGGACATCTAAAATACCAAATTTATCATCTTGATGTTCCTTTTGTAATATTGTCGGCATAAGTTTGGTATATTGAATTCTGTCAGGTGGAACATTTAAAATAGCAGAAATAATTCCCTGACGAACCTTTGAATTCTGCATAAGTTCTTTGAAACAAAAATCTACAGTAGGAAGCATTATAAAATTGTGTGGTTTCTCAGGTGTGTTTACCTTTCTCTTTCGAATTCTGTTCATAGAGTTTTCCTTTCTTTTGAGGCAACCTTTTCAAACAAAAAGAAAACTCTGTTAATAAGATGATTCTAGCATAAAAGTTAAAGAAATAGAAGTGCAGGGGTTATAATATGTGTTGGAAAAATAACTAGAATAAACACTAACAAATAAATCTTATGTGTTTAATAAAGGTTGTATTGAAATGTTTTTCATCGGATATTCTGCTCAAGGTACTGAGCTTAGGAAATGTTCAACCGATTGGATAATAGATAAACAAATGATGTAGATATCATTTGTGTGTGGACAGAATAGCATAAAAAAGATAATGAGGCAAGCAGAAAAAGAAAAATAGAAAAATTTGTCGAGGAAAACAACAAATATCCTTGTCAAGCCCTTGACGAAACCTCGATTTCTCCGTATAATTTACACTGTGAAATTTATAAAAACTATGAAAAACGATGACGAAGACAGTAGGGAATACCCGAAAGTTACAGCGAGCCGGAGATGGTGTAAGACCGGTACGAGTAAGACATTCTTGAATATCACTTCCGAGTTGCAATTGATGAAACAGCGGATTGATCAATAGATTAGATGGAGTAGCAATTGCCGGAGTTCCACCGTTACAGGAACGCATATGAACATAGCAGAAAAGCTTTGGAGTATGTTGTAACAGGTGGTTTATAAACGAAGATTTAACCCTTCGTCCTATTACAAGGACGGAGGGATTTTTTCATTATTAAAAGAAAGGAAGAATAATATGTATCAGAAAGTTTCTACAGACATGAATTTTGTCGAGCGTGAAAAAGAAGTTGAAAAGTTCTGGGAAGACAATCAGATTTTCCAGAAGAGTATGGAAGAAAGAGAAGGAAGTCCAATGTATACATTTTACGATGGACCTCCGACAGCTAATGGTAAACCACATATCGGTCATGTGTTGACTCGTGTAATCAAAGATATGATTCCACGTTACCGTACAATGAAAGGTTATGAAGTTCCTCGTAAAGCAGGATGGGACACACATGGTCTTCCGGTAGAATTGGAAGTTGAAAAAATGCTTGGACTGGATGGAAAAGATCAGATTGAAAAATATGGTCTGGAGCCATTTATCAACAAATGTAAAGAGAGTGTCTGGAAATATAAAGGAATGTGGGAAGACTTCTCAAGCACAGTAGGATTCTGGGCCGATATGGAGAAACCATATGTCACATATGACAATAATTTTATCGAGTCTGAATGGTGGGCATTAAAAACAATCTGGGATAAGGGACTTCTTTACAAAGGATTTAAGATCGTACCTTACTGTCCTCGTTGTGGAACACCGCTTTCAGCACAGGAAGTTGCTCAGGGATATAAAGATGTCAAAGAACGTTCAGCAGTTGTTCGTTTCAAGGTAAAAGATGAGGATGCATATATTCTTGCATGGACAACAACACCTTGGACATTGCCATCAAACCTTGCACTTTGTGTGAATCCAAAAGAGGATTATGTAAAAGTAAAAGCAGCAGACGGATATACTTATTATATGGCAGAGGCATTGCTTGACACAGTACTTGGACGTCTGGCAGAAGAAGGTCAGGCAGCATATGAAGTACTTGAGAGATATAAAGGTAAAGATCTGGAATACAAAGAGTATGAGCCATTGTATCAGTGTGCAGCAGATGCAGCAGAAAAACAGCGCAAAAAAGCATTTTTCGTTACATGTGATGAATATGTAACATTAACAGATGGTACAGGTGTTGTTCATATCGCACCGGCATTTGGTGAAGACGATGCGAATGTAGGAAGAAATTATGATCTTCCATTTGTACAGCTTGTAACAGAAAAAGGTGAGATGGCTGACAGCACTCCATTTGCAGGATTATTTGTGAAAAAAGCAGACCCGGAAGTACTCAAAGATCTGGATGCTAAGGGATTGTTGTTTGATGCACCAAAATTTGAGCATAGCTATCCTCACTGCTGGAGATGTGATACTCCACTGATTTACTACGCTCGTGAGTCTTGGTTTATCAAGATGACAGCTGTTAAGGATGATTTGATCGCAAATAATAATACAATCAACTGGATTCCTGAAAGCATTGGAAAAGGACGTTTCGGTGACTGGCTTGAAAATGTTCAGGACTGGGGTATCAGCCGTAACCGTTACTGGGGAACACCACTGAATATCTGGCAGTGTGAATGTGGACATATGCATTCAATCGGAAGTATTGAGGAACTGAAGTCTATGTCCGACAATTGTCCTGATGATATTGAACTGCACCGTCCATATATTGACGATGTAACAATTAAGTGTCCAAAGTGTGGTAAAGAAATGCATCGTGTACCGGAAGTAATTGACTGTTGGTTTGACAGCGGGTCAATGCCTTTCGCACAGCATCATTATCCATTTGAAAATAAAGAGATTTTTGAAAAACAGTTCCCGGCTCAGTTTATTTCAGAGGCTGTAGACCAGACTCGTGGATGGTTCTATTCTCTGTTGGCAATTTCTACATTGTTGTTCAATAAAGCACCTTACCAGAATGTAATCGTACTTGGACACGTGCAGGATGAGAACGGCCAGAAGATGAGTAAATCTAAGGGAAATGCGGTTGATCCGTTTGATGCATTACAGCAGTACGGAGCAGATGCGATCCGTTGGTATTTCTATGTTAACAGTGCACCATGGCTGCCAAACCGTTTCCACGGAAAAGCCGTTATGGAAGGACAGCGTAAATTCATGGGAACATTGTGGAACACATATGCGTTCTTTGTATTGTATGCAAATATTGACGAATTCGATGCTTCAAAATATACACTTGAGTATGATAAGTTATCCGTTATGGATAAATGGCTGTTGTCAAAACTGAACACATTGATTAAAACAGTGGATGACAATCTTGCAAACTACAAAATTCCAGAGAGTGCAAGAGCACTTCAGGATTTCGTAGATGATATGAGTAACTGGTATGTAAGACGCAGCCGTGAGCGTTTCTGGGCAAAAGGAATGGAACAGGATAAGATCAATGCGTACATGACATTGTATACAGCACTTGTAACAGTTTCAAAAGTTGCTGCACCAATGATTCCATTTATGACAGAACAGATTTATCAGAATCTGGTAAGAAGCGTAGATCAGACAGCTCCAGAAAGTATCCATCTTTGTGATTATCCTGTTGTAAATGAAGATTACATTGATACAGAGCTTGAAGCAAATATGGAAAATGTACTCAAACTTGTTGTAATGGGACGTGCCTGCAGAAATACATCTAACATTAAGAACCGTCAGCCAATCGGACAGATGTTTGTGAAAGCAGAATTCACATTACCTGAATTTTACCAGGAAATCGTTGCAGATGAGCTGAATGTAAAGAATGTTAAATTTACAGATGATGTAAGAGACTTTACTTCATATAGTTTCAAACCACAGTTAAAGACAGTTGGACCGAAATATGGTAAAATGTTGGGTGGAATTAAGAAAGCTCTCGATACAGTAGATGGTAATGCAGCAATGGATGAATTAAATGCGAACGGTTCATTAAATCTGGATGTAGACGGTCAGAAAATCACATTGTTCAAAGAAGATTTGTTGATCGATACAGCTCAGATTGAAGGATATGTATCAGAAAATGATAATGGAATTACAGTAGTTCTTGATACAAATCTGACAGAAGAACTTCTTGAGGAAGGATTTGTAAGAGAGATTATCAGTAAAATCCAGACAATGCGTAAAGAAGCCGGATTTGAAGTTATGGACAAGATCCGAGTTACTTATACAGGAAGTGAAAAAGCAGAAAGCATTTTTGCTAAATACGCAGAAAGCATTAGCAGTGAAGTGCTTGCTGAGGAAGTTACAAAAGCAGAACCAGCCGGTTATGTAAAAGAGTGGAAGATAAACGGCGAACAAGTTACAATGGGTGTTTGGAAAGAAGGGATGTAAAACCATGTACAGCAAAAGATTTGAGAAGGAAGCATTTAAGGCGGCAGTAAAAGAGAATGTAAAAACATTATATCGTAAGAAGGTTGAAGAAGCTTCAAAGCAGCAGATTTTCCAGGCAGTATCATATGCAGTAAAAGATATTATCATGGATGATTGGTTTGAGACACAGAACAAGTACGAAGAAGAGAATGTAAAAACAGTATATTACATGTCAATGGAATTCTTGATGGGACGTGCGCTGGGTAACAACCTGATCAATATGACAGCATATACAGAAGTAAAAGAAGCTCTGGATGAAATGGGAATCGATCTGAACGTGATTGAAGACGAAGAACCAGATGCAGCTCTTGGAAACGGTGGCCTCGGTAGATTGGCTGCCTGCTTCCTGGATTCTCTTGCAACATTGAATTACCCTGCTTACGGATGTGGAATTCGCTATCGTTATGGAATGTTCAAACAGAAAATTAAAGACGGATATCAGGTGGAGACACCAGATAACTGGTTAAAAGAAGGAAATCCATTTGAACTTCGTCGTGAAGAATATGCAAAAGAAGTTCGTTTTGGCGGAAATATCCGTTTCGAGAAAAATCCTGAGACAGGACGTGATGAGTTTATTCAGGAAAATTATGAATCAGTACTTGCAATCCCATACGATATGCCAATCATTGGATACGGAAACCATGTAGTAAATACATTACGTATCTGGGATGCACAGGCAATTGTTGATTTCCAGCTTGATTCATTTGACCGTGGAGACTATCACAAAGCAGTAGAACAGGAAAACCTGGCAAAAACAATTGTTGAGGTACTTTATCCTAATGATAATCATTATGCAGGAAAAGAGCTTCGTTTAAAACAGCAGTATTTCTTCATTTCTGCAAGCTTGCAGGAGCTGATTGCAAAATATAAGAGAACAAATAGTGATGTTCGTAAACTTTACGAAAAAGTTGTTATTCAGATGAATGATACACATCCAACAGTTGCAGTACCTGAACTGATGCATCTGCTCATCGACCAGGAAGGTCTGACATGGGAAGAGGCATGGGATGTTACAACTAAGACATGTGCTTACACAAACCATACAATTATGGCAGAAGCATTGGAAAAATGGCCAATTGACCTCTTCTCTAAACTGCTTCCACGTATTTACCAGATTGTGCAGGAGATCGATCGTCGTTTTGTAAATGAAGTAAGAGCAAAATATCCTGGAAATGAAGAAAAAGTACGTAAGATGGCAATTCTCTGGGATGGTCAGGTACGTATGGCTAACATGGCAATCATCGCAGGATTCTCTGTAAATGGTGTTGCAAAACTTCATACAGAAATTTTGAAAAACGAGCAGCTGAAAGATTTCTATGAAATGATGCCAGAGAAATTTAACAATAAGACAAATGGTATTACACAGAGACGTTTCCTTGCTCATGGTAATCCGCTTCTTGCTGACTGGGTAACAGATAAGATCGGTGACGGATGGATTACAGACCTTGCACAGATTTCAAAATTGAAACCATATGCAGAAGATGAAAAAGCAAGAAAAGAATTTATGGATATCAAATATCAGAATAAAGTCCGTCTTGCAAAATATATCAAAGAACACAATGGAATCGATGTAGATCCACGTTCTATCTTTGATGTACAGGTAAAACGTCTGCATGAGTACAAACGTCAGTTATTAAATATTCTGCATGTTATGTATCTGTATAATCAGATTAAAGAGCATCCGGAGATGTCATTCTATCCAAGAACATTTATCTTTGGTGCAAAGGCAGCGGCAGGATATCAGAGAGCAAAAGAGACAATCAAACTGATCAATTCAGTTGCAGATGTTGTAAACAATGACAGAAGCATCAACGGAAAGATCAAGGTTGTATTTATCGAAGATTATCGTGTATCAAACGCTGAGTTGATTTTTGCGGCAGCAGATGTCAGCGAACAGATTTCTACAGCATCAAAAGAAGCTTCAGGTACAGGAAACATGAAGTTTATGCTGAATGGTGCACCAACACTTGGAACAATGGATGGGGCCAATGTGGAAATCGTAGAAGAAGTTGGTATTGAAAATGCATTTATCTTCGGATTGAGCTCAGAAGAAGTTATCAACTATGAAAACAATGGCGGATATAACCCAACAGATATTTATTTCAATGATTGGGAGTTGAAACGTGTTATTGATCAGCTGATGGATGGAACATATGCAAAGGGTGATCATGAGATGTATAAGAACCTTTACAATTCACTTCTGAATACACAGTGTACAGACAGAGCAGATACATACTTTATCCTGAAAGACTTCAGATCTTATGCAGATGCTCAGAAGAGAGTGGAAGAAGCATATCGTGATCAGGACAGATGGTCAAAGATGGCAATGTTAAATACTGCATGCAGCGGTAAATTTACATCAGACCGTACAATTGAAGAGTATGTAAAAGATATTTGGAAATTGAAGAAAGTAACAGTTCCGTCTGGACAGCCTGAATAAAAGAAGAGGCGATTTATATGTATAATGATATTTATGGTTACAGCTACAGCATACCGGCAGAGGATCCATTTACAGGAATCGGAATAGGAATCATGATATTTTATATCATTGTAATGCTGTTGATAGGGATTATTTCCCTTGCAAGTTATATCCTTCGTGGTATAGGATTATATACAATTGCAAAGCATAGAGGATATGAGTGTGCATGGCTTGCATTTATTCCATTCTTTAGAATATATCTGCAGGGAAAATTGAGCGGAGATATCACATTTAAGAACAAAACAATGCGTGATACAGGAATCTGGCTAGCAGTCATTCCGCTTATGTACGGCGTTGTGGTTTCGGTCATCTATGGAGTGATGTGTTTATGCGGAATGCTTGCAATATTTAGTATGACGATGCATGTAAGTGCAGGAAGAATTTTGATTCTCATTATTCTGCTCATACTGGCACTTGCTATAAGTCTGGGATATAAGGTCCTTTATAAGACTTTGCGGGTAATGGTCAATTATCAGATTTACTGCAATATGACATCAGGAAATATGGCTGTAGCACATGCGGTGCTCGGAGCACTTTTACCATTGTATGAGTCTATTTGCTTCTTTGTGATGAGAAATCGCGAGCAGAGCAACAATAACGAGACTCATGATGCAGATTCCACAGAGGATACAGAGGAAGAGCAAAAGACAGAAGAACCGCAAGAGGAAATGCCGATTGCAAATGAAGCAGTATCATTCGATACCGGAGATTCTGATGAGGTCGCATCAGACAATGAAATAACAGAACTTTAAATATGGAATATATTAGGACAGCCCTTCATATCATATGATATGGAGGGCTGTTCTGATGAAAAAAGAAGAGATACAACGGAAAATAAAATTCTGGGTATATTTCCTCATAATCCTTATTTTATTTCCTTATGTTATGACCGTGTTTATTCATGGGGCGGATATGAAAACAAAATGGAACCAAAATCAAAATTTTGTAAAAGTAAAACAGGTAGATATAAAAGGCGAGGAAGAAATCATAGAAGTTCCCTGGAATGAATATTTCACAGGAGTGCTATCAGCAGAAGTACCGGTTTCGGCGGAAAGAGAATTTATAAAGGCGCAGGCGGTTGTTGTGCGGACAAAATTGTATCAGATAAATGAGGATGCAAGACAAAATGGAAGAGAAGCTGTATTCGAGGAACAATATTTAACAACGAAAGAAATAGAAAAAAAGCAGCTGAATGATCAAAATGATTCTTATTATGAAAGGCTTATGCAAGCTGAGGAAGAAACAAAGAAGCAAGTGTTGTATTATCAGGGGACATATGCATATGTACCGTTTCATCGGTCTAGTAATGGAATGACGAGAAGTTATCAGGAGGTTACAGGGCAAGAAGTATATCCTTATTTGATGGCAAAAGAGTGCCCGGAAGATAAAGAGGCAGAGGATGAACTACAAGTACGGACTATATCGTATCGTGAGGTACAGAAAAAATGTCAGCCATTTTTGAAAGCGGTGGAAGAAAAGGATGCAGATAAGCTCTATAAGTTTTCGGATTTTAAAATAGAAGCTTATGATTCTGCCGGATATGTGTTGCAGATGAAAATAGGAAATACCATTTGTAGCGGAGAGCAATTTAGAGAAGCACTGTCACTCCCATCGAGTTCATTTTCTATAAAAGATGTAAAGGGAGAATTACAGATTAAAACAAGCGGCAATGGACATGGTTTGGGAATGAGCCAGTGGACAGCGAATCAGATGGCAAAAGAAGGAAAATCGTATAGAGAAATTCTGCAGTATTTTTATGAAGGGACGGAAGTTGTGGAGCAGACAATGGAATAAAATCAGTAAATAGGTATAAGAATTCATTTATCTGGTAAAAATATAGCCAGAGGTGATGAATATGAATAATAAAGAGAAAGCTTCATTCTGGAAAAAAAGAAGTGCAGCAGTTGCAGTTGTCATCTGTTTTGTTGCAGTGATTGCAGGTATTGGTACGTATACATTTCGCAATTCTGAGGACAAAATAAAGCAGCAGGTGAAGAATGCTCAGGAGGAAACAAAAGGGACAGAAGAAAAAAGTCAGTCAGTAGGAACAAGTGATATTGTGCTGCCTGAACAAGAAGCAAATACATCTGATACAGAAGAGGATACAGATGAAAATGCGGCAGATAATAATGAGAATACAGCAGATAATAATGAGGATGCTTTGCAGGAAACAGAAACATCGGCAAGTACGTATAATGTCTGGTTTGATGAAAATAGTCTTCTGGAATGGCCTGCAAGCGGTGCAACATTAATTGGTTATAGTATGGATCAGACGGTATATTTTCCAACGCTGGAGCAATATAAATATAATCCGGTAATAATTATAGGCGGACAAGTTGGAGAAGAGATTGGGGCGGCAGCACCAGGGATTGTAAGTAATATCGAACAGACTGCCCAGACCGGCGTTACGGTAACGTTGGATATGGGAAATGGGTACACAGCGGTTTATGGACAGTTGAAGGAAGTGCCGCTACAGATTGGAGATTATGTGGGAGCAGGAGAATTGATTGGGTATGTGAGTGAACCTACAAAGTATTATTCGATGGAAGGAGCAAATTTGTATTTTGAAGTGCAAAAGGATGGTGTTCCGGTGAATCCATTGGATTTTATGGAGGGGTAGGGTTTATTTAGTTCACGACAGCCTCCAAGCAAGAAAAAGACTATGCACTCCTACTCAGCTTCGTCGGGCAAACCCGACTCCAATTCGCTGGATTGCATAGTCTTTTCTTGTTAGGAGGTGTACCGTGATTGAAATAGGTAAAGTGACAGAAGACTCCTTTTGCTGGAGACTTATGTATCTACACATTTAGCTTATTCAGTGTTGTAGATATCTTTGTGGCAACTGTTGTATCTGCACTGGCTTAATATTCGCTGTTGCAGATGCTTTTTTTGAGACCGATGTATCCGCAACTTACTTTTCTTTAAACTTGCAGATACTTTTCAGCCTGTCTGTCATGTACAATTGCATCTATATCTTGCTTTTTCTATGCCTTGCAGATACTCTCTAGTAAAAATGCGCATCCTCAACTTGCTCTTTATATGCCTCACAGATACTCCTCATCAAAATTTTGCATCTTCAATTCCAAAAATCCATTATCTCAGATATCTTCCCCAATATCCTTTGCGTTGCTAGTTACTTCACAACTTGAGCCAATACATTACTTACCAAAAAATTGATATAAGAAATTCGAGCGAATATGGAGTGAGCGTTGGAGATACTTAGAGCGTAGATTTTTGTGGTAATGAATTTGAACGAACATGTTTAAAGCTGCGTAGCAGCAAGTTTGAGTTCAAATTCATTTGCTTTTAGCAAAAATCTACGCTCTTATGTGTCTCCCGCTCATGGAATCTGAGCAAGAATTCTTATATCAATTTTTTGTAAGGAACGTATTGCCATTTAGTGAACTAACTAGCAACCCAGTGAACTAAACAGCAACTTTAGTTCCACTTCTTTTTATAAATCAAATACAATGGCAATCCCACAAACACCATTCCACCAATCATATTTCCAAGTGTGACAGGAATAAAATTATGCAGACTGTTTAGTGGTGTGAGAGTGGCAATCTGCTCAGCTGTGATGCCGTAAGCATCTTTAGCCTTTGCAACATAGTCGGGGTTAGCAGCTGCCATAATACCAGCCGGAATATAAAACATGTTTGCAACGCAGTGTTCGAAACCGCCAACAACAAATGCACATATCGGGAAGAAAATTGCCCATACTTTTCCGGCAATATCTCTTGCAGAAGTAGCCATTAAGACTGCAAGACAAACAAGGATATTACACAAGATTCCGGATGTGATTCCCTGAACTGGTGAAATAGCAAGTTTTCCGACTGCAACTTTAATTGTGTAAGCACCGAGCAGACCGCCCGAATAGTTCAAGTTTCCGCTGAATACGATCAGAATGTCAACGCATAGAGCACCAATCAGATTACTGAAAAATACAATAATCAAGTCACGGAAAAGTCCTCCCCAAGTTACACGCTTGTCGAAAACATCCATAATAATAAGACAGTTTCCGGTAAAAAGTTCTCCGCCGAGAAAGACAATGAGCATCAGACCTACAGGGAAAATAGTACCGGCAAGAGCTCTGGCAACTCCGACATTTTCTACAGCGTGTGCAGCTGTGCTGCTTGTTGCTCCGCCGAATGCGATAAATGCACCGGCCATGATGCCGAGAAGAATCATCTTGCCAAGTGGAAGGCGGGTTTTATTTTCACATGCCTTGATACTTAGGTCGATGACTTCGGCAGGGGTATTAAAGTGATTGTCCATCAGTATTTCCTCATTTCTTTAGTTTTTATCAACTGTATGTTAAATAATTAACGAAATTATTCTATACTAGAAAATACTGGAACGCAAGTGTTTGGCGCAATGTTTCCCGATAGATACAAAATAAAGCTAGTATTCTGATGGATATAAAGCAAAACTATTATTTCAATGGATACAAAGCAACGCTATTATTTTGAAGATGCAGCGTCAGCATCAATAACAGACTGGATCTGCTTCATAAGACTATCGTAGTTTTTCTGCTCGTCGATACCGCCAAGTAATGGCTCTCCAACAATATTTCCGTTTCTATCAACAAGGATAGTAGTTGGGAAAGCTACAATATTTCCGGCATATTTTCCGAGTTCAGAATTTGAATCAAATGTGAGGTTACGGTAGGAAGCCCCTTGTTTTTCTAAGATTTTTTTAGCTTCTTTTATTCCATCCTGATTGTCATCCAGAGTTTCTGTGTTGATTCCAACTACTTCTCCGCCCATTTCCTTAAGTGTTTCGTTTAATTTGTTAAGTTCAGGAAGTTCTGCTACGCAAGGTTTACAACCGCTGAACCAGAAGTTTACAACTGTAACAGCATTTTTTGAGAAAAGACTTTCATCAACATCGTTTCCGTCAAGATCTTTTCCGGCGAAACCACTGAAAACACTTGAAGAAGAATCGGATTTATCAGAAGCAGATTTATCGGAAGCGGAACTCTCTTTTTCAAGTTTTGCGATTTCGTCTTCGATGCCACGAATTTGCTCAATATCTTTATTTAATGTGTCAAGTTCTTCTTCAGTGAAGCTATCCTTGTTTGCTTCAACTGTTTTAGCAAGAAAATCCGCATAGTTTTCATCCGTTTCACTGGCAGCAGTATCTTTATTCATAAGACCGAAGAATTTGTTCCAGGCATCCTGATGTTTGGCAAAAAGTTCATTTTCCTGCTGATAAAGAGCATCCAGGCGTGCGTTGAGGTCATCGGAAGAATCATTTTTTGTAGTAGCTGCTGTGCTGCTTTGAGTAGATGAACTGTTTTTGTCTGCATCAGAGCTTTTGCTTGTGCATCCTGAAAATGTTAATACCATTGAAAGTGCCATTGTTGTTGCAATAAGTTTTTTGAATTTCATAATTAAAATCTCCTTGTTTTTTATATTATTATTTTGAACCGAAATGTTTTTGTATCGGTTGTTTTAAAAGTTAATTGTTTGTATTCTTCTTTGTGGATTTATTACTAAATCCGTATTTATAACAAAGTGCGTCTGTAGGACATGCTTTGATACATTCGCCACATCGGATACATTCCGGATGATTTGGGCTCTCGACTACATTTACATCCATTTTGCAGACCTTACTACATTTCTGACATCCTACACATTTATTATTGTCCACGTTTATTTTAAGGAATGAAACTTTGTTAAAGAGAGAATAAATCGCTCCAAGAGGGCAAATCCATTTACAAAACGGACGGTAAAATAAAATACTAAGGATGATAACAATTGTAAGGATAGAAAATTTAAATGTAAAAAGTTTTCCAAGTGCACTTCGGATTCCGGCATTTGTGATAGAAAGCGGAAGTGCTCCCTCTAACACGCCCTGAGGGCAAATATATTTGCAGAAAAATGGGTCACCCATGCCAAGCGAGTTTGTTACAAGGGCAGGGAGCAGTATAACAAAAACGATAAGAATAATATATTTTACATATCGTAAAGGTTTTAATTTGGCTGTGGAAAATTTCTTGCCGGGGATTTTGTGGAGCAGATCCTGAAACCATCCGAACGGACAGAGGAAACCACAAATAAATCTTCCAAGCAGAACGCCCATTAATATAAAAAATCCTGTTATATAATAGGATATTTTAAACTTGGATGAACCGACCACTGCCTGAAAAGCGCCGATCGGACAAGCTCCTGTAGCCGCCGGACAGGAGTAACAATTCAGACCCGGTACGCAGGCTGTCTTGACATTTCCCTGATAAATAGTTCCTTTGAAAAGGTTTGGCAGATGAATGTTGGTAAGCAGTGTTGCAGCTGCTTGTATCCACCCGCGGAAGCGGCTTAAAGTTTTTGAGATTATATTTTTATTCTTATCCAATTCCGACACACTCCAGACATAATTTTATTGCTTTGCTAAGTACAACTGCGGCTTCACCACGGAAAATACCATAGAGAAACATGATAATACCGACACAAAATAAACCGAGCTGCGACCATTTTATTGACTTCAAAATAAGACTCCTTCCTTTCATTTACTGATTTATTGACCTTTTGATATTCGCATTATACAATAGAGGGTGTAAAATTTCTGTTAAGAAAATGGAGAAGTTAAATTGAGAATATTAATAGTCGAAGATGAAAAGAATTTGTGTGATATGATAGGAAAAAGTCTGCATAATGCAGGGTACGAAGTGGATCTGTGTTACGATGGAGAGGATGCATTGGAGATGATCTATGCAGAAAAGTATGATTTGATCGTATTGGATCTGAATTTGCCAGGAGTGGATGGGATGGAGATCCTTAGGGAACTTCGTAAGGAAAATGAGGAGACAAAAGTATTGATACTTTCTGCAAGAAGTCAGATTGCGGACAAGGTGGACGGGCTCGACGCAGGGGCAAACGATTATATGGAAAAGCCATTTCATTTACAAGAATTAGAGGCGCGTGTAAGAAGTCTGACGAGAAGAAAATTTATACAGAAAAATGTTTGCCTGGAATGTGATGGGGTGAAGTTTGATACGCGGGAACGAATGGCGTATGCGAATGGAGAGAAGGTAGCACTTACCAGAAAAGAGAACGGAATCCTGGAATATTTGTTGCTGAACCAGGGCAGACCGGTGAGTCAGGAAGAGTTGATAGAGCATGTATGGGATTCTTCGGTGGACAGTTTTAGTGGCTCTATTCGTGTGCATATGTCTTCTTTAAGAAGAAAGCTAAAGGCGACGCTTGGGTTTGATCCGATTGTAAATAAAATCGGTGAGGGCTATAGGATAGGAGGCAATTTTAAATGAAAAAAATGTCACTCCAGTGGAGACTTACAATCATTACAACACTGTTGATTGCTATTATATGCGGATGCCTGACGCTTCTTTTATATAAGAATGGAATTTATTATATTGATTCATTGCAGGATACGGTAAATAGTCAAAATACAAATCCGGATGAATTATATATCGATATTCCGGATGATGAGTGGGATGATTTTGCAGCGAAATTTTCCATGAAGGTGTACGACAGTAAAGAAGATTATAGGAAGAGAAGTCTTTTGATCACAGTGCTCATAGCAATGTTTGGCGGAACTGTGACTTATTTTATAAGCGGACGTGCATTGAAGCCACTTCGGGATTTCTCAAAATCTGTTGAAAAAGTGCAGGCTCAGAATCTTACAGACTGTACGATTGAAGGTGGAACTGTTCCTGAGTTGGACAGGCTGAGCGTATCATATAATAAAATGCTCTTAAGATTGTCAGAAGCTTTTGAAGTGCAAAGACAATTTACCGGAAATGCAGCGCATGAGCTTCGAACACCGTTGGCCCTTATGCAGGCACAGCTTGATATTTATAATTCAACAGAGCATCCGGCTAGTGATGAGCAGACAAAAGAAACAATAAAAATGATGACAGAGCAAAATGAGCGTCTTAGTAAATTAGTAAGAACTCTGTTAGATATGAGTGAACTTCAGACGGTGGCACGTAAAGATGAGATAGAACTCAATTCTCTTATCGAGGAAGTGTTAGCGGATCTTGAGCCACTGGCACAGGAAAAAGAAGTAAAGCTGGTAGAGGAAAGCGAAGAACTCGTTATGACAGGGAGCGACATTTTGATTTATCGCATGATCTATAATCTCGTGGAAAATGCGATTAAATATAATCATGTTGGTGGGCAGGTACTGGTTAAAGCGGCTCAAAAAGATACGGATATCGTGATTGAGATTGAAGACACAGGAAATGGAATATCCGAGGAGTTTAGAGAAAGAGTATTTGAGCCATTCTTCCGTGTAGATAAATCAAGAAGCCGCGCGTTAGGCGGAGTCGGACTTGGACTTGCAATGGTGCGGGAGATTGTGCGCGTGCATGATGGAAAGATATCGATAAAAGAAAATGAATATGGTGGAACGACGTTTGAAGTTGTGCTGTAGCGGCCGGATAGGGACGGGGTTAGTGAGTATTTAGTGGATCGAAGTAATTTAGATTAGTAAAAACCGGGAAATCAGCATTTGTAGATTTCCCGGTTTTTTCGTTAAAGCTTGATCGTACGATCCTCAATACTCGACTGAAAACTTGCCTGCACTACACGTATTGCATTTACAGAAAATTCATCGGCGGCGTTTGCCCAGTTATTTTTTTCTAATTCCCGGACAAATTCTCTGATAACACCGGATTCTCTTTGATCCATATTTGTCATCATTCGATCCAGATCATAATAAATTTTATCATCGCGGTCAGTACTGATCTGAATGGTATGTTCGCTATTGTCATAGATACGCATCAGACCTTTTGTTCCAAAGATAACAGTGGAGTTATCTTCCTCGCCATAGTCGGTCCAGCTGGCATTCATGGTACCGATGACACCATTTTCCATCTTAAAAATACAGATGGCATTGTCCTCCAGTTCGATCAGATTTCCGGAAGAATCTTTTTTATCCAAAGTCAAAATTTTTGCGGTTACTTCTTTAATCTTTTGACCTAACAGATATTGCATCAGATCAATTTTGTGAATACCGAGATCTGCCATAACTCCAAGGCCGGCGATTTTCTTATCAAAGAACCAGATGTCTTTTGGCATGTCATCGGGATCCGGACCGGCAAGCCAGCGTTCTGGACCGCCATGACAGAAAGAGGTCTTAAAGCTGAGTGGTTTTCCGATAATTCCCTGTTCGATTAATTCTTTGGCGCGTACATGACCTGTGTTAAAACGCTGATTCTGTCCGATCATAAGAAAACAATTCATCTCTTTGGCAACGCGAAGCATCTCTTCACATTCTTCTACGGTACGGGCCATCGGTTTTTCACAGAGAACATGTTTTCCGGCACGCATGGCCTGAATACTGACTTCTGCGTGGGTATTGTTTGATGTACATACACTGACTGCTTCAACTTCCGGGTCTGAGAGCATATCATCGATTGAATCGTAAACTTTCCCACCATACTGCGTGGCCAATGCTTCAGCTGCTTCTTTTCTGGCATCGAAATATCCAATGATCTTGGCATGGATATTTGAAGCGTACTCAGGTACATGACGTCTTTGAGCGATTTTACCACATCCAATAATTCCAACTTTTACCATAATGATTTCCTCCTGAAAAATTCTAATATAAACATATTACGAGATGTGATTGTGTTTTGAACCAATCATTTAGCAATGGGTTTATCTGTAAATGTTCTGTATATATCATAGCATTTTTTAACATGAGATAACATATAAAATGGGGAACAAAAACGATATTGTGCAAAATCAAGTAGTGATTTTGAATCATTCTTGAAATCATATCGCTATAGCGATATAATTGATGATGCAAGGAGGTGCTAATGTGAAAAAAATATTATATCATGGCTCGGAGCTATTAATTGAAACTCCGGAATTTGGGAAAGGCGCCAGACACAATGACTACGGAAGAGGATTTTATTGTACGGAAAATATAGAACTTGCAAAAGAGTGGGCATGCGCAAAACAAAAAAACGGATATGTGAATATCTATGAACTTGATATGACAGGGTTAAACACATTGAATCTGAATGCTCCAGAATATCATATTTTGAATTGGCTTGCTATTCTTGCAGATAACAGAACTTACTGGCAGAATGGAAGTATTGCAGAAGAGGCAAAGAAATATATAAAGGAAAATTTTCTTATTGATATTACCCCGTATGATGTTGTAATCGGATATCGGGCAGATGATTCTTATTTTTCATTTGCACAGGACTTTGTTTCAGGAGTAATTTCGTTAGAAAAGTTGTCAGAAGCTATGCGTTTGGGAAAATTGGGAGAACAAATTGTATTGAAAAGTCCAAAGGCGTTTGAGTCGATTCGTTTTCAAGATTATAAAAATGTTGATGCAGAAACATACTATATCAAAAAAGCAGAAAGAGAACGTGAGGTGAGACGTGAATATAGAAAGCGTAAAAAAGAAAGTGCAGATATTCATGAGTTGTTCATGTTGGACATTATGAGGGAGGGGATGAAAAATGGCGATACACGCTTATTCCGATGATTATCTAACGTCAGCGCAGAGAATATTGGGAGATATGTTGGATTTTGCAGTAAATACTTATGATATGGATATTGACAAATTTTTTGAAATGTTTTTAGTTTCGGATGTGTCGAGGCAGTTTGAGACCGGAAATCCTACTTATGTAGCAGGAAAAACGGGATGCGAGTTAGTTAAAGAGATAATCCATGATTCTGGAATTTTGATGGAAGATTATCCAGATGAGATGTACTTGGATAAATCTCCGGAGTATTGGGCTGGATGGGCGTTGGCATATTATCAATGGTACTATGGTAGAACGTTTTCAAAAATTTACAGAGCAGTGTCTATGAAAGAAATTCGGAGGATGTATGAGGTGTATCACGAAATGGATCTTGTACATTTTGTAGAGCGGTTGGATGTGTTGTGGAATTTATGTTATCCAGAAACGAACCTGAAACGAATTCGTAATCTTTCGGGATTGTCGCAACAGCAATTGGCAGATTTGTCAGGGGTGTCTGTGCGACAAATACAACTTTTTGAACAAAGGCAGAGAGATATCAACCAGACGAGGGCTATTGACATACTGAAATTGAGTCGTGTACTTGGATGTAAGAATGAAGATTTATTAGAAATCTAATGAGTGGACTGCTTTAATATTTATTTTTAAAATAAAAGGTGCTAAAATATTCTAAAAATGAAAATTCTAAAAGATAAGGAGTAGAGAACCATGAGTTTAGTAAAAGGAATTCACCACATAGCACTGAAGTGCTGCAGCGAGCAGGAGTATGAAAAAACCAGACATTTTTATAAAGAGATTCTGGAGCTCGAAGAGGTAAGAGCCTGGGATACAGGTTGTATGTTTAATACTGGAGCAGGTCTGATGGAGATTTTTAACGATGGAGAATGTCCATTGGGACAGGGAACAATCAGACATTTTGCACTTGCAACAGACGATGTAGACGCATGTGCCAAAAAAGTAAAAGAGGCTGGATATGAAGTGTTCATAGAGCCAAACGATATTGTAATTTCGTCAACACCGGAGTTCCCTGCAAGAATTGCTTTCTGTAGAGGACCGGTTGGAGAAGAGATTGAGTTCTTTCAGGAAAGATAAGAATTGAGTGCAGAATAGATACGCTCAATATAATTGGAAACATGAGTGCTGTTACATATTGCGAATAATACAATTCGTGAAGTGACAGCACATTTTCATTGCAATATGCCAGGTTATATGCTATTCTAAATCCACTCAGATGATATTCATTCATCTGTAAAAGATCTATTAATCAAATCGGTATTTCAATTCAAAAGCTCAATTATTCGAGCAGATAATCCGATGAAAACAACAACGAGACAGCAGCTAAAGCCAATCAAAAATGTATGCAAGGACTTTCTCGGGTGAGATTTATGTGATAAACTATATTTATACGAGGATTCTTGCATCTTTTTTGCAATTGTGCTGTCGCAAAAGAGAGGAGAATTCAATGGGAAAAACAAGTAAACAAAAGAAAACGAAAGCAGACAAATTTATAATGTTGCCCACCGTGGATTTCTGTTTTAAAGAGCTAATGCAAGATAAAAAGGTGCGAAAAGGTCTGATAGCGGCATTGTTAAATGTAAACCCGACAGAAGTGGAATCAACAACACTGATGCCAACGATTCTAAGAAAAAGATATCCGGAGGATAAGTATGGAATCTTAGATGTACGAGTTGAATTGAAAAGCGGCGTTCAAATTGATTTGGAAATGCAGGTTGAATCGTATGATTTCTGGGCTAATCGTTCGGTTTATTATGTGAGCAAGATGTATACGGAACAGATTAAAGAAGGGGAAGATTACGATAAACTCCAGAAATGCATTCAGGTAGGTATTTTATGTTTTCCATTGTTTGAAGACAATAAATGCTACCGAAGGATTGCTTTGTGTGATACGGAATCAGGAGAAGAATATACAGACTTGATAGAAATGCATGTTCTTGAACTTTCTAAATTACCTCCTGAGCAGCAAAATGAAACAGACCTTATGAAATGGATGCGTTTTTTCGGTGGGAGATGTGAGGAGGATTTTAAGAAAATGGCAGAAAAGGATGAATATATCGGCGAGGCGTATGAGGCATTAAAAAATATGAGTGAAGATGAAATAAAGCGAATGGAATACGAAGCTCGGCAAAAGGCAATCCGGGATTATAATTCTTATATGCATAGTGCTGAGAGACGTGGACTTAAGAACGGAATTAAGATTGGAAGAGAAGAAATATTGAAACAGCAAGTTGAGAAGAAACTTGCCAAAGGCAAGAGCCTGGAGATAATTGCAGATGAGTGTGAAGAGGAAATTTCTGTTATTCGGGCACTTATTAACGAGATAAGAGCAGAGTAACAGGAGCCAGACGGGAGCCGGATAGGGACGGAGTTTAGTGGTTTTTTTGCATAGCAAAAAAGCCACTAAACTCCGTCCCTATCCGGCTCCCGTCTGGTTCCTGTCTGACTGGTACAAAAAGAGGGCAAGACTTTCATCTCACCCTCTTGGAAGTTTCAAATATTAGCCGAAATATCTCTTAAGCAGTCCTTCGAAAGCTTTTCCGTGTCTAGCTTCGTCTCTTGCCATCTCATGTACTGTATCGTGGATTGCATCCAGGTTAGCAGCTTTAGCACGTTTAGCAAGGTCAAATTTACCAGCTGTAGCTCCGTTCTCAGCGTCAACTCTCATCTCAAGGTTTTTCTTTGTGCTGTCTGTTACGACTTCTCCAAGAAGTTCTGCAAATTTAGCAGCGTGCTCTGCTTCTTCGTAAGCAGCTTTTTCCCAGTAAAGACCGATCTCTGGGTAACCTTCTCTGTGAGCAACTCTTGCCATTGCAAGATACATACCAACTTCTGAACATTCTCCTTCAAAGTTTGCTCTCAAATCAGCAAGAATGTCTTCGCTAACACCCTGAGCAACTCCTACAACGTGCTCAGCAGCCCATTCTCTTTCACCTGTCTGCTCTTTGAATTTGTCAGCACCAACACCACAAACTGGACATTTCTCTGGTGCAGCATCTCCTTCGTGAACATATCCGCATACTGTACATACAAATTTTTTCATAATTTTGTTCTCCTTTTCTTAAAATGAAATTTTGGTATAATTAAGACCTTTCATAGTTATAATTCGCAGAAATCTGTGAGTTTATAACTATTTTATGCAGTCACCGCATCTACCATAAAAAATAGTGTTACTGGATTCTATAATGCCATCGAAATTCGTGGCGGCTGCCTTGTTTATCTGTTCGATTTCCTTCATATCCAGGTCAAGGTCAAGAACCCGTCTGCACTCAGTGCAGAAAAAATGATTGTGTGGCTTGACACATCCATCAAATCTGTCGGCTCCATCTGGAGTGGTGATTTTCAATGCTTCACCAATGTCCGTAAGAAGATTCAAATTCCGGTATACAGTTCCAAGACTGATGTTAGGATAATCTTCCTTTACATGCATATAAACCATGTCGGCAGTTGGATGCTCTTTAGTCGAGGCCAGATACTGTTTGATGGATTCTCGTTGTCGGCTGAATTTTAATGTTGCCATTGGGAATCCCTCCTTAAAACTTAAACAATAATAGTAACAATTACTGTAATTAGAATATACAATTATTTGAGGAAAATGTCAATACTTTTTTGAAAAAATTAAATATAAATTTTTATGAAAATGAATATAAAGAATAGTATAAATTCAGACAATATATTACAAAAATATTACATAAAACAAGGAAAATATGAAAATATATGTAAAAACCAGTCGTAAAACAGAAATGGAAAAACCTGGCAAAGCATTGACAAAACAAGATGTTATTGCTACAATGCAAACGTAACCAAAAGTTAACAAATGTGTAACAATTAAAAACTTCCTACAAAAGATAAAGAAAAAAACAGTAAGGAGGTTTTAGATGAAACAAGTACACATAAAACAAAAATTGATTGCTTCTGCAATAGTTGGAGCATTGATGATTCCGGGGAGTGCAATGGTAGTAGATGCAGCAGATGCAGATGAAAATGTAAATGTAGTATCGCAGGTTGCAGGAATCGATCAAGTTACAGTTGCAACAGTAATGGCAGATGTGCTGAATGTAAGAGCCGGTCAGGGAACCGATTTTCAAATTTTATTGCAAGTTTTAGAACAAGAACGTTATGAAGTAACAGGGGACTCAGTAAATGGATGGTATCCGATCACAGTAGGGGATGTAGACGGATGGGTGTCCGGTGAGTGGATCACGACTGAGAAAGTGGACAAAGATGAATTTGCAGAAGAGGAAAAACAGGCACAAAAAGATAGTGTGGGGACGGCACAAGAAACGGTTGCGTTACAATCTTCGTCATATACAACAGGACAGCAGGTTATAGATTTTGCTTGTCAGTTTATTGGGAATCCCTATGTATGGGGAGGTACAAGTTTAACTAGTGGTGCAGATTGTTCAGGATTTGTACAGTCTGTATATGCAAACTTTGGGATAAGTCTTCCGCGAACCACATGGGATATGGAAAATATCGGATATGAAGTATCATATGAACAGGCACAGCCGGGTGACTTGATTCTTTATGATGGTCACGTCGGCTTGTATATGGGTGATGGAAATATTGTAAATGCAATGAATGAAGCAGATGGGATTGGTATATGCACGGCAACGTATGCGCCAATCGTGACAGTGAGGAGAGTATTATAGATATCAAGAATGGTGCGGAGAAAAACTTCCGCACCATTTTTTTACATTATTATAGGAAGAAAGTATATCAGAATCACTGCGCATCCTCGCGGAGCGTTTATCTCAGTCTGAGATTGGACTCCCATTGAGATAAATTTGCTATTACTCACCAGCTGAAGAGGTGGGAGTCTTCTCGACTGAGATAAATATGTGGATAACTTAGCCAAATAGTTTATCCACACTATCAACATGAAAAATAGTGTAATATACACCGACTTTTACTGAAAAATAGAAGATTATTCACCAATTCTCAACAGATTATCAACAGGGAAAGGATAATTTTTCACTGGTATACCCCTGATTTTTCACATGAAAAACCGAGTTATCCACAGAAATTCACAAAGTTATCCACATTTTGTTAATATGTTGGGGGAAAATAGTGGGTAACTAGTACATGAACAACTGTTTGGAGTTAGTTATGTGAAAAAGTATGACAGTAATGAGGTATTTGTGTGTAACAGGGTGAATTTACAGAAAGTTTACAAAATAATAAGACAGGAAAGATTGTTAAAAGTTCTCCAATGGGAAAATGGCGAATGGCAAAATGCACAAAAAAACAGAAAAACGTCGAAAATCTTGAAAATGGAGTTTTCAACTTATTCACATTGAAAATTCGGAAAATTGTGGATAAATTAGAGATTTCCTCATAGTTATTCACATTATCCACATTAAAAACCCACATTTATGTGAATTACTTTTAATAAAAAAAGAACAGATGTTTTGGTGCAAATTATGAAAATGCATTTTTGTCGAAAAAAAACAAAAAAAGAATTGACTTTTAAGATGTCTAAAATCTATGAAAATTGAAGTGACAATTCAGATATTTGATACATTTTTAGAGTTGCTAAATTCAATGTATGGGATTATAATAGGAAACACGAAACAATAAGGAGGAAATTAAAAATGGCACAGATTACAAGAGCTACAAAAATCGGCGAACTGTTGAATGTATTTCCAGAATCAGCTCCAATCTTAATGGAAATTGGAATGCATTGTCTTGGATGCCCATCTTCACAGATGGAGTCATTAGAAGAAGCAGCTATGGTTCATGGTATTGATGCAGATTTACTTGTTGAGAAGATCAATGCAGCAATGACAGCAGCAGGAAAATAAATTAAAATGACTAAAATAAAAATGTCCGAAATTCTTCAAATCGAATTTCGGACATTTTTTTGCTTAAAAATAATGATTACATCATAGCAGGTACGATAAATGAATATCTGTTATTAGCTAAGATGTGCCAGTTTCTGTACGGCATCGGCTGCTATCACAATCTCACAGTGTTCTTCAAGAAATGCGAGAATCGTAGTAGATACCTTCTCCGGAGAACCATATTCAGAAAGCATATTACAGACTTTATTAAATTCATTTTTTGTATGCTCTGACTGCGTCAGTGCCAGAATGTAAATGCCATCGCTGTTGTTATCACGATACAAAGTATTAGCACCATGATAAAGAGAACCGATTAACTGTGCCATTTGAATGACCTGGTCGATATCGTCAAAGGAATATAATTTGACATTGAGTGGAACAGGTGCATCTTCTGCTGTTTTTTCCTCTTCCTGTTCTGATGATGTAGCAGATACGCTGGCAGCAGCGCCCTTTACTTTATTGAGTAAGTCTAAAAATTCATCTGCACCTTCAAGTTTATTCAATGTCTCAGGAAGAGGAAAATCATTCTCCCCTGCAGACGTGAATTTTGAAAAACGGGTATCCAATTCTTCCGGGTCTTCAACCTTTGTAATAATAAGTACAATTGTGTCAGCAGAAGTTGGAATTGCTTCTATCATCAATGGAATATCGTCAGCTTCAAAACCAAAGTCAAATGATGCCTGTTGCATCATATCACGAAATAAGGACTTGGCTTTTTCTGTACCATATGCAAGTTCACTTAGTTTCAAATGGCGGGCAGCCAAATCGGCATGTGTCAATGTACAACGAATCTGGTTATCGTTAATTTTTTCAATTTTCATATGATCACATCCTTACATTTATATATTATTTCTCATGATTAGTATAAACAAATCTTTTTCGAATGTAAAGAAAAACACAAATATATTACTTATCAACAAATCCACAGTACTTATGAACAAAAAACACATTGAAATATGGGAAAGATGTTCCTATAATGGCAAGTACAGAAGATAGTATTTCGTGATAAATAAATTAATATACGAGAGGAGGCAAGAATCATTTCGGGAAATACAATTAGAATCGTAAGATCTAAATTCGGATAACAAAAACATTTCATAAACATTTCAGTCAAAAAATCTATTCGAAAAATACGAGCAACTATTCAGATTAAATTGGAAAGTTGCATATTCTAAAGAATTCGAGTCCTGAGTTCTAGGACATGTACACAACTAATAATTAAAAAAGAGAAAGTCATGGTACGGTTCGTACTATCTTTTGGACATATCATCTTACGGCATGTCACACACCTAACCTCCGATATACAGATGATATATATAAATGCATATTTATCAGAACCGACATGGAAAGGAGCAGAGTCAAAAAAATGGATTTAAGTAATGGAACGGTATACACAGAATTATATACAGAATTGGAAGGATACGAAAGGAATGGCGTCTGTCTGTTGATGGAAGGAAGTCATGTCAGCCCGATGCAGGTAGTGAGAGAACTAATGGCCCGGGAAGAAGGCAGTTATATGCGGGATTATGAGATGAATGCAGATGGATATATCGAATCCTTATCTTTTATCAATGTAACAAAGAAAAATGAAACTGAGAATGAGCATAAACCGTCGTAAACCCCTTTATTTCAGACAGTGTAATATGGTATAATGAAATCTGATAGGAGGTACGCCATGGACGAAAGAGAAAGACGCCAAAAGCGTCAAGTTAAGAAAACCAGACGACCGGTACAGTCAGGTAGAGGCGGAAGAGCCGGAGCGGGGTATCCAGAGGCAGATGCGCAGAGAAGAACTTCAAACAATGTGAATAGAGCAAGACGTAATCGTGCGAGACGCAGAAGAAGACTTTTTATAATCAGAGGAATAATATGTATTATTTTAGTTGTCGCAGTGGGCTTGGGATTTATACTTTATCACAAATATGGTTCATCTAAAGAGAAAGCTGATTTGAATAATTATTATGGAATTAGTGATAAGAATGAGTTGGGTGTTACAGTAAACAACAAAGTAATCAAGAATAGCGATGGGAATGCGGTAGGCAGATTGATTGACGGTGAAGCGTATGTGGAATATTCTGTTGTCAGAGATTATATAAACGAACGTTTTTATTGGGACCCGAATGAGAACATTATGCTATATACATTACCAAACGGCAATGTTTCAGTTGAAGTTGGAAGCAAAGATTATACAGAAGTTACAGAGAAGAAAAGTGAGACGTATACAATTCTGAAGACAGAGGGAAGAACAGCATATATAGCCGTTCCATTCATCCAACAGTATACGAACATGGATTACAACATATACAAAACCCCGAATCGTATTGCAATTACAAGTAGCTGGGGAGAGATTGAAAGTGCGATCGTAAAGAAAAAAACAGAGGTGCGTTATCAAGGCGGAGTGAAGAGCCCGATTCTGACAGAAGTGAAAAAGTCAGATAAAGTAACCGTGCTGGAAGATGAAGATGGCTGGAAGAAAATAGCAACGGAAGACGGATTTGTCGGATATGTTAAGACAAGAACGTTAAAGAAGATTCAGAAAGAAACGACAAAGAGAGATTTTGACGAACCAAAATACACGAATATTTCTGTAGGGCATACGATTAATATGGCATGGCACAATGTTGAAAATGAAGATGCGAACAGTTATGCATTAGAAACAATTGCATCTACAAAAGGGCTTAATGTGATAGCTCCTACTTGGTTTAAAATTGCAGATACCGATGGAAATCTGACATCACTTGCAAGTTCAGATTATGTTAATTATGCACATCAGGTGAATCTTGACGTATGGGCTACAGTCAGAGATTTTCATGGTGGAATCAATAGCTATGATGAGACTTATGAAGTATTAAGTTACACTTCAAAACGTGAGAATCTGACGAATCAGATTATTGCTGCAGCACTTCAGACAGGAATTGATGGAATCAATCTTGATTTCGAATTGATTTCATCAGAATGTGGAGAGCATTATATTCAGTTCGTGAGAGAATTGTCAGTAAAATGCAGACAGAATGGATTAGTATTTTCAGTAGATAATTATGTTCCGCAACCATATAATGAGCATTATGATTTAAAGGAACAGGGAATTGTCGCAGATTATGTTGTAATTATGGCATATGACGAACATACAGAAGGGTCTTATGAAGCAGGTTCTGTATCATCTTATAATTATGTGAAAGATGGAATTAAGAATGCAGCAAAGAGTGTATCATCTGATAAGCTGATAGCAGCAGTTCCATTTTACACGAGACTTTGGTTAGAAACTCCGAAGACTGATGCTGAATTGGCATCCGAAGAGGGAACTGAAGCGGCAAATTATAAGAATAAAGTAAGTAGTACAGCATTAGGTATGGATGAAGCACAGCAGGTAGTTCAGGATGCGGGTGCACAGACTGAATGGGATGATACTACAAAGCAGAACTATGCACAGTGGGAAACGGAAGATGGAACCTACAAAATTTGGCTGGAAGATACAAAATCCCTGGAGGAAAAATTGAAACTGATCAAGAGTGATAATCTTGCAGGTGTTGCAGAGTGGAAGCTTGGTTGGGAGAATTCTGATGTTTGGGATATGATTCTGCAGTACGTAAATTAAATAAGTAAGAAAGAGACATCCTTTTTCTGCATATATTTTAAAAGTAATATATGTGGGAAGGGATGTTTTTTTTGAAGTTAAATTATAAAGAAATAAAGACAAAGGGTAAAACAGTACTTGTGATAGTCTGTTTAATGGGAGTTGCAATTGGGAGCCAGATTATCGGGACAAAGTTTTATGAACATGTTATAAGTAAAGTAGATGATATGCAAAATAATAGTCAGAATGCAGAAGATATGGGAAGTGAAACAAGTGTAGAGAGCACACAGATAGAGAATAAAAAGGTACAGATTGTGCTGGATAGTGGGCACGGGGGAAGTGATCCGGGAAAGATTGGGATTAATGGCGTACAAGAGAAGGATATCAATCTTATGATTGCAAAGAAAGTAGAATCCAAATTACAGGAAAAGCAAATTGTTGTGATGATGACCCGGACAGATGAAAGGGGACTGGCAGACTCTAAAGTGGAAGATATGAAAACAAGAGTAGATATAATTAATGAAAATAAGCCAGTGTTGGCAGTTAGTATTCATCAAAACAGTTATGAGCAGGAAGAAATTTGTGGGGCACAGGTTTTCTATTATACGCATTCAACGGAAGGAAAAAGTGCAGCAGAATACATGCAGAATAGTTTATTGAGTGTAGACGCAGATAACAAAAGACAGGCGAAAGCAAATGACACTTATTACATGTTGAAGCGTACAGAGGTTCCGCTCATCATTGTAGAGTGCGGATTTTTAAGCAATCGGGAAGAAGCGGAAAAATTAAGCACAGATGAATACCAGGAAAAGGTTGCAGATGCAATTTGTAATGGAATTGAAACATATCTGAAAGATATAAGTTAGAAATTTGTATTTCTTCTGTAAATATTAGTAGAAAGTTTGCCCGATAGACTGCTTTTTTAGAAGATGCATATTTTTTTTTACTATGAAAAATGTTATAATAAAATTTATGGAAACGATAATTAGAAAAGTAGATAAACATAATATTGACATGCAGATTATGCAAGAAGCAGGAGAGATTCTTAAGAAGGGCGGTCTGGTAGCCTTCCCAACAGAGACGGTTTATGGTTTGGGGGCGAATGCGCTGGACGAGGAGGCAGCGAAAAAGACTTATGCAGCAAAGGGCAGACCTTCGGATAATCCATTGATCGTGCATATTGCAACTTTAGAAGATTTGGAGAAGGTAGCTAAGAATATTTCGAAAGACGTAGAAGCACTGGCTAATCGATTCTGGCCGGGACCACTGACGATGATATTTGAAAAGACAGATATCGTGCCATATGGAACAACAGGGGGATTAGATACAGTGGCTGTCAGAATGCCAAGTGACCCGATTGCGAGAGAATTAATTCTGGCAGGCGGTGGATTTGTATCGGCACCAAGTGCGAATACTTCGGGACGTCCAAGTCCGACGACAGCAGAACACGTAAGTGAAGATTTGAGCGGAAAGATTGACATGATTATAGATGGAGGAAGCGTAGATATCGGATTGGAGTCTACAATTCTTGATATGACGGTCAATCCGCCGATGATTTTAAGACCCGGTGCAATTACAGCAGAGATGTTTGAAGAAGTGATCGATCATGTAACGATTGATGAGACAATTCTTGGAATAGAGACAAAAAAGGCACCAAAGGCACCCGGAATGAAGTATCGTCATTATGCACCAAAGGCCAAATTGACGATTGTAGAAGGTAATATCAGGGAAGAAGTTCTGGCAATCCGCCAGCTTGTGTATGAAGCAATCAGACAGGGCAAGCGCGTTGGAATCATTGCAACGAACGAAACAATTGCGTATTATACAAATGGTGTGATCAAGAATATCGGAAGCCGTGAAAATGAAGAGACGATTGCGAGAAATCTTTATGCAATCCTGCGTGATTTTGATGCAGAAGAAGTAGATTTGATCTACAGTGAATCATTTGCTTTGCAGGGGATAGGAAAAGCAATCATGAATCGTCTTGAGAAGGCGGCAGGACATACAAGAATCTCAGCACAGGCAGTTATGAAATATCAGAAGTACAGACGTATTGTATTTTTGAGTGATGCAGATACATGCCGTGGACCAATGGCTGCAGAGATGCTCAGACACAAAGATTTATGCCAGGAATATGCCATTGATTCCCGTGGGCTGGTAGTATTGTTCCCAGAGCCGGTGAATCAAAAAGCTGAGGCGGTTATGAAAAGCGCACAAATGACGATGGAAAATCATACAGCAACTGCATTTTCAGAAAATGATGTTGCAGAAGATATATTGATATTGACAATGTGTGAGAGTGAAAAAGAAAAAGTACAGTCAGAGTATGGTGAGGCTGCGAAAGTCTTTACGCTCAGTGAATTTATCGGTGAAGAATCGGAGATACCGAACCCGTATGGTCAGCCATTGAACGCATATGGAGAATGTATGGAGAGGCTGACAGAGACAATTGATAAACTGGCTGAAACCTTAAATAAAGACGCGTCTTTTGAAGAAGTGTAAAACTGGGAAAAACAGGAGGGGAATATGTCAACAAAACGAGATGATTATATATCATGGGATGAATATTTTATGGGGGTAGCTCTGCTTTCCGGACTTCGTTCAAAGGATCCGAATACGCAAGTGGGGTGTTGTATTGTAAGTCCTGACAATAAGATTTTATCAATGGGTTACAATGGACTTCCAAGAGGTTGTTCAGATGATGATTTTCCTTGGACGAGAGACGGAGAAGATCCGTTGGAAACAAAATATGTATATTCAACACACAGTGAGCTCAATGCTATTTTGAATTATAGCGGCGGCAGTCTGGAAGGGGCGAGAATGTATGTCTCTCTGTTTCCTTGTAATGAATGTGCAAAGGCAATCATTCAGTCAGGAATTAAGGAAGTTATTTATGACTGTGATAAATATGCCGATACACCAAGTGTGATCGCATCTAAGCGTATGATGAGCGCAGCAGGTGTGAAATTCTATCAGTATCATAGAACAAACAGGGAAATAAAGATTAATTTATAATAAAGAACATAAAGAAGATGTCAGCAGCATATAGATATTTCAGGAAATGAGAATGGTGTGTCTAAATTGTTTAGTGGATAACAATTGGGTGAAATAATTCTGGACGGAGGTATGGTATGCTTCGTAAGCTGGCATCTTTTTTTGTGACATTTTTTATTCGTGCGCTTGTTGGAGGAACACTGATCTTTTTTATAAATCATTATGTGTTACCGGATCAAACATCGTTAAATGTGGGGATTAACGTAGCTTCGTTGGTTACAAGCGGGGCGCTTGGAGTACCTGGGGTATGTCTGTTATATAGTATCTTAATTTTTCAAAATTTGTGAGGATTTCACAAAAACAAAAAAGATGAAAAATCTATCTGGACAAATAAAAAATACACGTTTATAATACGATTCACACAGTAGTTATCACATCTGCTGTTTCATTTCAAATCAATCTGATTTGGATATTTCTAGGGATTGGATGAGCAAGTATATCATTCAATTATCAATTATGAATTCCGTTGCATATTTCGCAACAATGTTTCAAGTTGAATTAATCAAAGTAAAATACGGACAAACTCTATAGGACTATAGGTGTGGTGTGTAGAGAGACAGGAGGACAAAGTGTATGTAAAAAATGTTGTAATTTGTGATTCTCAAAAACAATATTCGGAAAATCTGTTTCAAGTATTAACAAAGAGTAAGTCACCGGAAGTACAGTTTTATCTTTTCCACAGTATGCAGGACGCGGAGCAATTTGCAAAAGAGAAGAAGATTTATGCATTGCTGACAGGAGAAGAATATCCAAAAGAAAAAAGAAGGCAGATTCCGGCGGTAAGGAAGTTTGTGTTAGTACAAGATAAAAGGAGTGCATTGGAAGACGGAGAGATTGGTGTTTATCGATATCAGAGTGCAGAAGCAATACGTGCGCAGATGTTGGAAAGAAGAGTTAAGAGAAAGGAGACGCAGAGAAGTACAAGGGCACGAAGAGGAGGACAATTGATCGGAGTGTATTCTCCAATTCATAGAATTGGCAAGACAAGGTTCGCTCTTGCACTGGGAAAGAAATTAGCGGAGCGGGAACCGGTATTGTATTTGAATCTGGAAGGATATGCGGGTTCGTCTTATTATTTTACCGATCCAACAGAGCAGACACTGGCAGATTTGATTTATTATCTGCGTCAGGAAAAGGGAAATCTCGGGATGCGGATCAGTATGATGGCAGGTCAGCTTGAAAAGTTAGATTATATTAAACCGATGCCATATATTTTGGATATGCAGGCGATACAAAAAGAGGAATGGTTACAATTATTTCAACAGATTTTAAATCAGTGCATTTATGAGAAGATTATTTTGGATTTGGGAGACAGTGTGAATGGTTTGTTTGAAATTTTGGAGGCATGCCATACTGTTTACACACCATATATCGAAGAGCGGGCAGCAATGACAAAGCTTGCAGAGTATACGGAAAATTTGCGTAAAACAGGAAAAGAACAGGTTTTGGAGAAAACGATTCAAAAAAGAATGAGGTAGAAGATAACGTGAATATACAAGAAGAACAGCTATATGAACGGGTGATGGAACGGATAGACCTTACAAGAGAGATGGAGGACGAAGAATTATCCGAGATTATCTATAGTGTGTTACAGGAATTTTCGGAGGAAGAGTATTTGCCATTGAAAGAGCAGATACGGTTGAGCAGACGATTGTTTCATTCTTTTCGTAAATTGGATGTGTTACAGGAGCTGGTAGAGGATGATTCAATCACGGAGATTATGATTAATGGAAAGGATCACATATTTGTGGAGAGGGACGGCAGAATAGTCCGCTCTGACAAGACGTTTTTATCGCAGGAAAAATTGGAAGATGTGATCCAGCAGATTGTATCAGGAACGAATCGTTATGTAAATGAATTGTCTCCAATCGTAGATGCCAGACTGGAAGATGGTTCACGTGTGAATGTTGTGTTGAAACCAGTGGCTTTGAATGGTCCGATCATGACAATCAGAAAGTTTCCAAAAGAAAAGGTGACGATGAAACAGTTGGTTGAATGGCAGAGTATCACAGAAGAGGCGGTAGAATTTTTAAAGATGCTTGTCAAAGCCAAATATAATATTTTTGTGAGTGGCGGAACCGGATCAGGGAAGACAACTTTTTTAAATGCCTTATCGGACTATATTCCAAAGGATGAACGAATCATCACGATTGAAGATAATGCAGAATTACAGATAAAGGGGGTCCCGAATCTTGTAAGGCTGGAAGCGAGAAATGCGAATCTGGAAGGAGAAGGAGCGGTGACAATCAGGGATTTGATCAAATCGGCACTTCGAATGCGACCGGATCGTATCGTAGTCGGAGAGGTAAGAGGAGATGAGACTGTGGACATGATATCATCGGCGATGTTGAACGGGCACAGCGGCTCTATGTCCACCGGACATTCAAATAATCCGACCGATATGTTGCATCGATTAGAAACGATGATGATGATGGGAATAGACCTTCCTTTAACGGCAATTCAGAGACAGATTGCATCTGCATTAGATATTATTATTCATTTGGGAAGATTGAGGGACAAGTCAAGAAAGGTGCTGGAGATAGTGGAGGTGTTAGGATTTGAGAACGGTCGGATTCAGACACAGACGCTATATGAATTTCGAGAGGAGGGAATGCGAGGTGGAAAGATTCAAGGAACACTGGTGAAGAGTGCGGAATTGGTTCATCGGGACAAATTGCTGGCAGCAGGATATACAGCGTAAGGAATACATGGTTGCAATTACAAAGGCTATTGTACTGGATTTGCTCTTAGCATATTTGTTTTATGATTCATGGATTGCAGGTGTTGTCTTATTGCCGGTTGCAATCGGATATTTTCAGCAGTGGAGAGAAGAGTGCTGCAGAAAAAAGGAATTGGAATTCCGTATGCAGTTTCGAGATGCAATGCAGATCATGGCGTCTTCCTTGAAGGTGGGATATTCGGTAGAGAATGCGATTCGCTCCACAGAAAAGGAGTTGCAAACATTACATTCAAAGGATAGCCGTATATGTCAGGAGTTTGAACTTATGACACATAAATTAAGTATGAATCAGACTGCCGAACAAGTATTGTGGGCGTTTGCCAAAAGAGTTCAGCAAGAAGATGCAGAAGATTTTGCGGTGGTGTTTGCGACAGCCAAGCGGATGGGTGGAGACAGCATTACAATTTTAAAAGAGTCAATCCGCATGATAGGAGACAAGATGGAAGTAGAGCGGGAGATCCAGACGATGTTAGCGGCGAAGAGCTTAGAATTTCAAGTGATGTGTATGATTCCGTTAGGTATGGTACTGTATATGCGTTTTACATTTCCGGAGTTCTTATCTGTCTTGTATGGAAGTGCTACAGGAGTCATGTTGATGAGTGTGTGCCTGATTATTTATATAGCGGCATATTACATGGGAAGGAAGATGGTACACATTGAAGTTTAAAGAAAATCGGAATACGATGCAGAAAAAAATAGGGATAATTCTTCTTACAGCAGGAATATTATCTTTGATTCTTTTTCTTGCAGATAATCTTAAGAGTCTTCCGATGACGAAAGAAGGGATAAATTATGTGGAACGTAACAAGCAAGGTAAAGGAGACAGACAAGAAGATTTACAAGTATGGATCGGAGATGCCAAAGAACCATATACTGTCCGAATCCACGAACAGAAATATACGGAGGCAGAATTACAACGAGAACTGGCCAAGGCAGAAGTTCAGCTGGAGAAGCTGATATTAGGAGATAATAGAAGTCTTGATGAAGTTCGAAGTAATTTGAATCTTATTCGTAATATTCCTGATACGGGGATTAAAGTGTCCTGGGAGCTGGATAATTATGAAGTGTTGAATTTGCAGGGGAAAGTTCAGAATGATGATTTACCAAAGGAAGGACGCATAGTTGAACTGAGAGCTACGTTATCTTATGAGGAAATAAAGGAAATGTATTTTCTTTATGCAAGAATATTGCCACCGAAACAGACAGATATGGAAAAACTGATGTCAAATTTAAACGAAGAGGTAGATGAGCAGGACCGGTTAAGCGAGACAGAGAAACGGATGTTACTTCCAACAAGTATAAATGGGGAGGTTATAATCTGGAAATATGCAAAGAATCTACGTGCAGCAGCAGTACTTCTGATCGGTATTGTTATGGCAGTGTTGATGTATGTGTCAGAAAAACAAAAGGTAAAGGAAACACATTCAAAAAGAGAGCAGCAGTTAGCATTGGATTATCCTAAAATGATAAGTCGTTTTACACTTTTTCTTGGCGCCGGTATGACACCAAGAAATGCGTGGAATAAGATTGTCAACGACTATGAACAGGAGAAAAAACGGGCTGTAAGTGTAGAAGAAGGAAAAAGAAAAAAAGAAAAAGTTGAAAGAGAAGTATATGAAGAGATGGCATACACAATGCATGAGATGAAAGGCGGTATGGCAGAAAATGAATGTTATGAACGCTTTGGTGAACGTTGCGGATTACAAGTCTATAAAAAGTTTGGAACAATGTTGTCACAGAACTTAAAAAAAGGCACAAAAGGCTTGACTGAATTGTTGAGACAGGAGGCAGCTACAGCGTTTGATGAGCGGAAAAACACAGCAAAACAGTTGGGAGAAAAGGCGGGAACGAAGATATTATTTCCAATGTTTTTGATGCTGGCGGTTGTATTGCTGATGATTATCGTACCGGCATTTTTATCGTTGCAAATATAAGGCATGTAGGATATGGAGGGACATTATGATAAAACAAATTACATTAATGGGGAAGATAAGACTACAGAAAGAAGCAGAAAAAATTAAAAATATTCTGAAAGACCAGTCGGGAATGTCGGTTATAGAATTGTTGTTGATTTTGGTTGTGATTATTGCATTGGTTCTTATTTTTAAGAATCAGTTGACAGATTTGGTAAATACAATTTTTGAAAAGATTACAAGTGAAAGTGCAGGTATCTGATGCAATGTGAAAGAACGGTATCAGGGGAAATTACAGCGTTTCTAAGTTTAATTTTTGTTCTACTTATTTCATTTATTTTTGCACTGCTTGAAAGTGCGACAATTCAAACCACAAAGAATCAAAAGCGATTGGATGTGGATCGAGCAATCTTTTCAATATTTGGAGAATATCAAAAGGAATTATGGAAGGAATATGAAGTGTTTGCGTTGGATGCTTCTTACCAGTCAGGACAATACGATGAGAATCGGATTCTGGACAGGCTTGCATATTATGGAAGTGCTGGAATCGAACAGGAGATTTCGGAAATACAGATGTTGACAGATAATCAGGGACAGGCTTTCCGTGAACAAGTTCTGGCATTTATGGAACAACAGACAGGAATTCAAAGCATACAGAATATGATTGGATTATCTGCACAATGGGAAGAAAGAGAGATTGAAGGAAGTCAGTTGACAGAACAGATGGAGAATGAATTATTACAAAATGGAAGTGTTATAGAGGAAGAAGCCTCAGAATTGCTTCAGACAAAGGCATCGGGACTTTTGGCACTGGCTTTGCCGAAGAATTTTATTTTATCGAACAGATCAATAGCGAAAGAACAGCAATTGTCAAGTCGTACTTTAAACGGAGGCAGAGGAAGCTTTCCAGCAAGAGTAGGAGTTGGCGGTTTAGAAGAGAGAGTATTATTTGAACAATATATAGAACAACATTTTAGTTCAGCTGTTGAAAAGAAATCAGAAAATCGGACATTGGACTATGAAATGGAATATATATTGTGTGGGAAGTCGTCAGATAAAGAGAATCTTGAAGCAGTTATAAAACGGTTGATGGCGGCACGTTTTGCATTAAACTACGGATATTTGATGGGAAGCGTACAAAGGCAGGAAGAAGCAGCGGCATTGGCGGCTACAGTTGCGGTGATTTTACTACAGCCAGAGTTGATGGAGACAGCAAAGCAGATAATTTTAATGCTATGGGGTTTTGGAGAAAGTGTGATAGATATACGAGCACTTTTGTCAGGCAATCGTGTAGCAATGATAAAGGATGATTCAAACTGGCAATTGCAGTTGAGCTCGTTATTTCTTCTAGGAACCGCACTGGATACGCAAGAGGGAAGAGATGATGAAAGTGGTATGAAATATACCCAATATTTGCAAATGCTTTTACTTTTGAAACAGAACTCAGAAATTACAATGAGGACGTTAGATCGGGTAGAAGAAAATCTGATATATGAAAATAATCAGGGATATTTTCGTGCAGATTCATGTGTTACAAGGATGAAGCTACAAAACAAGGCAGAAATCTGGAATGGGAAAACATATATGTTTCCATGTAAATTTGGATATGAATCACAATAAAAGTGATGAATCGTTCTTATAAACAGAGTACAAAAAACAGGCTGGTTTTGGGATTTGATACGGGTGCCTTTTCGGCATTTATAAATCCCTCAAAAAAAATAAAATGTGAAAATCTTTAGAAAGGAAAATCCGCATGGTGCAAAATTATAATTACTCATCTAAAAAATTGCAGGAAAAGGTACCTGTATCAGATCCTAAAATCAGTACTGTACAAAAACAGCGGTGGAATAGAAAAAATAAAGGCAAGGATTATACGAATGGCAGTGTGACTGTAGAGGCAGCGATGGCAATACCGATATTTTTATTTGCAATATTGTGTATCGTATATATTTTAGAAATACAAAGTATTCGTTTTAGTGTTTCAGCTGCGACACAGCATGCAGGAAAACTGGCAGCAGAGCAGATTCCGATTGTGTCAGTGTTGAATCCAATCAAATTAAAAGCGGATATTGTCAATATGGTCGGGGCAGAGAGATTGGATAGAAGTATTGTCGATGGGGGAAGTTCAGGGATTCATTGTTTTACTTCTTACTATGATACGGGAGATGAAGTGGTACATATTTATGTCAACTATCGAGTGAAATTGCCATTTCCACAGCATATGCATGTGGGACAAAAAATCCGACAGGAGATTGAAGTTAAGGCGTGGACCGGATATCCACACAAAGGATTGGATGACGAGGATGACAGTATTGTATATATAGCAGATACGGGGAGTGTTTATCATACGAATTATCAGTGTTCAGCATTACATGTACAGATTCAGTTTGTGCCCCAGTCAGCACTATCAGGATATCGAAATGAGTCGGGAGGACGATATTATGCCTGTGAACATTGTGTACATGGCAGCACAATGTCGGGAGTTTATATTGCTGATTATGGGACAAAATATCATAATTCATTGAATTGCAGCGGTTTAAAGAGATCTATCCGTTCTGTCAAAAAATCACAAGCAGGAGGAAGGAGAGCATGCAGCAAATGTGCGAATTAAGTCAGGGAATATGGATTGTATATTTGACTTGTTTATCGTTGATTGATATTCGGACACGTAAAATTCCAATATGGCTGTTAGGTGCAGGTGGGGTAATGGCAATTGTTATGCAAATATGGAAAAGTTTAAAAGGAGCGTCGATTTCTCCAATCCTTATTGTGTCGGGTGCAGCTGTGGGAATTGTATTTTTAGGAATTAGTAAGATTACGAGAGAGGCATTTGGTTATGGAGATGGAATTGTTATCCTAATTCTGGGAATTTATTTGGGCTTATGGGATCTGCTAATCGTATTGATGATTTCATTTCTTGGTGCATCACTTATAGCAATATTACTATTAGTGTGGAATAAAGGAGCTAAAAAACAAAGCATGCCTTTCATTCCGTTTTTGTGTATAGGTTATGTTGCGGTGATATTGATGGGATAGTGCAAGTATGGGAAGAATAAAAAAATATCAAGAAGTACAGGGTGTTATAACAGTTGAAATGGCATATTTGATGCCAATTATTTTTATAGTGTTTGTGCTCATTGTTTACACCTCATTTTATTATCATGATAAACAAATCTTGATTGGTGCGGCGACAGAAACAGCAACTGTTGGGGCACAGCAGAAGAGATGGCCGGGAGAGAGTGTGGATGCAGAACAATTTTGTAGAGAGAGAATAGGTGAAAAGTTAATTCTATTTGCAGAAACTGAGGTGACAACAGCAGTGACGAAAGAATGGGTAGACGTAGATATTTATGCAAGAAAGAAGAAAATGAAACTTCATATCAGGCAAAGAGCACCGGTTGTTAACCCGGAAAAGAAGATTAGAAGAAAAGCAATTCTAGAAAAGGCAATAAAGAATAGCGAAAGCGAGTGAGGAAAAATATGTTTCAGGCGCAATTCGAATCAAAATTAAATCAAAGCAATTTACATATTTATTTGGACAAACCATATGAAGAAGATTATCAGATTCCGATGCTTCAAAAAAATCCGATTGTTGGAATTCTGCCGGTAAAAGGTGCGGCATTAGACGGAAGAAGTAAATACACGTATCAAACAAAAGGGTTTCAAACGATGGCTGTTATTTATGAAAAGAAACCGATCCAACAACAAGAAATTCAGTTATTGGTGATGGAACTTCTTCAGATAATAGAAAAGCTGGAAAATTATATGTTAAATCCCAATTGCCTGATATTAGATCCAGAATACATTTTCTTAAATGAAAAACAGTGGTATTTTTGTTATCTTCCCGGATGGGACGGAAAACTCAGTCAGTCCTTTCATCAGTTGACAGAATATTTTGTGAGAACGTTGGATTATGGAGATACAAATGGGATTGTCCTGGCATACGAACTGCATAAAGCAACGCTGCAGGAAAACTATAATCTGGAAGAAATTATGAAACAGTACGAAGCTCATGAGGAAGAGAGAAAACGTACAATGGAAGAGTGGAGAGAAGAACAGAGGCAGAATAGAAACCGCCTGATGTTTGGAGAAAAGGCAGAAGGTGTCCAGATGCGAATTGCAGAAGATTATGGAAATGTGTTTCGTCTTACGGAAGAGGAAGAGCAGTATGACCCGGAAGATACAAAAGGGTATTATGAAGTAGAGGAAGGGATGCAGGAAATCAGAGAAGAAGGCGGTACCTGGAAGTCATGGAGAAAAGCTGCAAAGAGGTTAAAGAGAAACCGCTGGGGAAGCTGGAATGATTTTATACTTGAAGGAGACGAGGATTCAGATTCTATGTGATACGAAAGTGAACAGAACAGACGAGTTGTCGAAAATGCAAAAGAAAAATTATTATTCTTCTATTTTCCAGAAAAATGGGATATACTGAAAACAGTATAAAATTTTTTAGAAAGAAGGAACTGTTATGAGAGATGATAATTGTATTTTTTGCAAAATAGCAGCAGGGGAGATTCCATCAGCAACACTGTATGAAGATGATGATTTTCGCGTGATTCTGGATTTGAACCCGGCATCAAAAGGACATGCACTGATTTTACCAAAAGAACATTATAGAAATCTGTATGATTTGGATGATGAGCTTGCGGCAAAAGTTTTGGTACTTGCGAAAAAAGAAGTTAACAAATTAAAAGATGTATTGAGATGTGACGGATACAATATAGTACAGAACAATGAAGAAGTGGCCGGTCAGTCAGTTTTCCATTTCCATATGCATATGATTCCAAGATACAAAGACGATAATGTAGGACTTGGATGGAAACTTGGAACATTAACAGATGAAGATAAAGAAGAGATTCTGAATAAATTAAAATAGCACTGGAGAAGAACATTGATTGAAGGTCATGAAATCAAAAAGATTTATGATGAATATAAGCAGGTGGTTTTCAAGGTAGCATATAAATATTCACGGAATTCAGAAGTTGCAAATGATATAGCACACGATGTTTTTGTATTATTTATGCAGGATGCGAAACAGAGAAAGTCTATCAATGAGTATACAAACATTAAAGCATGGTTGACAGTAACAACAAGGAATACAGCATATAACTATCTGGTGAAAATGAAGCATGAAATATACATTAGTGAGGAATCTGAAAAAACACTGGAAATGTATATAGATGAAAAAGTACAGGAAGCGAGTGCGGAGAGCCGATGCTTAAACGAGTTGAGACATAAAAAGCATAAGTCAGTGCATGATAATGTACTGGCAGGCGTGCTAAAGAAAAATGAAAGATGGTATCAGGCAATCATGCTTACATACGATACAGAAATAACTCAGATAGAAGCGGCAGAGATCATGGGAATGAGTACTCAGGCATTTTACACGATGTTGCATAGAGCAAAGGTATGGATTCGTAAGAAGTATGGAATAGAATACGAAGAGTTGGATGAAATATAAAAGTTCAAGACTCGTGATTGAGCCTTGAACTTAATTATTACGTTTTTAAATAAGTAAAAAAATAAAATATATTATTTGTTTAAACGAACCTCTTCGATTAATCCGGTGATGGTATTGATTGCATCATGTTGTCCGGAATTACGCATGGCATCCATATAGGTGGCACGATTGTCGTAAAGCTTGTGAACTGCTTCAAGAAGAGTATCTTTTGTTGTTTCCTCTTCTTCCAGAACCATACTGAATCCCTGACGTTCAAATGAGCGGGCGTTTAGAATCTGGTCGCCACGACTTGCATTTTTAGAAAGCGGGATAAGCAGATTTGGTTTGCAAAGAGCAAGTAATTCACAGATTGCATTAGCACCGGCACGGGAAATTACGATATCGGCAAGTGCAAATATATCACATAATTCATCTTTGATATATTCAAATTGTACATATCCTTCTGTACCTACTAAGGATTGATCCAGTTTACCCTTTCCGCAAAGATGGATAACCTGAAATGTTTTAAGTAATTCAGGAAGAGCACCGCGGACGGCATTGTTGACAGCAACTGAACCAAGGCTTCCTCCGATGACAAGGATAACAGGTTTGCCGGCTGTAAATCCGCAGAAGTCAAGAGCTGCGATTTTATTACCGGAAAGAAGCTCCTGACGGATAGGAGAACCGGTTAAAACGGCTTTACCTTCAGGGAGTTGCTTTAAAGTCTCAACGAAGTTACAGCAAACTTTTGTTGCAGAAGGAAAAGCAAGTTTATTCGCAAGCCCAGGAGTCATATCAGATTCATGAATGATAACCGGAACTTTGTTGCGTTTACCAGCCATAACGACAGGAACAGATACAAATCCACCTTTGGAAAAAATGACATCCGGTTTCAACTGGCGAACAAGCTTGTTGGCTTCACTAAGTCCCTTCAATACACGGAATGGATCTGTGAAATTCTGCCAACTGAAATAACGGCGGAGTTTACCGGATGAAATGCCGTAATATGGAATCCCGAAAGGTTCGATCAGTTCCTTTTCAATTCCATTATAAGAACCGATGTAGTGAATATCATAGCCAAGTTCCTTTAATTTAGGAAGCAAGGCAATATTTGGAGTAACATGTCCGGCAGTTCCACCGCCGGTAAGGATAATTCGTTTCATAAAAAAAGACCTCCATAGAAGTTATAATAAAAAGCTGCTTATCATAGAATATATAATCAGCAATAAAATCATCATAAATTCATAATAAACATATTTAGAAAAAAGTCAAGATAAACGGAAGTTGATGTTTATCAATATATAATGTCGTTTATAGATAATCTATAAACGAACAACAGCAACAAACAAAACCTATAAGTAAGAGGCAATAAGATGAAAAAATTGAGAAAACTCTCACTGAAAGAGGAGCTTGAAAAAGAAGCTGCCGAAATAGAAAAAGAACTTGCAGAAGATCCAGAGTTGGATAATCTAGAAGTCAGTAAAGAGCTGGACGATGCAATTTACGCAGAGATTCAGCGGTATGAAAAAGAGCAGGAAGAAGATAAAATCAAAGAATTCCCGCTTCGGACATATAAGAAAAAGAAAAGAGCCAAGCTGATTGTCGCATTGGTAGCGATACTCGTGCTGGTTATGGGGATGAGTGTGTCCAGTGTGGGAAGTAAGTCGTATATGAAGGAGCTGATAGAGAAATTTACAGGGAAATCACAGATGGATGTGACGAATATGAATAGCCAAGATACAAATGAATGGGAAGAAAATATAGCTTATCAAAAAGTTGATGAAATGATAAAGGGAAAAAGCATTCGTATTTGGGATATGCCAAAAGGAATGAAGTTCATTGATTATAGTATAAATGAGGAGATTCAACAGGCGGATTTGTTTTATAAATATAAAGGCGAAACCATACGATATGAAATTTATTTAAATCAGACAGACTCTTCAAGAGGAGTAACAAAAGAAGATGTTGAAATCACAACATCTGAAATGGAAGTTCAAAATAATAAAATTAAAATATCTGAACGAAAAACAGGAAAAACAGAAACAAGTGTAATAAGTGCAGAATTTGAGTGTAAAGGGGTATTTTATCAATTAAGAGGAAAGATGGAGAAAGAAGATTTTTATAAAATAATAAAAAATTTAAAATTTTATTGAAAAATTGCGTAAGGATTTCAAGGCTCATTTGTCTATATAATGTAAAGCAAATTATTAAAGATTGCGGAGGGAGACAAATGAAAAAGAAAATCATGTCAACATTAAGCTTGATATTGTCAGTATGTTTTCTGTTTTGCGGGACAATAAATGCAGAAGAGACATCTTTAAAACAAGTGGATGGATCATATTTGACAAATCAAGACAGTTCAGAGAGTACAAGTGAAAATATAAATGCTCGTGGAGAACATTTAATGGATGGCTCTTGTACAATTAGTAAGGCTGGAATCGGAAAAATTTATGTATATGGACAGACAACGGCACATCATACAGTCGATAAAGTAGAAGTTGTAGTTTATATAGAGCAGTATAATAAGAAAACAGATTCATGGGATAGATTGGATGTGTTGTCAAAAGAAAGTGAAAACACTTATTATGTATCACTAGGAAAAAGAATGAATGTAGAACGCGGTACATATTATCGTGTTCGCAGTGAACATTTTGTATTCAAAGGAGATGAATTTGAAGAAACATTTTGTTCAACCGATGGTATCATGATTGACTAACTAACCAACCTACCCTCCTCGAGCAATCACACCGGTCGCTGTCTGCTTGGAATTGAGAAAATTATAACTTAAAAAAATAAAAAATAAGGAAAATCCTCTTGATTCCATCAAACCGCAAACCTAAACCATATAAGCAGACGGCGACTGGTGTGATTGCTCGAGGGTAAAAATTTAATAAAGAAAAAAGAAAGCTATACATGACAGTAAAGTTATGTATAGCTTTTCAATTATAAAAATTAAATAAGAAAGGTTTGCTTATTTGGCAATTGCTTCTTTCAATGCGTGAGCAAGCTGATCTGGACAGGAAGTTGATTTGAATCCACAGCGGATTCCTTCCAGACGGGAGATTGCTTCGTTTACGTCCATTCCTTCAACGAGATGGGAAATTCCCTGCAAGTTTCCATTGCATCCACCTGTAAATGCAACATTTCTTACTTTATTATCTTCAATGTCAAACTGAATCATCTGAGAACAGACACCTTTTGTTTTATATTCCATGATATATTCCTCCTAAATATGTGAATCAGAGAATTGTAATGTTCATTCTTTTAAAAAGTGTAAGAATATAACAAACTTCTCTAAGCAAGACCGATTATAGCAAAATAGTAAAGAAAAGTAAATGGATAAGCGGCCACATTTCAATATTCAACATTTCATTATACACAAAAAATCGTATGCCAGAACTTGCTTAAATTCATGCAAAATCGACAGGGCATAAGGGAAGCAAAATGGAATAGCAAAGTGATCTATAAGAGCTGAAAAACAGCTTTAGTTGAGCGAGTTATCATAAACGTTTATACATTTTCAAAGGAAAAGAGGACTGGTCAGGACACAAAAATTACAAGACGAAATGTAGAATTTTGTAGAACGATTTATGGCGCAAATATGCACGACATGGTCTATAATAGCTTCAACACAATCCGGATTATTGTGGGTAAAAATATAAGACTATTCACAAAATATGTGAATAGCGGGCAGTGAAAGCAGGAGGGCTAAGATATGTTTTATGACGTGGTAACAAGTACAGATATCCTTTTTCATTTGATGGTTGCAGTGGGTGTGATTGGAATCATTGCGAAAATGATGAATCTGTTTACAATTCGCCGGATGCTGGGAGCAGCGGCAAATATGTCAAAGAGTACACACAGACTGATAAAATTGGTACGCTCCAAATATGAACAGGCATGCATGCTGCGTGACAGTGTAGAAAATACAGAAGCATTTGTGGAGAAATATATTTATGAATATCGTGGGAATTTTTTGAAAGTACATACCTGGAGACAGTTAGAAAAACAAAGCGTCTGGGCAGCAGGAGTGCTGGCAGTAGTCGGAGCCATTTCCTGGTATCAGACCGCAGGTGTGTGTGAAAAGATGTACCAATACGTTATGCTGGGAGCAGCCGAGATGATTTTACTGTTTGTTGTCGGACAGCTTTCAGACGAGGATTACAAATTAAATGCGGTGAAGAATTATATGATTGAATATCTGGAAAATGTATGTGCGGGTAGATATCGGCGTCAACAAAGTGAACGAGAGCAGACAGAGCTGCTTCGTGCACAAAAAGAAAGTGCGGCCGATAGGGCAAATATGAATGAGGCAATATCGGAGGGAACATATACAGAAAATATAAAGGGCGAACAGGGTGCTAATAGCAGTACCGAGGAAAATTTGTCTATCCATATCGAAGGAAAACCGAGAGTGCCATTAAAAGAAGAGGCAGGACAACTACTTCGAAAGTCGTCTGAAAAACAAAAAGAAGCGGATGCGGAGGCAAATTTAAAAGAAGAGACAATTCGCCAGATTTTAGAAGAATTTCTGGCATAAACCATTTATTTTCTAAAAATATTCTTAAAGCGGGAAATTTACTTGGTTACTGTTCACAGTACCTGTGACCAGCAACGCATCTCGTCATTTAAAATCGCCTTTGGCGATGGGCGAGATGCCGTTCAAGATAAAACGTGCATCCTCCGTGCCAATCAGCGTAGTGATTGATACGGGAGTGAACAGTAACGATTAAAGAAAGAAAAATCAATGCTGGGAAAATCCATCTTGAAATCCCAGACCTACCTGTGATAAACTGTCTAAAAGCATATTTCTTATGAATTCTAAGGTGCGTCGCACCATCTATATTCTAATGACATTTCAGAAATCTATGCTTTAATACCAAACAATACGTAAAAAAGCAGAAGAGGACTGGAAGAGATTGGAGATAGAGGAGGTTCCTTCTGCGAAAGGAGGAAAAATGAATACTGAGTTGAAAAATGCTGTATTAGCGACTGACCTCAAGGCACAGTATGATGCGTGTGCAAAAAAACTGCTTGGCTACAAAGACATACTGGCACGAATACTGATAGAGGCAGTCGAAGAATTCCGGGGAATGTCGCCGGAAGAAGTGAAGCCATTAATCGAAGACGACATACAGATCGGAAAGGTTCCGGTTGACCCTGGGCTTACCAATGCAGTTGTCGGAGTGGACGAAGCTGGCAAAGAAATCATAGGAATGAATACGGTAAATGAAGAGGTGAATGCCGGATACATTTTATTTGATATTATTTTTTATGTGCGCTTGAAAGAGGGACGTTCTAAAATTATCATAAATGTAGAAGCGCAGAGAAAAGAACCGACAGAATATGATATTCTTAACCGGACCATATTTTACGTCAGTCGGGAAATCTCATCCCAGAAGAACCGGGAGTTTGTGAATAGCAATTATAACGATATCAAGAAAGTCTACTCCATTTGGATATGCATGAATATGCCAGAAGACAGTATGAACCATATACATCTGATAAATGATACGATTATAGGTAATCAAATCTGGAAAGGAAGAGAGGATTTGGTGAATATCGTTATGATAGGATTGGCAAAGGAAATTTCTCCAAAAGAAGAAAAACATGAACTTCACCGATTATTAGGGGCGTTATTGTCAGAAACATTAAGAGAAGAGGAAAAATTAGATATACTCAAAAACGAATATCATATACCGATGGAAAAATCAATAGAGGAGGATGTGAAAGTAATGTGCAATTTGAGTGATGGAATAGAAGAGCGTGGAATAGTAAAAGGAAGAGCAGAGGGAAAAGCGGAAGGAAGAACAGAACTCCTCAAACAACAAGTGCAAAAGAAGCTCGCCAAAGGACAGAGTGTAGAAGTTATAGCAGAAGATCTGGTAGAAGAGGTTGAGATTATCCGGACAATTGTGGATGAGATTCAAGCAGAAGAATAAGACGGTGAAAAAACCTACAGCAGTTATATTGCACAAAGCAGGCATAGATCAACTTGCCTCATAAGAATACCGATTGTGTTACTGGTCACAGTTACTGTGAACAGTAACTTTACTTGTGAATCATCTGTGAATCATTAATCCAAGACTTGCTAGAAGATGAAATCTATAGTATGATTAAATCTCAAAGGAGTTGAAAATAATGAGTGTAACAACAATACTGATTGCATTGATCGTGGTAGCTGTACTTTTGCTTGGAATTATTATTACGGTTATTGTGAAAAGTCGTAAAGTGAAACCTGCCGATGAATATGCTGACGAGTATGATGACGATGATTACAATACCAGGGACGATGAGGAAGAAGATACAAGATCCCGTCGCAGACGTCAGGTAAGACACAGTGATGCAACAATACCGCTTGATGTGCAAGAGCAAACGAAGAAAACAAAGAAACAGTGGAAGATTATTTTGGAGAATCAGGAGACTTGGGAGAAGTATACTTTCATTTTCTACGATAATATTGGAATCGGAAGAGGAAATAAGACTCCGGAATTCGAAAAATACATCACTATCACAGATGATCCGCGAATTTCAAAATTGCATTGTGCGATTATTCACGAAGGAGACAGATTATATCTGAAAGATATGGATTCACGTAATGGTACATACTTGAATGGACAGAGTCTGGACGAGCCTGTTGCAATCCAGAAGGAAGATGTGATCGGTCTTGGAAAGACGAAGATTGAAGTGAAAAAGATTTTGCGTGAACGCGACTAACAGAATAAGGAAAAACAAAAAGCGTTGTTGTAAAATCAAGGAATACACATATAAAGTTATTCCTTTACAACAGCGCTTTACCATGCTAAAATGTAACGCAAAGCAATAAGACAAAAATGATAAAATCAGGAGGTCGTACATGATTAAGTTATATGAAAATGGTGTCTATTTATTAAATGGAACTGAAATTGTAGAAGATAATGGCAGCGCACAGTTTCCAATCTCAAAGGAAGAGGCAGCGAAAAATACAATGGCTTATGGCATTTTGAATGCACATAACACATCAGGAAATATGGAAAACCTGCAGATTAAGTTTGATAAACTGACATCGCATGATATCACATTTGTAGGAATCATCCAGACAGCACGAGCTTCAGGACTTGAGAAATTTCCGATTCCTTATGTATTGACAAACTGCCACAATTCATTATGTGCAGTTGGCGGAACAATCAATGAAGATGATCATATGTTTGGACTTACATGTGCGAAGAAGTACGGCGGAGTTTATGTTCCACCTCATCAGGCGGTTATCCATCAGTTTGCAAGAGAGATGCTTGCAGGCGGAGGAAAGATGATTTTGGGTTCTGACAGCCATACTCGTTATGGTGCTCTCGGAACGATGGCAATGGGAGAAGGCGGACCTGAGCTTGTAAAACAGTTATTAAATAAAACTTATGATATTAAGATGCCGGGCGTGATCGGAATTTATCTGGACGGAGAGCCGATGAAAGGTGTCGGTCCACAGGATGTGGCATTGGCGATTATCGGTGCAACATTTAAAAATGGTTATGTTAATAATAAAGTTATGGAATTCGTCGGACTGGGCGTTGGCAAATTAAGTGCTGATTTCCGTATCGGTATCGATGTTATGACAACAGAGACAACATGCTTGTCTTCAATCTGGAAAACAGATGAGAAGATTAAAGAATTCTATGATATTCATGGAAGAAGCGGTGATTATAAAGAACTGAACCCAGGGGCATGTACTTACTATGATGGCATGGTTTATGTAAACTTAAGCGAGATTAAACCAATGATCGCAATGCCATTCCATCCAAGTAATGTATATACAATTGATGAAGTCAATGCGAACTTAAAAGATATTCTTCATGATGTAGAGCAGAAAGCACTGGTAAGTTTAGATGGAGCAGTAGATTACTCGCTGCAGGATAAGATCAGAGATGGTAAATTCTATGTAGAACAGGGAATTATTGCAGGATGTGCCGGTGGTGGATTTGAAAATATTTGTGCTGCGGCAGATATTATCAAAGGTAAGAATATCGGTGCAGATGCATTTACATTTAGTGTATATCCGGCAAGTACACCAATTTATATGGAACTTGTGAAAAATGGAGCGATAGCAGATCTTATGGAAGCCGGAACAATTGTGAAGACAGCGTTCTGTGGACCATGTTTTGGTGCAGGAGATACACCTGCTAATAATGCATTCTCTATCCGTCATTCAACAAGAAACTTCCCGAACCGTGAAGGTTCTAAACTGCAGAGCGGACAGATTTCATCAGTTGCATTGATGGATGCACGTTCTATTGCAGCAACAGCAGCGAACAAAGGATTCTTAACACCTGCAACAGCAATGGATGTAGAATATAAGGGACAGAAGTATCATTTTGATTCAAGCATTTATGCAAATCGAGTATTTGACAGCAAGGGAGTAGCAGATCCATCTGTAGAGATTCAGTTTGGACCAAACATCAAAGACTGGCCGGCAATGTCAGCATTACCGGAGAATCTTGTATTGAAGGTTGTTTCTGAGATTCATGATCCGGTTACAACAACAGATGAATTGATTCCTTCAGGAGAGACTTCATCATATCGTTCAAATCCACTTGGACTTGCAGAATTTGCATTATCAAGAAAAGATCCTGCATATGTAGGACGTGCTAAAGAAGTACAGGCAGCACAGAAAGCAATCGAAGCAGGCGAATGCCCATTAGAAGCTTTAGAAGAATTAAAGCCTATTATGGCAGCTATCCAGAAGGATTACCCAGAAGTTGGCAAAGGCAATGTAGGTGTAGGAAGTACAATTTTCGCAGTGAAACCAGGAGATGGTTCTGCACGTGAGCAGGCAGCATCATGCCAGAAGGTACTTGGCGGATGGGCGAATATTGCAAATGAATATGCAACAAAACGTTATCGCTCGAACTTGATTAACTGGGGTATGCTTCCATTCTTAACAGATGCAGACCACGAAGCACTTCCGTTCAAGAACGGAGATTATATTTTCGTGCCGGATGTAAGAAAAGTGGTAGAAGAGAAGCAATCGGTAGTGAAGGCATATGTAGTTGTAGGAGATGAATTGAAAGAGATTGAATTGAAGCTTGGAGAGATGACAGATGCAGAGCGTGAGATCATCTTGAAGGGATGTTTGATCAATTATTATAGAGGATAAGAAGAGGGGAGTTGTCGCATTGCGATAGCTCCTTTTTCATTGCAGGCATACGATAAAACTTTAGTGGACTTTTTTGTATGGTAAAATAAAATCAGAAATCATGCAACAAAAGACAGATTTTTTAACTCTAATAGATATACAAGAAAAAGAAAGGGGGCGGATGCATGAGTCGTTATGAGTTTAATTCTGAATTAAAGTTGATTCATAAGGCAAAGCGAGGAGATATAAAAGCATTTTCCGAGTTATATGCACAACTTTATCAGGAACTTTATAAATTTGCGTTATATACAATGAAACATAGCCAGGATGCGGAAGATGTTGTAAGTGAGACTGTTATTGCCGCATATGAGAACATAAAAAAATTGAAAAAAGAAGAGTCTTTCCGCAGCTGGATTTTTACGATATTGATGAATCAGTGTAAAAAGCATTTCAAGCAGAACAGTGAGACGGAAGAATTAAAGGATGAGATTACGGCAGAAGAGGTATCGCAGGAAGAGAATTATGATCTTCTACAAGCATTTCAGATGTTAGATGGTGAAGAGAGGATGATTTTATCTTGTTCTATTTTAGAAGGATATTCCAGCGAAGAGATTGGACATATGTTGGCTATGAATCCGGCTACAGTGCGTTCGAAAAAGTCAAGAGCATTGGAGAAGCTTCGTAAGAATCTTGCATAGAAGGGAGTTGGAATTATGAGCGGAAAAGAGTTGAAAAGTCATGTTACAGAAGAACAGTTTGAAGATGAGAAGGACAGAAAGATTGGGAATGAGCTTCGTGAAGAAGCAGATAAAATAGAAGTTCCGGATAAGTTAAAACCGGAGCGGATCGAATTGATGCTGCGGGAACATACTGAACAAAAGGTAAAGAGATGGAAGCCGATATATACAGCAATCGCAGCAGCATGTTGTGCGGTGATAGTAGGAGGAACTGCTGTAGGGGTACAGTTGGATAAGAAGTCAGATTCCAATTATACGGCATCATCGAAGGAAAAAACAAAATCAAAAAACACGGAGAAGGCAGCAGAGGGGACCCAGATTGCATCGGCTAAAGATTATGATGAAGTTTATGATTATGTTAAAGCGCAGGAAGAGAGCCAGTCAGTGCAAGCAAGAGGTGGTGCTGCAACATATAGTGCTGAAGGTGCATCCATGGACAGTTCATCGGAAAAAGCAGTGGCATCCTCAGACACATCTGTGATGCAAGCGGTAGATAGTGGTGTGACAGCATCAGATTATTCAGATACGAATGTCAGAGAAGATGGAGTCGGAGAGGGCGATATCGTAAAGACAGATGGTAAGAATTTGTATACCATGTACAATAATAGAATAGAGATTGTGAATATCGAGAAGCAGAATATGGAGCAGGCTGCTACGATTCGCCTTGAGAAGAATCAAGATATTAGGGAAATTTATATTAAAGATGATCAACTGGTCGTTGTTTATACAGAGTCTTATTATGGGGACGAAACAGATTCATATAGTTATCGCATTGTAACAACAGCCGAGATTTATGATGTCAGCAATCCGGATAAACCAATATCTAAAGGAAAAGTAACGCAGAGTGGGAACTATAACACTATGCGTGTAAGTGGAGATTATGTATATTTATTAAGTGATTTTAATGCATCCATTGTAAACGGACGAGATGCGATTGGGGAATATGTTCCGAGTGTACAGGGTAAATTAGTAGAGGACAGTAATATTTGTATGCCACAGTATGTAAGGGGTGATACTTATACAGTGGTAAGTTCTTTCTCGTTGAAGAACCCGGAAGAAAAAGTGGACAGCAAAGCAATCTTTGGATGTTCCGGGCTGGTATATGTCAGCAAGAACAATATTTATGTATGTGAATCGTATTATAATTCCGATGACTCTGATGTAACTCAGACATGTATTAGAAAAATTTCTTATAAAGACGGAATATTGAAAGCTGTCGGACAGACAAGAATTGACGGAACATTGAATGATTCATTTAGTTTAGATGAATACGAGGGGAATCTTCGTCTTGTTACGACTGTGAGTTCAAATGGAGATTCAGGAATCATGCCACTGGTTTTGTTTGGAGATTCAGCAGATTCAGAAATTGCGAAACAAGAAGATACTAATTATCTTTATATCTTGGATGAGAAATTGAATGAATTATCTAAGATTGAGGATATTGCAAAGGATGAACAAGTTTATTCTGCAAGATTTATTGGCAAAACTGGTTATGTTGTAACATATAAACAGACGGATCCATTGTTTTCAATAGATTTGTCAGATCCCAAAAATCCACAGATAATCGGGGAGTTGAAAATCCCTGGATTTTCCGAATATCTGCATCCGTATGGAGATGGGTTGCTGCTGGGGATTGGAATGGATGTTGATGAGACAGGTACAACTACGAATGGTGTGAAATTATCCATGTTTGATATTTCGAATCCGGAAGATGTAGCGGAAGTGCAGAAGTATGTAATGGAAGATTGTTATTCGACCAATGTCACATATGAGTATAAGGCAGCAATGATAGATGTCGAAAAAAATATGATTGGTTTTGTAGCTTATGGGGAGAATACAAAATATTATATCTTTTCCTATGATGAATCGGGCTTTAAGTGTTTATTTGAAAGAGAAATGACCGGTTATGGAAATGTAAGAGGTCTGTATGCAGGGGAATATTTTTATCTCGTATCTGGAAATACAGTCGAAAAATATGAATTAAATGGATTTAAGAAAGTAGACGATATCGTTTTATAGAGTAAGATTCTGGAATTGTCAAATGCAAATCTATCCGATATAATAAATACATTATATCGGATAGATTTAAAATTATCAGGAGGAAAATATGATTGATCAATCACAGTTTCGTAAGAAATTAGAAGAGCTGCTGGAACAGGCAGATGTACAGGATAAACGTTTGACAAATGAACAGATTAAAGAATTTTTTGCAGAGGATGGGCTGACAGAGGAACAGATGCTGTTAGTATATGATTTTTTGATGTCGCAGAAGATTGTTGTGTCAGGATATTATAAACAGCAAACAACAGAACAGATAGATGAGAGCAAATTTTCAGATGAAGAAAAGCAGTATTTGGCGGAGTATACAGAAGATTTGAAAGCTATGAAGCAAGAGCAGGAGGGCGAGAGAGCAGAACTTTTAAAGAAGGCAGTTGCACAGGATGCGCTTGCAAAGAGCAGATTGATAGAGCTTTATCTTCCACAGGTAGTAGAGATTGCGAAAGAACTTCATGAGGAAGGAATTTATCTTGGCGATTGTGTGCAGGAAGGGAATGTCAGTTTGATCTTAGCGTTAGATATGCTTCCGGAAGATGATGCAGATGCATTTATTCAGCAGGAAATCAGACAGGGAATTCTGGCGATGATGGAAGAGCATAAAGAATTAAAACGCCGTGATAAAAAGATGGAAAACCAGGTTAACAATCTGGATGAGACATTGCATAAAATGGCAGATGAAAAAGGTCGTGGAATTACGATGAGTGAGCTTGCAGAACATATGAAGATATCTGAGGATGAGATTTTGGATATCATCAAACTGGCAGGTGAAGAGATGTACGATAAGTTTAAAGAATATAAGGATAACTAACATGATATTTGATACACATGCACATTATGATGATAAACAATTTGATGAGGACAGAGACCAGATATTAAGTTCTATGCAGGAACAAGGCGTTGGAACGATCGTTGATGCAAGTGCTACTGTAGATTCCTGGGAGCGTGTACTCGAATTAACGAGAAGATACTCATTCGTATATGGGATGATTGGGGTACATCCGGATGAAGTGGGTGATTTGAATGAAGAGAATTTTGCACGGATGGAACAATTACTTCATGAAGAGAAAATCGTGGCAGTAGGAGAGATTGGACTGGATTATTATTGGGATAAAGAGCAGCATGAAATTCAGAAAGAATGGTTTATATGTCAACTACAGCTGGCGAGAAAGCTAAATATGCCGGTTAACATTCATAGCAGAGAAGCTGCTCAGGATACAATGGAGATTATGAAAGAACATGCAGCTAATATGAAGGCGATTATTCATTGTTATTCGTATTCAAAAGAGATGGCAGAAGAATACGTTAAAATGGGTTATCTGTTAGGTATTGGCGGCGTTGTGACATTTAAGAATGCAAAAAAATTAAAGGAAGTTGTAAAAGCAGTACCATTGTCGCATATTGTTTTGGAAACAGATTGTCCATATCTTGCACCGGAACCGAATCGTGGAAAGAGAAATGCATCTTCGAATCTGATTTATGTGGCACAGACAATTGCGGAGTTGAAAGGAACTACTACGGAAGAAGTGATTGCTGTGACAGAAGAGAATGCAAGAAAATTTTATGGCTTAGATAAATAAAAGTAAATCCTGTGAGAACTTAGATGTATAGAGCAGGGGATATAAAAGAGGAGAAATTTGATGAAAGAACCTACATTAGGGAATCCGCAAAATACAATTGCTGTATTACAAAAATATAATTTTTCATTTCAGAAGAAATTTGGACAGAATTTTTTGATTGATACACACGTATTAGATAAAATTATTGCTTCGGCAGAAATTACAAAGGATGATATGGTATTAGAGATTGGACCAGGGATTGGGACTATGACACAGTATCTGGCATGTGCAGCGGGGAAAGTAGTTGCAGTAGAGATTGATAAGACATTGATTCCGATTCTGGAAGATACATTGTCAGAATATGACAATGTTCAGATTATAAACCAGGATGTTTTGAAGGTGAATCTTGCAAAATTAGCAGAAGAGGAAAATGGCGGAAAGCCGATCAAAGTGGTAGCGAACCTGCCATATTATATTACAACACCGATTATTATGGGATTATTTGAGAATCATGTTCCCCTGAAGAGCATTACGGTAATGGTACAGAAGGAAGTAGCAGACCGTATGCAGGTCGGACCGGGAACAAAAGATTATGGAGCATTGTCGCTTGCAGTACAGTATTACGCAAAACCATATATAGTGGCAAATGTACCGCCAAACTGTTTTATGCCTCGTCCGAAAGTCGGGTCTGCGGTAATCCGTCTTGAGAGATATGAGGAACCACCGGTACAGGTTACAGATGAAAAATTGATGTTCCGGATTATTCGTGCCTCATTTAATCAGAGACGAAAAACGCTTGTGAATGGTTTGAAAAACTCACCCGAAATTCAATTTAGCAAAGAAGAAATTGAAGCTGCAATTGAAACTCTTGGTAAGGGAGCAAGTGTGCGAGGTGAAGCTTTGACTCTAGAAGAATTCGCAAGATTGAGTAATATTTTATCGAGTGCAGAGCAATAAATATAAAAACTTTATAACCTGTTAGTGTAAAATTTAATATACAATTCATTGTATAATAGGTAAAGTTTTAGTATAATGAAATGAATACGACATGAAGGAGGAGCAACAATGAGAGATGTAGACGACATTTTATTTAACAACACTCCTGCAATCCAGCAATTAGCACGTAAGTGTGAGGAGAATAATGCAATCGACAGAGACTTATATGAAAAATATGAGGTAAAACGTGGATTGCGTGACTTGAATGGTAAAGGTGTATTAGCAGGACTGACAAATATATCAGATGTTTGTGCAAAGAAGATTGTGGACGGAGAAGAAGTGCCGTGCGCAGGTAATCTCTATTATCGCGGATATAACATCAAAGATTTGGTAAAAGGATTTTTGGATGCCAAGCATTCAGGATTTGAAGAGACCGCATATTTGCTCCTTTTTGGTGAATTGCCGAATGCGACAGAATTAAAAGATTTTCAGCAGATGTTAGGACAACGCAGGATGCTTCCGCCGAACTTTGTTCGAGATGTAATTATGAAAGCACCGAGCAGAGATATGATGAATAATATTTCACGCTGCATTTTACAATTATATTCTTATGATGCGAAGGCGGACGATACAGATATTCCTAACGTTTTACGTCAGTGCCTGAATTTGATTGCTCAGTTTCCGATGTTGATGGTATATGGATATCATGCATATAACTATCGAAGAGGTCAGGATTTATATATTTATGCACCAGATCCGTCATTATCAACGGCAGAGAATATTTTAATGATGCTTCGTGAAAACCGACAGTATACCGCACTGGAAGCAGAAATCCTGGATATGGCTCTGGTTCTGCATATGGACCATGGCGGTGGTAACAACTCAACGTTTACAACCCATGTGGTTACTTCTTCGGGAACAGATACATATTCTACTATTTCTGCAGCAATGGCTTCTTTAAAAGGACCAAAGCATGGCGGTGCGAATATTAAGGTAACGCAGATGTTTGAAGATATGAAGTTCTGTGTGAAAGATTGGACAGATGATGATGAGGTCAGAGGTTATCTGGAAGCACTGCTGAATAAAGAAGCATTTGACCGCAAAGGACTGATTTATGGAATGGGACATGCGATTTATTCTGTATCAGACCCACGTGCTGAGATATTTAAGAAGTTTGTAAAAGAGCTTGCAATTGAAAAAGGCTGCGAGAAAGAGTATGCATTATACGAGAAAGTAGAGAAGATGGCACCGGAAGTAATTGCACAAAAACGTAAGATGTATAAGGGTGTTAATGCCAACGTTGATTTTTACAGTGGTCTGGTATATAGCATGTTAGATCTTCCACCAGCATTATATACACCAATTTTTGCAACTGCACGTATCGTTGGATGGAGTGCACATCGTCTCGAAGAGCTGAAGAATGTAGATAAAATTATTCGACCGGCATACAAACCGCTTGCACCATATCGAGATTATATTAAATTAGATGACAGGTAGAGGTTAACATGAAAGATGAATTTTATTTTCCATCAAAAGATGGTAATACTGAAATCCATACAATTGAATGGAAACCAGAAGGGGAAATAAAAGCAGTACTGCAGATTTGTCATGGAATGATAGAATATGTAGATCGCTATGATGAATTCGCCCAGTTTTTAAGTGAACAAGGTATTTATGTAGTTGGTAACGATCATCTAGGACATGGTAAATCTGTTCAGAGTAAGCTAGAATATGGATATTTTCAAAAAGAATATGGCAATGCGTGTCTGCTTGCAGACATGCATATGCTTCGAACAAAGACTACAAAGAAATATCCGGATGTTCCATACTTTATGTTAGGACATAGTATGGGTTCAATCCTTTTGCGCCAATATATCCAGATGTACGGCAATGGACTTGCAGGTGCAATATTGATTGGAGTTGTTGCGGAACGTCCGATACCGGTATTGAATTTTGGAAAGGTATTGTGTAAAGGCATTGCAGTAGTAAAAGGCGACCATTATAGAAGTAAATTAGTTGAGGACATGGTAATCGGAACGTTTAATAAGAAATTCAAACATCCGAAGACAAGAGCTGACTGGGTTACCAGTGATGATGAGAAGCTCCAGGAATATGTCAATGATCCTCTTTGTTCTTTCCACTTTACAGTTAATGCATACGGCAATATGCTAGAAGGCATGACACGAATGGAAAAGAAAGAGAACGTGTTTATGATTCCGAAACACCTTCCAATCCTTATGGCTGCAGGAGTAGAAGATCCGGCCGGAAAGTGCGGAAAGGGTGTCCGTAAGGTTTATGAAAAGTATAAAGAGTCAGGAATCAGGGATGTTACATTACAGTTGTATGCAGGAGATCGGCATGAGTTGTTAAATGAGACAGACCGAGATCAAGTTTATCAGGATATTCTGGCATGGATGGAAAATAGAATATAAGATTTGAGATATATACATAATATATACAACGCAAAACCCGCTAATCACAAGGACTAGCGGGTTTTGGTGTTTTTATAGTTATCTAAAGGAATGAGAGTAAAGTGTACATCGGGAAGTTACGCCCGATGTCTACTTTATGAGGGGGGAGATAGTTGTTTTATCAACTATCTGAGATTATTATATCCAGAAAATGTGTCTAAAATATGTTGAATCTATAAAAGAAATCGAAAAATTATAAACAACTTAGAAACTAAAGTCCGAAAAAGAACAATATACAGGCAAACAAAAATCCGTTAACCACTATGGCTAACGGATTTCGTGTTTTCTATTTAACTAAAAGGAATGAGAGTAAAGTTTGATATCTTGAAATCTGTCCAAGATATCTTAACTTTATGAGGGGGAGATAGTTGCTGTATCAACTATCTGAGATTATTATATCCAGAAAATATGTCTAAAATATGTTAAAACTATAAAAGAAATCGAAAAAATATTATGAAAATATGAAATTTATAGAAAAGCAGCAAAAATGGCATATGGATGGAACAGTAATTGGAACATTAATAAAATCATAAGATTTCCCCCAAACCTTTTTAATTTTTTCATTCTATCATGTATACTGTAAGGGAGGTGATGAAGAATGTACAACATCGTAGTATGTGATGATGATAAAGAAATCGTAGAGGCAATAGATATTTATTTGACTCAGGAAGGCTATCATATCTTGAAAGCATATGATGGCGAACAGGCATTAAAGTTGTTGGAGACAGAGGAAGTGCACTTGTTAATTTTGGATGTGATGATGCCAAAACTGGATGGAATCCGTGCAACATTAAAGATTCGTGAAAAACATAGTATTCCAATCATTATTTTATCGGCAAAATCAGAGGACGTAGATAAGATATTAGGATTAAATGTAGGTGCAGATGATTATGTGACAAAGCCGTTTAATCCGTTGGAATTAATCGCACGTGTGAAATCACAGATTCGCAGGTATACCCAGTTTGGCGGGAATGCAAAAGAACAGAAGGATACCATTTATGAGACCGGTGGACTGCAGATGAACGATGATTTGAAACAGGTCACAGTAGATGGGGAATCTGTAAAACTGACACCGATTGAATACAATATTTTAAAATTATTAATGAAAAATCAGGGAAGAGTATTTTCAATTAACCAGATTTATGAATCAATTTGGAATGAGGAGGCAATCGGAGCTGATAATACAGTGGCGGTACATATTCGTCATATCCGGGAAAAAATTGAGATCAATCCGAGAGAACCACGTTATCTAAAAGTAGTGTGGGGAGTCGGATATAAGATTGAAAAGCTGTAAATATAAAGGACAGCTTCCTAAATCAAGAGGTAAGGGTGTGATTATATGAAGAAATGGTATAAAAAACCGATTACAAAGGCGATATTGGTTTTTGTTGCGATTGTTACAGCAATATTGCTTGGAATCAGTGTTATTTTATTGGCAAGCTTGAATGGTGTAGTATATGATGCAAAGCTACGAGCAGAGAAAAAATATGAGAATGCAAAATCATTTGAGCAAACAATGTATCAGACGGCAATCTACGTGGCGGAGAGGATTCATATACAAGACGAATTCGAGACAGATGGCAAATATAATCCGGATAAGATTGTAGATATTACAGAGTATGCAAAAAGCAGAACGATATCCGGGGAGAATACTTCCGGAGTTGCATACAAGTTAGGTGAGCTGGCAGCATGGGGACAGGCAAAAGAAACGAGCAGTGAGGATGCGGATGATTATCGCATTATTGTCTGTAAGAAAAAAGATGGAAAATACTATTACTATTATTATAATGAATTCCAAAATCTGATCAATGATGCTAAACTCAAGGTTATTTTAAATGGAGCCCAGCTTCGACCGGAGGAAAATGCAGAGGAGAATAGTCAGCTGCAAACATTTTATGATAATTTGTCCTATAATTATGGCGTGGGAATGTCAAATTATTATGATACCATCCGAATTGAAGATGAAAAAGGAAATACTCTCTACACAGATTGTTGGCTATATGACGGTAACTGGGATTCTTCAATAGGAAAAGAAGAGGCTGCACCGATTGGTGCAAAAAATCTGTTAACACTCATTAATGAAAATGAAAAGTTAAATGGAAAGCTGAATAAGATATACAACGATTTGAGCAGTTCATTGGAGAATATTGCTTATGATGCAGAACAGTATGGCGAATATAAAGATTCCACAGATTTTTCGGAAGGAAATACAAATTTCAAGTATCTGCTTGTGGATCAGCAGGCGAAGAAAGTGTACACAAATAATAGTGCATGGACACAATATAGTGCTGTAGATAAAAACATAGAAGAATTAAAAAAACAGGAGCATAGCAAGTATGTTGTAGTAAAGCCTAAGTTGGCAGATTTTGAATCGAACTTAAAAGATACAGATGCCAGAAAATGGAAAGAAGTCTTCCATATTTTAGAAGGAGACAATAAAGAATCCGACAATTATATTTTTGTGGCAGCGGTCGATACAGATTTTCCGATTCAGGACGTATTTTACACATATAATCAAAATTACCGGCAATATGCTCCATATATCAATATGGCAAGTGCATTTATTATAGTCGGCACAGCACTGTGTTTAATCATTATAGTCTGGCTGACAGCAGTAGCAGGGCGAAATTCAGAAGATGAAGAACTTCATTTGAATTCATTTGATTATTGGAAGAGCGAATTGGGAGCCGCACTTGTAATCGTGCCATGGATTTTTCTGACGATGTTTGTCGGAGAATGCTGGGAAGGAACCTATTACGATGCTGTGGGTTGGGGAAACACATCTCAACAGTATTATTATACATTTTCTTTGTCAGGAATGAATTATGTGCTCGTAACGATTTATATAGGACTGAGTATGGTATTGTTCCTTGCGGGATATCTTAGTCTGGTAAGAAGGATTAAGGGACGAATCCTCTGGAAAAATAGTATTTTATACTTCATTTTAAAATGGTGTATCAAAGTCTTGCGTGCAATTGTTAGATTTTTCCGAGATTTTTGGAGAAATCGAAGCATTACCTGGCGGGCAGTTCTGGTATTTATCGGATTTGTATGTATTCACTGGCTCGGCATGAGCTCAGGTGTCGGAATGTTTATTTTCCTTATGTTCGTAGCGGAAATTGTAGGGTTATATTATATTGTGCGAAATGCAATTGCAAAGGATAAGGTACGAAAAGGAATTGAAAGAATTGCATCCGGAGATTTGGAATATCAGATACCGACAGAAAAACTAAAGGGCGAATATAAACATACTGCGGAGATGATAAATGATATAGGAAATGGATTGAATCGTGCAGTAGATGAAAAAATCAAAAGTGAAAGACTGAAGACGGATTTGATTACAAATGTGTCGCACGATATTAAAACACCTCTGACATCGATTATTAATTACGTGGATTTGTTAAAACGGGAAGACATTGATGATCCAAAGATTCAGGGATATTTGAAAGTCTTAGAGGAAAAGTCTCAGAGGTTAAAGACATTGACGGAGGATGTGGTAGAAGCATCAAAGGTGAGCAGTGGCAATATAAATCTGCAGATGATGGATGTCAATTTTGTGGAAATATTGAATCAGACAATCGGCGAAATCGAAGAGAAGATGTCGGCAAATGATTTGGAAGTGATTGCATCTGTTCCAGAATCTCCGGTTATTGTTCATGTAGATGGACGCAGGATGTGGCGCGTTCTGGAAAATATTTTCAATAATGCGGCAAAATATGCAATGCCGGGAACACGTGTATATGCCGATCTGCAAATCAAAGAAGAAATGGCAGAATTTACATTGAAAAACATTTCCGCTCAGAAGCTGAATATTAAAGCGGAAGAGCTTACAGAACGATTTATCCGTGGAGATATTTCAAGAAGTACAGAAGGAAGCGGTCTCGGGCTTTCTATTGCAAGTACATTGACAGAGATGCAAGGTGGAACATTTGAAGTATATGTGGATGGTGATTTGTTTAAGGTGACGATCACATTACCACTTAAAGAAAGTCGATAAGAAGAAATAACAGGGAGTGGGTTTGTGACTTTTTACATTTTGTAAAAAAGCCATAAACTCACTCTCTTGTCGGTTGCCCCGAAAAAACTTCTGTGATAAAATAAACCCGATAGTAGGAAAAATTATATTCGATAGAGAATTTGATTTTACTGTTCATAGGTACTGTGAACAGTAACAATTTGAACATAGAAAGAGTAAATATGGAAAATATAAAAAAATTGTTATGTGAAACATTAAATATAGATTTTATACAGGCTATTTTGAGTAATCCCCGTACAAAAGAGGGGATTATAAAAGTAAAAGTCAGACCGGTAATGATGAAAGACCGGTTGTTTTTACAATTAGAATCTTTTTCGAAGACACAAGCATTTCACGAAAATCTGGAGCCGGAGGCAGCAGTTGAGAGAATTGTTGATTATATGAAAGAATTTAAACAAATGCAGATGGCAACCAAAGATACAGATTATACGATACTTGTCAGCAAAAAGGGAAAGGTTACAATACAGAAAAAAGCTGTAAAAACAAGCAGAAATGTCAAAATACAGGCACATAATCGAAGCAAAAAATATATTTTACAGGAAGGTATGAAGGTACCATTTTTACAGGATCTTGGGGTTATGACACAAGATGGTAAGATTGTGAGAACACGATTTGATAAGTTCCGGCAGATAAATCGCTTTTTGGAATTTATTGAGGATATCCTGCCACAGCTGGATAAGGATAAAGAAATCACAATTCTGGACTTTGGATGTGGGAAATCTTATTTGACATTTGCAATGTATTATTATCTGCATGAATTGAAGCAATACGATATCCGCATCATCGGATTAGACTTGAAATCAGAGGTTATCGCACATTGTAATGCATTGAGCAAGGAATACGGATATGAAAAACTGACATTTTTAGAGGGCGATATTGCAGATTATGAGGGTGTCAATGAAGTTGATATGGTCGTGACACTGCATGCATGTGACACAGCAACAGATTATGCACTGGCAAAGGCTGTTGGCTGGAATGCAAAAGTCATACTTTCAGTTCCTTGTTGTCAGCATGAATTGAACAGACAGATTGAAAATGAGGTTCTGGCTCCGATTATGAAATACGGATTATTAAAAGAACGATTTGCAGCACTTGTGACAGATGGTCTGAGAGCAGAATATCTGGAAAGTATGGGATATGATACACAGGTTCTGGAATTTATAGATATGGAACATACACCGAAGAATATTTTACTTCGAGCGGTGAAGTCAAAGGAGAAGCATACAAAGAAAGAAAAACAATGTAAAGAACAGATTCAGGCATGCGAAGAATTTTTGCATGCGTCACCGACATTGGGGAGACTGCTTAATTAGGCAGAGATGGACAGGTGAAGCCAAATGAAAACAAAATTTAAAATATAAGGGGTCAAAACTGAATATGAAGAAAAGAAAAAAATCAAGGAAATGGATGAAAATAGGAATTCTCATCCTGATATTTTTAGCAGCAGTACTTGTGAGCAGTCTGGTCATGAATAAGGGAACCGATGACCAGACGATTAGCTTAGGGGAGCCGACATTGCCGATGGTATCGGTCATTGTAGATGACAACGAGGTAAATGCATTGCCAGGGTACACTACGGAGATGAACATAACAGCAATGCGTGATACGATTACTCCGGTGGCAGCAACAAGGAGATTACAGCTGAATCTTTATAGTTATGGAGAGCAGATCCAGAAAATTTCTTACGAGGCGTATTCGCTTGACGGAAAGGACTGTTATCTGAAAGAAAAGGTCGAAGAATGGAATGGTGGAAATTCGGATACGGAATCATCGCAAGTGACGTTAAACTTAAGTCGTGCAGTGGATGATTCAATTCAGGAGGCAGTTCTAAAAGTAACTTTAACGTTGGAAGATAAGGACGTTTATTATTACACAAGAATCGAGCAGAATTTCAATCGTTCAGCCAGAGAGTGTCTGAATTTTGCTAAAAGTATCCATGAGAAAACATTTGACAAACAATACGCAGAAGAACTGGAAGCTTATCTTGAGCCAAATGAAGAAAGTGATAATACAACATTGCAGACTGTGAATATTCATTCGAATATTTCACATCTACAGTGGGGAGACTTAAATCCGCAAGTGTCAACAGATGTGGACTGGAGCATCAAAGAATGTAATACAGTATATACGTCTTTATTAGCAAGATATCAGGTGACATGTACCGGAGACAGCGGCGAAGTGGAAACTTACAATGTAAAAGAGTTTTTCCGTGTGCGTTGTAATGCAGGGCAGATGTATCTGCTGGATTATTCAAGAACGATGAACCAGATATTCAACGGAAACAAGCAGGTGATAGATAAAGATGGAATTATGCTGGGCGTGACGAATTCAGATGTTGCCTATGCGACAAATAAAAAAGGAACTATTGTAGCATTTGTCCAGGAGAGAGATTTGTGGTTATATAATAAAAATACAGACGAATTATCACAAGTGTTCAGCTTTGCTAATATGGAAGGGCAGGATGAACGTTCCAGAAACGACCAGCACGCAGTACGTATCATTCAAATGGACAATAAGGGAAATATAACATTTGCCGTATATGGCTATATGAATCGCGGAGAATATGAAGGACAGGTTGGTGTTGCAGTTTATTACTTTGATGATAATAAAAATGCCGTACAGGAAAAGGCATTTATTCCGAGTACAAAGTCGTTTGCAATTGCGGAAGACGAGCTTGGAAAGATGGTATATTTTAACGAAGGGCAACAGATGCTTTATGTACTCGCAGGCGGTACGTTTTATCAAGTGTCAATGGAAGATTATGAGCAGACCAAACTGGCAGAAGATCTGGACGAAGGACAGTATGTGGTATCCGAGGACGGACATTTGATCGCATATGAGAAAGATGGTTCGGTAAATACAGCTACAGAGGTAGAAGTGTTGAACCTGGCAAATGGAAAATCTTATACAGTGGAAGCGAATGAAGGAGAGGCTGTTCGTCCGCTTGGATTTGTTGCAGGTGACTTTATTGTAGGAAGAATACGTGAGTCGGATAAAGGGACCACGGTTACGGGGCAGGACATTTTGCCGATGTATCAGTTGGAAATCAGGGATTCTTCAAATCAGGTGTTGAAGACATATGCACAGGAAGGTATATATATTTCCGATGTACTGGTAGATTCTAATATGGTAACGCTAAATCGTCTGACGAGAAATGAGAATACTTATACTACGGCAGTCCAGGATTATATTACGAGTAATGAAGAACGTAAAAAGAATAATATTACACTGGAGACTGTTTCATCGGACGTAAAAGAAAGACAGATGAGATTCACCTTTGCGGATGGAATTGAGGAAATGTCACCGAAGATATTAAGACCAAAGCAGGTTGTATCATCAAAGTCGATCACGATAGCGTTTGATGATGAGATACGTTCGGATAAATATTATGTTTATGGTATGGGCGAGCTGGTAGGAATTTATGATAAAGCCGCTTATGCAATCCAGAAAGCAGAGCAGGTTTCCGGTGTTGTGATTTCTTCGGAACAGGCTTATGTCTGGGAAAAAGGAAACCGAGATCTGGTGTATAGTACAGATGTAGGAGCATTTAAGAAAGCGGATGATCAGACTTCATTGGAGGCATGTACAAATTATATGGAGAAGTATGATGCAAAGCGAATGGATTTGACAGGATGTTCATTAAACCAGATTCTTTACATTATCAATAAAGGAAGACCGGTTATTGCTATGACAGATGCAAGTCACGCGATTCTGCTGGTTGGATATACGACAGACGATGTCACTTATATTGATCCGGACACAGGCGAAGGCAAGACGGTAGATACTGCGACAATGGAAGCAATGGTGGCAGGAAGCGGAAATACATTTATAGGATATGTAAAATAAGAAATACGAAAGAAGATAGTTGGAGTAAATAATGTGTTGAAAGCATTGCACTTTAGAAACGAGCAGTGCTATAATACTGATATTGTGTAACTGAAGATAGAAAAAGGAGTATTTTGATATGGATTTGATAACAGTAAAAGAGTTATTTAAGAACAGAGAAGAATATCTGGATAAGAAAGTAACAGTTGGTGGATGGATTAGAAGTATCCGTGATTCTAAAACATTTGGGTTTATCGTGGTAAATGATGGTTCATATTTTGAACCACTTCAGGTTGTGTATCATGACAAGATGGAGAATTTCCAGGAAATCTCAAAACAGAATGTCGGAGCTGCAATCGTAGTGACAGGAACATTAGTTGCAACACCACAGGCAAAACAGCCATTTGAGATCCAGGCAGACGAAATCACAGTAGAGGGTGCTTCAGCACCGGATTATCCACTGCAGAAAAAGCGTCACAGCTTTGAGTATCTTAGAACTATTTCGCATCTTCGTCCGAGAACAAATACATTCCAGGCAGTATTTCGTGTACGTTCTCTGGCAGCATATGCAATTCATCAGTTCTTCCAGGAGAGAGGATTTGTATATGTACACACTCCGTTGATCACAGGAAGTGACTGTGAAGGTGCAGGAGAGATGTTTAGAGTAACAACACTTGATATGGAAAATCTTCCAAAGAACGAAGACGGAACAGTAGATTACAGTCAGGATTTCTTTGGCAAAGAGACAAGCCTTACAGTAAGTGGTCAGCTTAACGGTGAGACTTATGCACAGGCTTTCCGTAACATTTATACATTTGGACCAACATTCAGAGCTGAGAATTCTAATACAACAAGACATGCTGCAGAGTTCTGGATGATCGAGCCAGAGATCGCATTCGCAGATTTGGAAGATGATATGGAGCTGGCAGAGACTATGTTGAAATATGTTATCAATTATGTGATGGAACAGGCTCCGGAAGAGATGAACTTCTTCAACTCATTTGTAGATAAAGGACTAATCGAGCGTCTGAAGAACGTTGTAGAGTCAGATTTCGCAAGAGTAACATATACAGAAGCGGTAGAGATTCTTGAGAAGAATAACGATAAATTTGATTATAAAGTATCTTGGGGATGTGATCTGCAGACAGAACATGAGCGTTATCTTACAGAAGAGGTTTATAAACGTCCTGTATTTGTTACAGATTATCCAAAGGAAATCAAAGCATTTTATATGAAACTGAATGAAGATGGTAAGACTGTAGCAGCAGTAGACTGTCTTGTACCGGGAATTGGTGAGATTATCGGAGGAAGCCAGAGAGAGGATGACTATGACAAGCTCCTTGGAAGAATGAAAGAGCTTGGGCTGGAAGAGAAGGACTATCAGTTCTATTTGGATCTTAGAAAATATGGTTCTACACGTCATGCAGGATTTGGTCTTGGATTTGAGCGTTGTGTAATGTATCTGACAGGTATGTCAAACATTCGTGACGTGATTCCATTCCCAAGAACAGTAAATAACTGCGAATTATAAGGCTAAGAGGAGAACAGAAATTATATGAAGATTACGTTACCTGGCAAAGTGACAGAGATTATTGAAAATTTACAGATGCATGGATATGAGGCATATGCAGTTGGAGGATGTGTGAGAGATTCAATTCTTGCAAAAGAACCTCAGGACTGGGATATCACTACGTCTGCAAAGCCGGAAGAAATAAAAGCACTTTTTCCGAGAACAGTAGATACTGGAATTGAACATGGAACGGTAACGGTTCTTATGGGGAAAGATATGTATGAAGTGACGACATATCGAATTGACGGAGTTTATGAAGACAGCCGTCATCCAAAGGAAGTAATCTTCACAAATAAGCTGGAAGAAGATTTGCGCCGTCGTGATTTTACGATCAATGCAATGGCATATAATGATGATGTTCGTCTGGTAGATGCATTTGGAGGAATGAAGGATCTGAATTATCATTTGATCCGTTGCGTAGGTGATCCGAAGGAACGTTTTGAAGAAGATGCTCTGCGAATCCTGCGTGCAGTGAGATTTTCCGCACAGCTGGATTTTGCGATTGAAGAGCATACCGCAGATGCAATTCGTTCACAGGTGTTGTCATTGAAAAATATCAGTGCAGAAAGAATACAGGCAGAATTGATAAAGCTGCTTATGTCAGATCATCCGGAGCGTCTCAAGGATGCATATGAGTTGGGAATCACAAGAGTGATTCTTCCGGAATGGGACCGTATGGTCGGGGTGGAGCAGCACACACCGCATCATATGTATGATGTGGCAGAGCATACACTTCATGCAATCATGAATGTAAAGCAGGATAAGATACTGCGTCTGACGATGTTATTCCATGATATGGGAAAACCATTTGCAAAAACGACAGATGAAAACGGACAAGATCATTTTAAAGAGCACTCAATCGGCAGTGAGGAGAAAGCACGTTCCATCATGCAGCGCCTGAAGATGGATAATGATACGATCAAAAAAGTAACAAAACTGGTATGTTATCATGATTATCGTATCGAGGCGACAGGACCGAATGTACGACGTGCCATGAATCGTATAGGAGTAGAATTATTCCCATATTATCTGGCAGTTCGTATGGCTGATGTAAAAGCACAAAGCTCATATCAGCGACGTGCAAAGATTGAAAATATCATTGCAATGCGAGAGATTTATCAAGATACTTTGATCAAGGAGCATTGCGTGACACTCAGAGACCTTGCAGTTACGGGCAAGGATCTTATGGAGATTGGCATGAAGCCGGGAAGAGAACTTGGCAACATGTTGAATGAGCTATTGGAGTGGGTTATTGATGATCCACAATGTAATAAAAAAGAGCTGCTTTGCGAGTATGTAAAAGAAAGGCTTGGACTTTAAGAATACTTTGGCTGCCTCTTACATAGATTAAAAAGAGTTATGAATCGTGTAATGTAGGGGGCAGCAATGAGAGAAAGTGAATTAGAAATCTTAGAACAATATCCAATTGAGGCAGAAAGCACCCGTAAAATCAGGGGTGCGTTTTTTATCAACACGAAAGAGGGAACAATGCTGTTAAAAGAGACAAAAATCTCTGACAGACGTGCCCTCTTATTTTATACGCTATTATGTCAGCTTGAAGAGAGTGGAAAATATGTGGACACACCGATATTGAATTCGGAAAATAAATTGATCAGTACCACGAGAGATGGAAACCGGTATCTGCTGAAAAAATGGTATGACGGGAGAGAGTGTGAGGTACGGCGTGAAGCAGATGTGCTTATGGCAGCAGAAAATCTGGCACACTTGCATCTTGATATGAAATGGAGAGACATATGCAGTGTAGAGGAAAAACATGAGATACGACCGCCGGCGGGAAGACATTTGAAAGAAGAAATGATATGTCATAACCGCGAATTGAAAAAGGTGAGGGCATTTGTGCGGAAACGCGTGAATAAGGGGAAATTTGAAGCAATGTATTTAAAATCCTTTGAGCAAATGTATGAGACGGGAAAAGCGGTGGAGGAGCGTCTTGCAAATTCCAAATATGATGAGCTGTACAAATCGAGTGTTGAAGAAGGTTTGTTAATCCATGGAGATTACAATTATCATAATGTGCTCTTGCTTCCTCAAAAGGTTGTGACAACTAATTTTGAACATTTTAGAAGAGATGTGCAGGTGTTGGATTTGTATTATTTTTTGCGGAAAGTTATGGAAAAACATCGTTGGAGTGTTGCGCTTGGAAATGAAATTTTAAGCCGGTATAACAGTGTGAGGACACTGCAGAAAGAAGAACTAGAATATATTGCGTTAAAAATAGCTTATCCGGAGAAATTTTGGAAAATCGTGAATGCTTATTATCATTCCAATAAGGCGTGGATGCCAGAGAAAAATGTCGAAAAACTTGAGCTTGCAGTAGCTCAAAATCAGGAAAAACTACGATTTTTAGAAGTGATATTTGACTTTCGGTTATAGAAGGTGGAAAAAACGGCAAAAACCACGTGTTTTCGCCGTTTTTTAAGCCTAGAATGCTTGACAAATAGTAGTGGAAATTGTATAACAGTATCTAAGGGCAAAGCCTAGAAACGGCGAAGAAGAGCCTTTACCCGGTTAGAATTAGAATTCTACTATAATAAAGAGGAGGAAATATTCATATGAACAAAACAGAATTAATCGCAGCAATCGCAGAAAGAGCAGAAATTTCTAAGAAAGATTCAGAAAAAGCAGTAAAGGCTTTTATCGATGTTGTTACTGAAGAACTGAAAAAAGAAGAGAAAGTTCAGTTAGTTGGATTTGGAACATTTGAAGTAAGCAAGAGAGCAGCAAGAACAGGTAAGAACCCACAGACAGGTGAGCCTATGACAATCAGCGCTTGCAACGCACCAAAATTCAAAGCTGGAAAAGCTCTGAAAGATGCTGTAAACTAAGACGAATAGATGAAAAGTAGGCATCGCAGGATGCCTTGTGAATAAAGGAGAAAGAGGCAGAGGGTTATATCCTCTGCCTTTCTTCTACTGAAAAAAGGATTAAAGAAAAGGAAAGATAAGATGAGATTAGATAAGTTTTTGAAAGTTTCCCGCTTGATCAAACGAAGAACAGTTGCGAATGAAGCCTGCGACGCGGGACGAGTTCTGGTGAACGGAGTTGTCGCAAAAGCTTCTGTAAAGGTAAAGGTCGGAGATATTATAGAAATCCAGTTTGGAACAAAGACAGTTAAAGTAGAAGTTTTGGATATTCAGGATACAACAAAGAAAGAAGAAGCAAAAGATTTGTTCCGTTATCTGTAAAAAATAAAAAGACATAAAATTTAAAACTCTTTCATATATATTTGAATGGAGATACTTTCAATCTCGAAAGGTTGAGAAACTCCTGACATATCCAGACATGGAAAACATGCTTTGGAGATATTGAGAGAGGGGGAGTTTGTGTGGAAGAAAGGCAGATTGCAAAGGCACACAAGCTGGTCATCAATAATCGAAAGACAAGTATGGTGACTGGTGTGCTTGACGTATTATCCTTTGATTTGAATGAAGTTGTGCTTGAGACCGAACAAGGTATGTTGCTGGTCAAAGGTACGGACCTGCATGTAAATAGGCTTAGCGTGGAAAAGGGAGAGATAGATATTGCCGGCAATATAGACAGTATTATTTATTCCGATACAAATCAAACAGGGCATCCAAATGAAAATTTGTTTACAAAATTATTTAAATAGGAAATGCCTATGATGCTTGGAATTAGAACAGAAGCTGTTATTTTTTTCTATGCGTGGCTGTCTGGCTGCATTTTATTTATTATTTATCAAGTGTTGATCCAGATGAGAAAATTAATACGGCATTCAATTGTAATGATAAATTTGGAAGATTTTTTGTTCTGGATTGGAACCGGGGGTTATTTGTTTAGGCAGATGTATCGCACAACGCATGGAACGATACGATGGTTTTTCCTTCTGGGAGTGATTTTGGGAAGTGTAAGTGCATGGCTTGTGAAACGAAAAGTTTTCTGATGTGTATACTCCGTGCAAATCAGCGTAGTGATTGACACGGGAGTGAATAGTAATGTCAATGTAACAATTTATTAAGAAATATGTAAAAATTACTTGAAAATAAATATCAAACCAGATATTATAAAAACACAAGCAGAGGTATAGAAAAGTAGAAGGGACGTAACATGTAGTTCGCAAAGTAAGGTGAGTGCAGTTATGAATAATAAAAAAGCAGGAAAGCAGGGTCATAAGAAAAAAAGAACAGCCCGTCCACACATGAAAAGTGTACAGATAATCTGCGTAGGATTGGCAGTGTTAACATTAGTATTTGGCATAGGTTCCATCTCTATTTATTCAAAAAATCAAGACTATAAACAGCAGGAAGCTGAATTAAAAGCCCAGATAAAGAAAGAGGAAGAACGGTCAAAAGAGATAAAAGAATATCAGGATTATGTTAAGACTGATGATTACATACGAGAAGTTGCGGAAGATAAACTGGGCTTAGTGGATCCGAATGAGATCCTTTTCAAGCAGACGAATTGAATATAGAAAAATAAAAACACGAACGAAAAACTCCGGAGAGAACTCCGGAGTTTTTTATTACATTAGGAAAATTTATCTCAGTCGGAGTTAAATCTCCGACTGAGATAAACGCTCCGCGAGGATACGCTGCTGCGGCGTACAATGCAAATGTCGCAAGCGGCCGCCGCAGGAGCTTGAATGTGCAAAGCACATTCTTTTTGGAGGTGACATAATAAAATGGAAGAAGGACAGATGCTTCATACAAGCCCTTATGTGGCACAGATAGAAAAGTTTGCAGATTCACTTACACAATTGGCGAATACATTTTTGAAAATGGAAAATAAGAAAAAATCTTTTACAAATGATGAAATTGATGCGATGTTTGCTCAAGTGAAAGAGCATGTCTGCACAAAATGTGAAAAAAGAGATTGGTGCTGGGGAGAAAATTATGTACACACATGTCAGATGGGGTATGAAATATTATCGGCGGTAGATAATTATGGAGATGAAATGAATGTAGAAACGAAGCGCAAGCTGAAACAGTGCTGTATTCGTGCTCCGCGATTTCTAAGAGAAATGTTAGAGGCATTTCAAGCGGCCCGGCAGAACATGATGTGGACAAACAGGATGGCATTAAGCCGAGAGGGATGTGCAATCCAGATGGACACATTTGCCGAAATGATACGTCAGACCGCAAAGGAAATGGAGGATAGTATTTTCCATGATGAATGGTTGGAAAAAAGAATTATTGAGGCACTAAAGAAAAAAGGAGTCCGGGTGTTAAAAACTAATTTTTTTATGAATTCGGAAGGAAAATATGAAATCCATGTAACTGCAAGAGCGATGTATGAGCAATGTTTTACAGTCCGTGAGATTGTAAAAGAAATTTCGATTGCTGCCAGACGAAAACTAACTCCCGCAAAGGAGCAGGCACAAATAATGGGGAGAGAATACATTACGGTAGTATGCATGGAAGGACCGGAGTACTACACGTTGCAGGGAGTTGCAAAAGTCGGAAAAGGAAGCTGTGAAATATCAGGCGATAATTTTATGATGCTGGATCTTCCGGGAGGAAAGCAGGGAGTTGCATTGTCAGACGGAATGGGTTCGGGAGAGCGGGCATGCCGCGAGAGTACATTGGTGATTGAGTTATTGGAGGAGTTGCTTGAAGCAGGATTTCCTGAGAAAATGGCAATTCAGATGATTAACACAACACTGGTAATGGGACGGGAAGAGATACATTATTCTACAATAGATATGTGTGTGTTTGATTTGTATAGCGGCATATGTGAGTTTTTAAAAGCCGGCGCATCGTCGACATTTATTAAAAAGAAAGATAGCATCGAGCACTTGCGTTCAACTAGTCTGCCGATAGGGGTGGTTCATAAGCTGGACGTAGATCACGCAAAAAGACAATTAGAAGATGGTGATTTTGTGATTATGGTCACCGATGGAATTATGGATGCGCTTCCGGTAGGGGAGCAGGATGTGTTATTGGAAACGATTATAAAAGGAACTGCAATCATAAATCCGAAAGAAATGGCACAACACATTTTAAAACAGGTATTGAATTGGACAGGCAAACCGCCGGAGGATGATATGACCGTATTGGTTATCGGAATTTGGAAATATTAAGGGATTGTTGCATTTTTCGGGGAGATTGAGTATAGTTTACTTATGAAACGAATAGAAAAATTTATCCAAAAATATCATATGCTCACCTGTGGCGACCGGGTGATCGCAGGTGTATCGGGAGGTGCAGATTCGGTATGCCTGTTTTTGATGCTCTTAGAATTGAGAAAAAAAATAGGGTTTGATTTAATCGCAGTGCATGTACATCATGGGCTTAGAGGAGAGGCAGCAGACCAAGATCAGCAATTTGTAGAAACATTATGTGAGCAGCATCGAATCCCATTGGAAATTTTCCGTGTAAATCTGGAATCAATTGCGAAAAAGAGGAAACAATCTTTGGAGGAAGCCGGAAGAATGGTGAGGAGAGAAGCATTTGACAGTGTGTGCAAAAAATACGGAGGAAATAAAATTGCATTAGCACATCATCAAAATGATAATGCAGAGACACTGCTTTGGAATCTGTCACGAGGAACCGGGTTAGACGGACTGGGAGGAATCCGTCCGGTTAATGGGAAATTTATCCGTCCGCTGTTATGTATGAACAGAAAAGAGATTGAAGAATATCTCGCCAAGAGAAAGCAATCCTATTGTATTGATGAAACGAATGCAGGGACAGATTATACAAGAAATAAATTGCGTCATCTGGTACTTCCGATTTTAGAAGAACAGGTCAATTCGGCTGCAGTACGGCATATGAATGAAACAATGGAGCAGATATGGGAGCTCCAGGAATATATGCAGGAACAAGTGGAGGCTGCATATCAAGAATGTGTACAGGAACATTTTGAAAAAGCATGTTGGATTCAGATTCAGCAAAAATCCTTTGAAACATTTCCGGAATTGATAAAGAAAATGGTAATCCGAAAAGGCATGGAACAAGTGGGGGGCAAAAAAAGAGATTTGAGCCACAAACATGTCGATGTGATGATGGAGTTAATGAATAAGCAAGTAGGACGGACACTGGATCTTCCCTATGAAATGCATGCAAAACGAAATTATGAAGGAATCTGGTTAGAGAAACAAAGAACATATTCGTCCGGGGAAGAAAAAAAAGCAGAAATCAAGCAGGAATGCATGAGTGAATTGAACATTCCGGGTGAAACCATACTTGCAGACAGGAATCTTAAACTTCGATGTAAAATACTGGAAAAGCCTAAAAATCTTTCGATAAAGGATATACCACAAAAAATATACACGAAATGGTTTGATTATGGTATAATAAAGAGCAGTCTGTATATTAGAACAAGACAGGCGGGCGATATTATTGTAATTGATGAAAAAGGTCATCAAAAAAAACTAAAGAACTGGTTTGTAGATGAAAAAATCCCGAAAGAGGTAAGAGACAGTCAATTGTTGCTCGCAGAGAACAATGAGATTTTATGGGTTTTGGGACACCGGATGAGCCAGGCTTATCAGGTGAAGCAGTCAACTAAGTGGATTCTGCAAATTGAAGTAGAAACATACAAAAGTGATGGAGGAAAAGAAAATGGCAGAAACAATTCGTGAGTTAGTATCTGAAAAAGCTGTAGACGAGAGAATCGTAGAATTGGGAAAACAGATTAGTAAAGATTATGAAGGAAAGCAGGTACATTTGATCTGCGTACTGAAAGGCGGAGTTTTCTTCATGTGTGAATTAGCAAAGAGAATTTCTGTGCCTGTATCAATGGACTTTATGAGTATCAGCAGTTATGGTGATGACACAAAATCCAGCGGAGTTGTAAAAATCGTGAAAGATCTGGATGAAGCAATTGAAGGAAAAGATGTGTTAATCGTAGAGGATATCATTGATTCCGGACGTACATTGTACTATCTGATTGATATTTTAAAGAAGAGAAATCCAAAAAGTGTTCATTTGTGTACATTATTAGACAAACCGGAACGCCGCGTGAAAGACGTGAAAGTAGATTATGTTGGATTTAATATTCCAGATGAGTTCGTAGTAGGATATGGTCTGGACTACGCACAGAAATATAGAAACCTGCCTTTCATCGGAGTAGTGGAAGGTCTGGAGTAGAGAGGAGCATATTAAATTGAATAATGACAGCAAGAAGTATAAAGGCACTGGCGTAACATTCTTTGTAGTCATCATAGCAGTGCTTTTTGCACTTTGGTTTGCAAGCCGGATCCAGGCCCAGGGGCAGGAAGTGACTTACACAAGATTTGTACAGGAAGTCCAGGATAGCAACATCAGTGACGTAACAATTAACCAGAACCGGACTGTACCAACCGGCTCAGTGTCATTTGTGTTAAAGAATAGTGGCTCAGCAGGGAAAGTGAATGTATCAGATGTGAATAAGGTGCAGGAGCTTCTCAGTAAATATGATATAGATTATAAGATGCCGGATGTAGCAGAAACAGGAATCTTTGAGACAACAGTATTGCCGGTTATGTTGACGGCATTAGTTGTGATGTTCTTGTTTATGTTAATGAACAGACAGGCAGGAGGCGGTTCGAACGCAAAAGCCATGAATTTTGGAAAGAGTCGTGCGAAGATGAGTGCTCCTGGTGAAAAGAAAGTAACATTTGAAGATGTTGCCGGATTAAAAGAGGAAAAAGAAGAACTTGAAGAAATCGTAGATTTTCTGAAAGATCCAAAAAAATATGTTCAAGTCGGAGCAAGAATTCCGAAAGGTGTATTGCTTGAGGGACCTCCGGGAACTGGTAAGACATTGTTGGCAAAAGCTGTTGCGGGAGAAGCTGGAGTACCATTCTTTACAATTTCAGGTTCTGATTTTGTGGAGATGTTTGTCGGTGTCGGTGCATCACGTGTGCGAGATTTGTTTCAGGACGCAAAGAAAAATGCACCATGTATCATTTTCATCGATGAGATAGATGCAGTGGCAAGACGACGTGGAAGTGGTCTCGGTGGCGGTCACGATGAGAGAGAACAGACATTGAACCAGATGCTTGTAGAGATGGATGGTTTCGGAGTTAATGAAGGAATCATCGTAATGGCTGCAACGAACAGAAAAGATATTCTGGATCCTGCAATCCTTCGTCCGGGAAGATTTGACAGAGATGTTATTGTTGGTCGTCCGGATGTCAGGGGCCGTGAAGAGATTCTTAAAGTTCATGCAAGAAATAAGCCACTTGGAGATGACGTGGATTTGAAACAGATTGCCCAGACAACAGCAGGATTTACCGGAGCAGACCTGGAAAATCTGTTAAATGAAGCTGCAATTCTCGCAGCAAAGCAAAACCGTATGTATATTCAACAGGCTGATATTCGTCATGCATTTGTAAAAGTCGGTATCGGGCCTGAGAAGAAGAGTCGTATTGTATCTGAGAAGGAACGCAGGATTACAGCGTACCATGAAGCAGGTCATGCAATTCTCTTCCATGTGCTGCCGGATGTAGGACCTGTATACAGCGTATCTATCGTACCGACAGGTGGTGCAGGCGGTTACACAATGCCACTTCCGGAAAAAGATGATATGTTCAATACAAAAGGACATATGTTACAGGAAATTATCGTATCACTGGGTGGTCGTGTAGCAGAAGAACAGATATTTGATGATATCACAACAGGTGCATCCCAGGATATTAAACAGGCGACTGCAATTGCAAAATCAATGATCACGAAATTCGGCATGTCAGAAAAGCTTGGTCTGATTAATTATGATAATGACAGTGACGAAGTATTTATCGGAAGAGATTTCGGTCATGCTTCATCAAGAGGATATGGTGAGAAGGTTGCAGCGACAATTGATGAAGAAGTAAAACGCATTATAGATGACTGTTATGAAAAAGCGAAAGCTCTGTTAGACGAATACCATCCGGTATTGGAGTCCTGTGCTCAGTTACTGTTAGAAAAAGAAAAGCTTACAAGAAGTGAGTTTGAAGCACTTTTTGAAAAATAATGTGTACGGTAGTTGAGAGGAGTTAGAGTTATGAAAAGAGACGCCTTGTTCTGTGATGGGACTTCGTCTTATGTGATGCCTGCCGAACCAAAGGCAGGAGAAACTGTTACACTACGGTTTCGAACAGCAGAAAATGATGCCGCAGATGTGATTCTGCTCGTTGGTGAAGAAAAAGCCAGATATACGATGCAGAAGGCAGATAGTATAGAAAATTTTGATTTTTGGGAAATACAGTGGACACTGGATGAGGCTCCATTGGTTTACTGTTTTGAAATCCAGCGTGGCGGAGAAATCTGTTATTATAATCGCTGCGGGGTATCAGATCGTATTGTCGATTACTATGATTTCAAGATCGTACCTGGATTTTCCACACCAGATTGGGCAAAAGGTGCAGTAATGTACCAGATTTTTGTGGATCGTTTTTATAATGGCGATCCGCAAAATGATGTGGAAGACAGGGAATATATTTATATCGGAGCACCATGTGAGCAGGTCAAAGATTGGGGCTCTATGCCGGCAACACCGGATATCCGCCGATTCTACGGCGGAGACCTGCAGGGAGTTATGGATAAATTAGATTATCTTCAGGATTTGGGAATTGAAGTAATCTATTTCAATCCATTGTTTGTATCCCCATCAAACCATAAATATGATATTCAGGATTATGATTACATTGATCCACATTACGGAAAGATTGTTAAAGATGGCGGAGAGGTTCTGGCAGAAGGGGATATGGACAATACCCATGCTACGAAATATCAGATCCGCACAGGCGATAAAGAAAATCTGGAAGCCAGCAATGCATTATTTGCAAAATTGGTAGATGAGATGCATAAGCGAGGCATGCGAGTGATACTGGACGGTGTGTTCAATCATTGTGGTTCTTTCAATAAATGGATGGACCGAGAGAGAATTTATGAGCAGCAGCCGGCTTATCAGGATAAACAGGGTGCTTTTGTAAGTTCTCAGAGTCCGTATCGCAGTTTCTTCCATTTCTTTAAGGAAGAGGAAAGCGCATGGCCATATAATTATAATTATGATGGCTGGTGGGGGCATGACACACTCCCAAAATTAAATTACGAAGATTCACCAAAACTAGTGCAATATATTATGGATATCGGTAAAAAATGGGTATCTCCGCCGTATAATATTGACGGATGGCGTCTGGATGTTGCGGCAGACCTTGGATATTCCAATGAATATAATCACATGTTCTGGAAAGAATTCCGTAAACAGGTGAAGAATGTGAATCCGGATGTATTGATTCTTGCAGAGCATTATGGAGATCCGGGAGAATGGCTTCAGGGGGATCAGTGGGACAGCGTTATGAACTATGATGCATTTATGGAGCCACTAACCTGGTTTTTGACAGGTATGGAGAAGCACAGTAATGAGCGCCGTACTGATCTGTGGGGGAATGCAGAGATGTTTGTGAATTCAATGAAGCATTTTATGGCATGCATGCTGACACCATCTTTGCAGGTTGCAATGAACGAATTATCCAACCATGACCATTCCAGATTTCTCACAAGAACAAATCATATTGCCGGTCGAGTAGAACAGCTTGGATATAAGGCCGCAGAAGAAGGAATTAATGAGGCTGTATTCTGTGAGGCAGTCGCAGTACAGATGACCTGGGTTGGAGCACCGACTGTATATTATGGAGATGAGGTTGGAGTTGTCGGATTTACAGATCCGGATAATCGCCGTACATTCCCATGGGGAAATGAAAATCAACGATTATTGAATTTTCATAAAGAGATGATCCGCATTCACAAAGAACAGGAAATCCTTAGAACAGGTTCGATCAAGATGCTTACCTGGGCAAATAACGTGTTGGCATATGGACGTTTTCAGGATGATGAACAGATTGTTGTAATCTTGAACAACAGCAAAGAACTAAAAGAAATAACAGTCCCGGTGTGGCTTGCAGAAGTACCACAAAATACCCGTATGTATCGTTTGATGTATACATATGAAGAAGGATTTACAACAGAGTATGATGAATATATTGTGCAGGACGGAGAAGTTGTTGTAAACATGGGACGACATTCCGTACTGATTTTAAAAACATTGAAAGAATAAAGGAGAGAGCACGATGGCAGATAAACAGAAATATTATATCACAACAGCGATTGCCTATACATCTGGCAAACCGCATATTGGAAACACATATGAGATCGTACTTGCAGATGCAATTGCAAGATATAAAAGAAGTCAGGGATACGATGTGTTTTTCCAGACAGGAACTGATGAACATGGACAGAAGATTGAACTGAAGGCAGAAGAGGCCGGAATTTCACCAAAGGAATTTGTAGATAACGTATCCGGTGAGATTAAGAGAATCTGGGATCTGATGGATACATCTTATGATAAATTTATCCGTACAACAGATGAAGACCATGAGAAGCAGGTACAGAAAATCTTCAAAAAACTGTATGATCAGGGAGATATCTACAAAGGACATTATGAAGGTATGTACTGTACACCATGTGAGTCATTCTTTACAGAGTCACAGCTTGTAGATGGAAAATGTCCAGATTGCGGACGTCCGGTTCAGCCTGCAAAAGAAGAAGCATATTTCTTTAAAATGAGCAAATATGCAGACAGACTGATCGAGCACATTAATACACACCCAGAATTTATTCAGCCGGTATCTCGTAAAAATGAGATGATGAATAACTTCCTTCTTCCGGGACTTCAAGATTTGTGTGTGTCAAGAACTTCCTTTAAATGGGGAATCCCGGTTGATTTTGATCCAAAACATGTTGTATATGTATGGCTGGATGCTTTGACAAACTATATCACAGGAATCGGATATGACTGTGATGGAGAAAGCACAGAACAGTTTAAAAAAGACTGGCCGGCAGACTTACATCTGATCGGTAAAGATATCATCCGTTTCCATACAATTTACTGGCCAATCTTCTTGATGGCACTTGATCTTCCACTTCCAAAACAGGTATTTGGTCATCCATGGCTGCTTCAGGGAGATGGTAAGATGAGTAAATCGAAAGGAAATGTACTTTACGCTGATGAACTGGTAGATTTCTTTGGCGTAGATGCAGTTCGTTACTTTGTACTTCATGAGATGCCATTTGAGAATGACGGAGTTATTTCATGGGAGCTGATGGTAGAGCGTATGAATTCAGATTTGGCAAATACACTTGGAAATCTGGTAAACCGTACAGTATCTATGACAAACAAATACTTCGGCGGCTCTGTAACAGATAAGGGAGTATCTGGAGATGTAGATGCAGATCTGAAAGCAGTTATGGAAGCAACACCTAAAGCCGTAGAAGCAAAAATGAATGAGCTTCGCGTAGCAGATGCAATTACAGAAATCTTCAATCTGTTTAAACGTTGTAATAAATATATTGATGAAACAATGCCTTGGGTACTTGCAAAAGATGAAGCACAGAAAGAGCGTCTTGAAACAGTTCTGTGGAATCTGATTCAGGGAATTTCAGCAGGAGCAGAACTTCTGGAGTCTTTCATGCCTTCTACAAGCAAGAAGATTTTAGAGCAGCTTGGAAATGGTAATGTAACAGACAAGCCGGAGATTTTATTCCAGAGACTGGATTTAGAAGAGGTTATGAAGAAAGTTGCAGAACTTCACCCACCGGTTGAAGAAGAAAAAGAAGAAGAGGAAGTTATTGATATCGAAGCAAAACCAGAGATTACATTTGATGATTTCGGAGCAATGCAGTTCCAGGTGGGCGAGATCATCGCGTGTGAAGAGGTGAAAAAATCAAGAAAACTGCTTTGTTCACAGGTTAAGATCGGAAGCGAAGTAAAACAGATCGTTTCGGGAATCAAAGGACATTATTCAGCAGAAGAAATGGTTGGCAAGAAAGTTATGGTTCTTGTAAATCTGAAACCTGCAAAACTGGCAGGAGTGCTGTCAGAAGGAATGCTTCTGTGTGCAGAAGACGCAGAAGGCAATCTGGCACTTATGGTACCGGAGAAAGAGATGCCAGCAGGAGCAGAAATCTGCTAGAAAGATAAAAAGATGAAATACGAAAGAAGTTATTGTCGCAGAAGGTTATGTGATCGTAACTTCTTTCTTTTTGGTTGCGGGGAAAATGAGGATGCGATAGATGGCATCCTTATTTTAGTTAATTTTAATATATACGCTCCTAATCTCTGTAAAGATTTGTACAACATCTGTCTTGTCAGATGTAAAGGCTGATGCTATAATGACAACAATATGCGTGACTGCTTAGCAGAGATAAGGTAAGCAGCAATAAATGTGCAGAGAAATGAATCAAACCAAGATGGAAATTTGTACAATAAATTCAGCATATTAGAAAGAGGTTTCGTGATGAGAATAGATGCAGATGTTGTAATCGTAGGAACAGGAGTTGCAGGATTGTTCAGTGCGTTGAATCTGCCAAGAGATAAAAAAATAGTTATGATCACAAAGGCAGATCTGGAGAGTAGTGATTCTTTTTTAGCACAGGGAGGAATTTGTGTACTCCATGATAAGGATGACTATAACAGTTACTTTGAAGATACAATGAAGGCAGGACATTATGAGAATCGTAAAGAGTCTGTTGATATTATGATTCGAAGCTCTCGCCAAATCATTGAAGAACTGGTACAATATGGTGTAGACTTTGAACGTCTGGAAGGCGGAGAGTTTGCATACACAAGAGAAGGAGCACATTCCAAGCCACGTATTCTGTTTCATGAGGATGTGACAGGAAAAGAGATTACGAGTAAATTACTTACACAGGTGAAAAAGCTGGATAATGTAGCAATATATGAATATACAACGATGACAGACATATTGGTAGAAGATGGTGAGTGCAAAGGAATCATAGCAGAAAAAGCTGGAGATTTAATTGAAATCTATGCACCGGATACAATCTGGGCCAGTGGCGGAATTGGCGGATTATATAAACATTCTACAAATTTCCCACATCTTACAGGAGACGCACTGGAAATATCCAAAAAGCATGGAATCCGTCTGGATCATTTGGATTATGTACAGATTCATCCGACTACATTATATTCCAAAAAGCCGGGAAGAAGATTTTTGATTTCCGAATCTGTACGAGGTGAAGGTGCTGTATTATATAATAAGAATATGGAGCGGTTTGTAAATGAATTGCTTCCTCGAGACGTAGTGACAAAGGCAATTCATGAACAAATGCAGAAAGATGGAACAGATTATGTCTGGTTATCAATGGAGCACATCGATAAAGAGACAATTCTGAATCATTTTCCAAATATTTATCAGCATTGTCTGGAAGAAGGATACGATGTTACAAAAGAATGTATCCCTGTTGTTCCGGCACAGCATTACTTTATGGGCGGTGTATGGGTTGATTCAGACAGCAGAACATCCATGCCACATTTGTATGCAGTTGGAGAGACAAGCTGTAATGGAGTTCACGGGGCGAATCGTCTCGCAAGCAATTCTTTGTTAGAAAGCCTTGTATTTGCGCAGAGAGCAGCAACAAAGATTTGCGGTGGAGAAAATCCATTTACACCATACGTGGAAGCAGAAGAATCCGAGGACGAAAAAATCAGAGCGTAAAAGTTGATGAAGTTTTAGATTGTAAAATCGAAGAAAAATTATGTATAGAATGGAGAAACGACATGAATAAGATTACAACAACATTACAGGTAGATCAGTTAATTCTGGAGGCATTACGTGAGGATATATCAAGCGAGGATGTGACAACAAATGCTGTTATGAGAGAGGCTGTAGACGGAGAAGTGGATTTAATCTGCAAGCAGGACGGCGTGATTGCAGGATTAGATGTTTTTAAACGAGTATTTGAGCTTCTCGATGATAAAGTGAGAGTTGAATTCTATTGCAAAGATGGAGACGAAGTGAAAAACAAACAGCTGATGGGAAAAGTATATGGAGATATTCGTGTGCTTCTGTCAGGTGAACGTGTTGCATTGAATTATCTGCAGAGAATGAGCGGAATTGCAACGTATACCCATTCTGTAGCAGACTTGCTCAAAGGAAGCAAAACAAAATTGCTGGATACAAGAAAAACAACACCGAATATGCGTATTTTTGAAAAATATGCAGTTCGTGTAGGTGGCGGATACAATCACCGTTACAATTTGTCTGACGGCGTACTTTTAAAAGATAATCATATCGGGGCAGCTGGAAGTGTTACAAAAGCAGTAGAGATGGCTAAAGAATACGCACCATTTGTACGTAAGATTGAAATAGAAGTAGAGAATCTTGATATGGTAAAAGAGGCTGTCGAAGCCGGTGCAGATATCATTATGTTAGACAACATGTCAACAGAAGAAATGCAGGAAGCAATCAAGATCATTGACGGAAGAGCGGAGACAGAGTGTTCTGGAAACGTGACAAAAGAAAACATTGGTCGTTTGACAGCACTTGGAGTAGATTATATTTCCAGCGGTGCACTGACACACTCAGCACCAATTATGGATATTTCGCTGAAAAATCTCCATGCTGTAAATAAGTAGAAAGTGTCTTGGAGGGTGTTATGAGCGGAACAGAGCGTAGAAATCAAATTGTTGAACGGATTAAGAAGAATGATGTACCGGTATCGGGAACTATGCTTGCAAAAGAATTTGAAGTAAGCAGACAGGTCATTGTACAGGATATCGCACTTATCCGGGCAGCAGGATATGATATTATATCAACCCATAGAGGATATCTTTTAAATGAGCCGATCAGTGTAAACAGGGTATTTAAGGTGCAGCATACAGATGAACAGACAGAAGAAGAACTGTATTCCATTGTAGATCTTGGTGGGACTGTGGCAAATGTGATAGTGAATCATAAAGTATATGGACAAATGGAAGCTGAACTGAATATTAATTCCAGAAAAAAGGCAAAAGATTTTATTGATGATATAAAAAGCGGTAAGTCAAGTCCATTGAAAAATATTACATCAAATTATCATTATCATAAAGTTGTGGCAGATAGTGAAGAAACATTAGATATGATTGAAGAAACATTACAAGAAAAAGGTTTTTTAGTTACTGTTAATTAAAAAGCAAAAACAGATGTGTGAAAAAGCACATCTGTTTTTGCTTTTTTTAAGAAAATGTGATATTGTATTTAAGAATATGTAAATTTATATAATACAACCGAGTTTGATGTGAGTACAAGAAAGAGGATGAAATAATGAAGTACGTATCAGGAGATATTTGCTACATATTAGAAGATAATAAATATGCAACAAAAGTCAAAGTGATGGGCCGTCATGGGGATGAATGTATTGTTCAGCGGATTGGTGCCTGTGGGGCATTAAGATTTAAAGATCACGAGCTGTTCGAAACAGAGGAGGCTGCATTGGAAAGCAGAGAGACTACATTTGCGAAGGTGAGTCCGCAGTTGTCTATGTTTCCGGAGGGGGATAATATACCGAGTATAAAGATTGGGTAAGAAAGGGAAAGATAGGGAAGAATTCAGAAGATGAAAGTGGAGATTCGAGAAAAGGTAAAGAAAATATTATTAATAATCGGAGCTGTTTTAGGGGCATTACTATCGACTATAGGAACATTGTTATATTTTAGTATTAAATGGATGTTTAAAACATGGACAAATCTAACAATGGATGAGTTAGTGTATCATTTGACTGCACCATTAGAGGGAACAAATGATGGAATGATTCAGGAATATCTGGATGTATGTGCAGTACCGGCTATTTTGATGTTGTTATTAGTTGTAATTTTATTTATTGCATGGAGAACAAAAAAACGTTGGTATGTTGTTATGGGGGCATCTATCATTGTTCCGATAATTGTAAGTGGAGTTTCAGTGCATGGAGCATGGAATGAATTAGATGTTGGAAGTTTTGTGGATGGACAAAGCACATATTCATCGTTTATTGATGATAATTATGTTGACCCGGCCGATGTAGCATTGACATTTCCAGAGCAAAAGAGAAATTTAATTTATATCTTCTTAGAATCAATGGAAATGACATATGCAGACAAAGAAAATGGCGGTGCATTTGATAAGAACGTAATTCCGGAACTTACGGAGTTAGCACAGGAAAACGAAGATTTTTCCGGGGAAGATAAAGAACTGAATGGTGGTTATGCAATGACAGGCGCAACCTGGACAATGGGTGCTATGTTTGCACATACGTCAGGTATACCATTGAGTATTTCCATTGATGGAAATGATATGAATACACAGGAACATTTTTTTGCAGGAGCAGTTACTTTAGGTGATATTCTGGAGAGCGCAGGGTATTGCCAGAATCTTATGATTGGTTCAGATGCAACCTTTGGAGGAAGAAGATTATATTTTACAGAGCATGGAAATTATAATATTTATGATTATAACTATGCAAGTGAAAATGGTCTGATTCCACCGGATTATCGTGTATGGTGGGGATATGAAGATGAGAAGCTATTTAGCTTTGCAAAAGATAAATTAACAGAACTATCACAGCAAAGCACCCCATTTAATTTTACAATGTTGACGGTAGATACACATTTTGAAGATGGATACCCATGTGAATTGTGTACAGATGAATTTGGAGACAATCAGTATGCAAATGTTATGGCATGTTCGAGCAGACAGGTGAAAGAATTTGTTGACTGGATTCAACAACAAGATTTTTATGAAAACACAACGATTGTTATTGCCGGAGATCATCCAACAATGGATAAGGATTTTTGTGAAGATGTAGATGACGATTATACAAGAAAAGTTTATACTACATATATTAATCCGGCAGCGGAACTTGAAACAACAGAGAAGAGAAATTATACAACATTTGATAATTTCCCGACAACGTTGGCTGCATTGGGAGTTAAAATTGATGGAAATCGTCTCGGCCTGGGTACAAACTTATTTTCATCAACTCAGACATTAACAGAACGTTTTGGAATCGATAAGATGGAGTCAGAGTTAAAGAAAAAATCAAAAATGATGGAGAAGCTGGGGGATATACGAGAAGTAGAGACTGATATAGGAACGCAGACAGTACAGGAAGAAAATATCCCGTCAGCAGAGTTGTCGATAGGGGATTATGATTACAATTATAGTAGTTTACCGATATCAGTAACAAATATAAGTAATGTACCAGGGAATATTCAGTCTGTTATGGCAGCAGTATGGAAAGAAGCAGATCAGAGTGATTTACAGTGGGTAGAATTATATCAACTAGATGATGGAAGTTATTATACGGATTTGTATGTGGCAGATTATGGAGAAAATCCTGGAGACTATAATATTCATATATATGTAATAGATGAAGCGGGAACTTCAACCATGGTTAATGGACAGATAAAAACTATTAATTAGCATTTAAAAGAACAGTTTCGATGATGAAACTGTTCTTTTGCTGTCTTTATAGATGACGAAAAAGATGAATTATGTTAAGATGGAAATTAGAATAAATATCATAAAAGAGTGGAAGGAGGAAGTTAATGAAACACAAAAGAAGGCTAAGTTGGATGTTGAGTGTATGTATGTTGATGCTAACCATTATGACTAGTGGAATAGATGTTCAGGCGGTTGATTTTAATCAAGAATCAGTCCAAGCAACGGAGGATAGCAGTTTGGAAAAGACGGAAAATGAGGCGACAAAAGAAACAGAAGACATTGCTGATGAATTTACAAACTCAGGAGAACCCAACACAGAAGAACTTGAAATACGAGAAGATGAAACGATAACAAGTATGGATGAGGAGGGGAATGTTTCGGAAGCACCGGAGGAGTCGGGACTGCTAGAGATTGATTTATTGAGTAATGATGGAAAAATTGTAAACTTCAATACAAAAGGAGCAGTGGTAACCACATATACAGAAGTCGGAACTGGTAACGCCGGGTATACTTGTGGGGCATATGGCGCTGATGCTGCATATCTTGGAACAGAGAATGGAAAAGTGAAATTTTTGTTATCAGGAGTGACAGGGCTTGTTGATGCAAAAGATGTGCAGGTTGTAAGTGTGGACAGCGCAGCATCTGTTAGTTATTATTCTGTTAGTTCAGGACGATTAATACATAATATTACAACAAATATTACACAGGGAAATTATATCACATCATTAGATAACGGACCGGCACCATCGTATTTGTCAGAAGGTGTACAATATTATAGTTATGACGGACATTATTTCTATACGAGAGATAGATTTTCAAATATGCTGGATGATTATAAGGCAGGAGTAAGAACGAATTCGATTAACAGTTCTTCACCATATTATAATTATTATCAATATCTTCCTTTACGAAGCAAAACAGTATATTCAGCAGCTCAACTAAATGAAATTATAAATAGTAAAGCAGCCGGATATAAAATGAGTAATACAGGGGATGTATTTACAAATTATCAAAACACATACGGAGTAAATGCATTGATTGCAGTTGGAATTGCAGCAAATGAAAGTGCATGGGGACAAAGCAGTATAGCACAGGAAAAAAATAATCTGTTTGGATTAAATGCTGTGGATGCCGCTCCGGGACAGAGTGCAAACGCATACGAAAGTATTGATGCATGTATTAAAACATTTACAGAGACATATATGTCAAAGCGATATCTAAACCCTAAAAACTGGGTATACTCAGGCGGATATCTTGGTAATAAGGGGAGTGGAATGAATGTAAGATATGCATCAGATCCATATTGGGGAGAAAAGAATGCCAATGTTGCTTGGATGATTGATAAAATATATGGGAATAAAGACAGTAATCGTTATACCATAGGTATAAAGGATGTGATAGGAAATGAACATACAGATTTAAATGTACGGACAGAGGCGAATGGCTCATCTACTATAATTCACACAACAAAAAATTATTCAAATCAGGCATTTATTATTTTAGATTCAAGCCAAGAAAATTTTTATAAGGTACAAAGTGATGCTGCGTTAACAACAAATCGTACTGCTGTTTCAGATGCAGGAAATTATGACTTTTCCAATATGTATGCATATGTTAGTTCGAGTTATATAAAGAATGTTTTGGCAGGCTCGGGAAGTTCAGGAGAAGCAGGTGGCTCAGATGGGGATAAAAATACACCTGATGATTTTGGAGACTGTGGTGCAATAACGATACCGGCAGAGTTGGCAGGAGCAATAGAATACAGTGCTCATGTCCGTGAACTCGGGTGGATGGATACAAAGCAAAACGGACAGATGATGGGAACCACAGGGAAAAATCTTCCAATGGAGGCAATGAAAATCAATATTGCTGGTATTGCAGATTTGGGAATTGAATACCAGGTGCATGCACAGGATATTGGCTGGATGGACAGTGTGTCTAATGGAGAGGTAGGAGGAACTGTTGGACAAGCAAAAAATTTAGAGGCAATTAAATTAAAACTGACAGGTAATGCAGCATCGAATTATGATCTTTACTATAGAGTGCATGTGACAAACATTGGCTGGATGGATTGGGCTAAAAATGGAGAATTAGCCGGAACACAAGGATATAATTATGCATTACAGGCGGTTCAGATAGCTTTGCTGCCGAAAGGGTTAGCAGCACCTGGGGAAATAGAAACGCCATATTTGATTAATACAGTTAAGATTGGATATTCCGCACATGTACAGGATGTCGGATGGCAGAACGAGGTTCTGGGAAGTAAGATAGCGGGAACAACCGGACAGAACAAAAAAATAGAAGCCATGATTTTGAATGTAAAATCTAATTTATTGGGAGTGAAATATCGTTCGTATTTAGAGAATATCGGATGGCAGAATTATCATAAGGATGGAGAGATAACAGGAACAACCGGACAAAATCGTCGTATGGAAGCAATTGAAATGACGCTTACCGGAAATCAGAAAAATAATTACGATATATATTATCGGGTACATGTGCAGGATTTGGGGTGGCTCGGTTGGGCAAAAAATGGAGAGACCGCAGGAACAATGAACTATGCTCTTAAGATAGAGGCAGTTCAAATATTAATTGTACCAAAAGATACCCCGGCAATAGAAAATGGGCAAAGCTCATTTAAAAAGAAGAATACAATAGTAGAATATAGTACACATGTAGAAAATATCGGATGGCAGGAAGCTGTTAAGAATGGAGAGTTGGCAGGAACAACTGGTCAAAATAAACAGGTAGAAGCAATCAGGATAAATTTGCAATATCCAGAATATTCGGGAAAAATTAAGTATAAAAGTCATATTCAAGATATTGGCTGGCAAAATTATGTGTCAAATGGTGCTATAAGTGGAACTGTAGGCAGAAATAAAGAAATGGAAGCAATCTGTATTGAGCTTACAGGAGAAATGGCTGAAAAATATGATGTGTATTATCAAGTCCATTCCAGTGAGTTTGGCTGGTTAGGATGGGCAAAGAATGGAGAAAAAGCAGGAAGTGAAGGATATGCGCGTCAGATAGAGGCAATTCGTATTCAATTAGTAGAAAAAGGTGGAAAAGCACCGGAAGATATTGGAAAAGCATTCTATAAAAAATAAAAAATATAGCATATGTTCGATAAAGGAACATATGCTATATTTTTTTATTTGTTTTTCTTTTTTTCAAGATATAAAAATATAAAAATCATAAATGCTAATACAAGAAATAGTGCTCCGGCAGAAATGGTATATGCATAAGCAGCACCTAAAAGGGCGAACTTCTTAACGAGAATTCCAGAGATAAACATGGCAATAGCACTGGCAATTCCGAATCCGATTAATAAATATACTTGTCTGCGCATTACAGTCAATATAACTTGTTCAATAACTGCAAAAGCAAAAAACGCACCACCAATCAGTAACACCACTAACACATTTATGTACGCTGATAGAGAAACACCAAATACAATGGACAATATAGGACATCCAAGAATGGCTCCCCCAATGATAATGATTGTAGAGATAATTAGTGCTCCGGCAAAAATTAAACCGCATAATTTTATGAATTTGCGATATTCTTTATGAACCCAGGATTTAGATAAACGAACTAATAAAGGCTGCAAAGCAAAACCTACAAATAAATTGGTCACAAAGCAAGGCATAAATAGATAAGTGTAGTAAGCTTGATCTTTTGCAGTAAGGTAAGTATCGATTGCATATTTTGGTGCATTACCCATGTAAATAAGTAAAAAAGCACTAATACACAATGGGAAACATTCTGTTAACAGATTCCAAATTTTATTCCATTGAAAAGAAGGCTTTTCTAAAGGAATAATAATTTTTGTTGAATGAATAAGTACAATTAATACGATACTTGAAATTATAATGGAAATCAAACAACTTAAAATCAGGCTGTGTGTAAAAATAAGGGTAAGTATAAACCCAAGAACATATGCGCCAATTCGAATACTCATGATTTTTCCGGAAATATCCAGTCGACCTTTTACCTGATAATATCCACCATAAACATCATCAAATGCATCTGTAACTTTAAGTAAACACAGCAGAATAGTAATCAGTGCCTTCTCGAAATAATAACCCTCATACCATACAAAGCCTAATACAGATATCATCATAATGATATTTGTTATGATTCGGGAAGCTTCATAAACTTTTATGGAATATTTATTTGTTACATCAGTTGCCTGATAGTTTCGCATTCCATAATTACCAATTGTCAACATCATCTGTGAAGTAGAAAATCCCAAAGAAAATATCCCAGCATCGGATACACCATTCAGCAAAGTTACGACCCAGAGTAATAGCATTGATACAATAGAGTTCAAACCGCTAGACATCATGTTCCAAAATACACTTTGTTTTCCAATGTCATCTTCTTTTATCAACCAAAATTTCTTAAACATAATTTACCCCTGTTCTTTATTAAATAAGTGAATCTTATTATAACATGGAATAGTAGAAAATCATTAAAATATTTGGAAATCTTCAGGGGGTTTGACAGAAAAAGTAAGACGAAGTATACTACTATAGATAAAGAATAATTAGAAGAGGAATCGGAAAATGGGAGATATGAGTGCGAAGCATACATTTGTAATATGTGCATATAAAGAAAGTGCCTATTTGGAAGAATGCATTCTTTCATTAAAACAACAAACTGTAAAATCAAATATCATCATGATAACATCTACACCGAATAATTATATTCGGGAACTCGCAGAAAAATATGAGATACCATTGAAAGTGAATGAAGGAGAGGGAGGAATCGTTCAAGACTGGAATTTTGGATATGCACAATGTAGAACACCGTATATAACAATCGCTCATCAAGATGATGTGTATTTTCCAGAGTATGCAGAGCATGCTGTGAATGTGTTAGAATCTGCAAAAAAACCATTGATTTATTTTTCGGATTACTGTGAGATTAGAAATGGGGAAAAAGTTGAAAATAATCAATTGTTAAAAGTAAAGAGGATGTTATTGTCACCTTTAAAAGTAAAGAAATTTCAAACTAGCCGTTTTATCAGAAGACGTAGTTTGGCATTCGGATGTGGAATTTGTTGTCCATCTGTTACATTTGCAGTGGAGAATCTGCCTAATCCTGTTTTTACAGTGCACTTCCGTTCATGCGAAGATTGGGAAGCATGGGAAAGACTCTCAAGATTAAAAGGTACGTTTGCTTATGATGCGACAATTCAAATGGGACATCGTATTCATGAAGAGTCAGAAACATCAATTATCATAGGAGATAATGCAAGAAGCACGGAAGATTATGAGATGTATTGTAGATTTTGGCCAAAATGGATTGCAAAGATATTGATAAAGTTATATTCAAAAAGTCAGCAATCAAATAATATAGCCTGCAAATAAAAAGTCAAGGCTAAATTGAAGAACATTGAAAATTTTA
>OGCN01000207.1_pt1 | contig 103807 bp, 88 predicted proteins | sample 1570181 | NCBI WGS metagenome assembly OGCN01 (sample SAMEA4370584, study PRJEB24528) | human gut metagenome | reverse complement strand
CTCTACCGCCTTATGGAACTTAGCGGAAAGTTCCGCTAACGCATTTGCATCCAGAGACCGCATATCTACCAGCATAGACGATTCCTCTGCGATTACATTCACAGAAGAGCCACCGTTTACTACGCCCACGGTGAATGTAGTTTTTGGGGCTGATGGAACCTGAAAATCGCTGATTTTGGCGATTGCGCGTCCCATTGCGTGGATGGGGCTTGGAATGCCGAAGTCGGTGTAGCTATGCCCGCCCGTACCGTGGAACGTTACCAGGTAGCGCTCACTTCCTACTGCCTGATAAATAATCCCCGAGGTATTTTTATCATCAATAGAAATAAATCCATCAAATGGATGACGTGCACTCCCATCAACACCAAAAACATGCTTCGTCCCCCGCAAATCTCCCAGTCCCTCCTCGCACACATTCGCACAAAAAACAATATCTCCCTCGCCACGGATTCCTACAGCATTCATTGCTCTTGCGATGCTAAGAAGTTCTGCTACAGCTCTTGTATCATCCCCGATTCCCGGACAGCTGTAGCGGTTTCCATCCTGCTTCAGCGTCAGGTCTGTTTCCATCGGGAAAACTGTATCAGTGTGTCCTGCAAGCACAATACGAGGACCATTTCCATTTCCCTTTCGGACACCCAGAACATTTCCAACCTCATCAATGTGCACATCTTCAAGGCCAGCTTCCTGCATCTTGCCCAAAACATATTCTGCTTTCTTCTCTTCCTGATAAGAGGGCGCCGGAATCTGGCACATTTCCAAAGTTTCCTGCAACGTCCTCTTGTCGTCCTTTTCTAAAAACCTAAATGCTTCCTGAACCGTCTTGCATCTTAATAACTCTTCCATGATAGTGATTGCTCCTTACCTGCCGTATCCTTGCTACAGCCGCTCCAACAGCTGCTGTAATTCCTCATAGCTGCTGATATTGTTGGACTCTCTGCGAAGTCCGGCACTATGAGGCATTCCGGCTGTATACCATGCCACATGCTTCCGCATTTCACGAATTCCGATAAATTCGCCCTTCATCTGGATCTGCGCCCTCGCATGCTTCAGAATTGTTTCCTTAATCTCATCTAGCGTCGGTCTTTGCAGTTCTTCGCCCGTTGCAAAATAATGATTCATTTCCCGGAAGATCCAGGGATTTCCCTCAACAGCCCTTCCAATCATTACAGCATCACAGCCGGTCTGGCAAAACAAAGCCTCTGCCTTTTTCGGAGAATCCACATCTCCATTTCCAATTACCGGAATGGATACTGCTTCTTTGATCCTGGCGATAGTTTCCCAGTCTGCGTTTCCGGAATAATACTGCTGCCTTGTCCGTCCGTGAACTGCAATCGCAGCAGCCCCGGCATCCTCAATACGTTTCACAATATCAATAATATCAACAGGCTCTTTCTCAAAACCAATTCGCACCTTCACAGTAAGAGGCTTACTGATTGCGGAGGATACGCTTTTCACAATATCTGCGATCAGCTCCGGGTTCTTCAAAAGTGCAGATCCTTCTCCGTTATTTACCACCTTGGGCACCGGACATCCCATATTGATATCCAGAATATCAAATGGCTCCTCTTCAATCTCCTTTGCCACCTCTGCCATCAGCTGTGGCTCACTTCCAAATAACTGAAGTGAAATGGGATGCTCCACAGGATCTATTTTCATAAGCTCCCTGGTATTCTTGTTCTTATAGGAAATTGCCTTGGCACTGATCATCTCCATACAGAGAAGCCCAGCTCCCTGCTCCTTGCACAGTCTGCGAAAAGCAAGATCTGTCACCCCTGCCATAGGAGCAAGAACAAAACGATTAGGAATCTCTACATTTCCAATTTTCCATGACATTTTTTCAGGAATTTTATGCATGGTATTCCCATTTTTCAAGTTACTGTCTAAATTACTATTCATATTAACCTTTATGCTCTGTCTTATTTTTCTTCCACATCTTCTCCCAGGAAAAATACCCGATAATACATTTCCAGGGATTCCAGAAGTTCCTGTTTTTCCTGGCGAAGCTGTTTGATCTTCAATGCCCCACCGATGTCATCATAAAAGCCATCTGCTTCAGCCGCTTCTGTCTTAAACTGAAGATCTCCCTGATCATCAAACTCCAGAGTAAAGATTCCTCCGATCTCCTCTGTATAGAGTACACACATAATCTGAAGCTCTTTCTTCACATGATCCGGCAGAGAATTAAAGTCTTTATTAAAATAATATTTCTGCTCATAAGCACTTGCACCGCAAAGCACTACATTATCCTGATACAAATAGATACCACCTTTCTTTTATTTTACACGTAGCTGTATAAGCCTCGCACAGAAACCTCTCCTGCGCTGACTTCCACTACTGTTCCATCCGTTTTTTCCACAAGCAGCTCCCCGCTGTCAGTGATTCCCCTGGCAATCCCTTCATAAGGCTCCTTCGCCAGTACACGGACAGGCTGATTATAATTAGCCAGAATGCTTTCATACTCAGCTTTGAGTCCGCTGAGATTACAAGTTGCTGCAAATTTTTCATAATAATTTTCAAAGGCTTCCATTACAAGTCCCGGAATCTGGCTTCTGTCAAACTCTCTTCCGCTTTCCAGATAAAGAGAAGTGGCTTTGTCTTCCATTTCTGCAGGAAACTCTCTGATATTTACATTAATTCCCACGCCTATGACCGCATAATCGATTTTTCCATCACGAACTCCCATTTCAGTGAGAATCCCGCATATCTTTTTGTGGGAAACCACCACATCATTGGGCCACTTAATGCTTACCTCAAAGCCAAGCAGCTTCACAGCTTTCGCCACTGCCATACCCATTACCAGCGTCAGCATAGGTGCATACTGAGGCTCAAACTCCGGTCTCAAAAGAATACTCATCATTACGGAGGTTCCTTCCGGTACCTCCCAGGAGCGTCCAAGACGTCCTCTTCCTGCAGACTGAAATTCTGCAAGGGCAAGCGTTCCCTGCGGTGCGCCTTCTTTGGCAAGGCGCTTGATCCACAAATTTGTAGAATCCGTTTCTTTTGCAAAATGGACGGTTTTGCCCGCCCATTTTGTGTGTATCTGATCTGAAATTGTATTTTCGTTGTAAGCAAACATTATCTTGTCTCCGGCTCTCCTAAAGTAGCAACCATAACTGCTTTGATTGTATGCATACGGTTCTCTGCCTCATCAAATACCTTGGAAGCTGGGGACTCAAATATTTCGTCCGTTACTTCCATATCGGTAAGGTTGAAGCGCTCGCCCATCTCTTTGCCGATCTTGGTCTTAAGGTCATGGAATGCAGGCAGGCAGTGAAGGAAGATTGCTTTCTCACCAGCGTTCTTCATAACTGCGGAAGTTACCTTGTAAGGTGTCAGGTCATGGATTCTCTCTTCCCATACTGCATCCGGCTCGCCCATGGATACCCATACATCTGTGTAAATAACATCTGCATCCTTGGTTCCAGCCTCCACATCCTCAGTAAGAGTGATGGTTGCGCCAGACTGTGCAGCGTACTCCTGGCACTGTGCTACAAGCTCCTCATTCGGGAAATATTTCTTGCTTGTGCATGCTACGAAATGCATTCCAAGCTTGGAGCATGCTACCATCAGGGAGTTGCCCATGTTGTAGCGGGCATCCCCCATGTATACCAGCTTAATGCCCTTCAGGTATCCGAAATGCTCACGGATAGTCAGCATATCAGCAAGCATCTGAGTAGGATGATACTCATTTGTCAGACCGTTCCAAACCGGAACACCTGCGTATTTGGCAAGCTCTTCTACGATGTCCTGGCCAAATCCGCGGTACTCAATTCCTTCATACATTCTTCCAAGAACTCTTGCAGTATCTGCAATGCTCTCTTTCTTGCCGATCTGGGAGCCAGTTGGATCCAGATAGGTGCTTCCCATTCCCAGATCATGGGCTGCCACCTCGAAGGAACAACGTGTTCTGGTACTGGTTTTCTCAAAGATCAGGGCAATATTTTTGCCCTTGTAATACTCGGTAAGCTCACCGGCTTTTTTCTTTGCCTTTAACTCAGCGGATAAATCAAGAAGATACAGAATTTCCTCTGGTGTAAAGTCTTTCAGTGTCAAAAAATTTCTGCCTTTTAAGTTCATAATAATTCTCCTCTTTTGTTTATTCTTCAGTCTTCTTCTCATCCACTACAACTTCCTTCAAAGAAGCTGCAAGGCCCGCCAGGTTCTGAATCTCGGACGGGATAATGATCTTGGTAGACTTGCCGTCTGCCACTTTTGCAAGTGCCTCGAAGCTCTTCAGGGTAAGGACTGCACTGTCTGCTCCGGCTTCCTTAATCATGCGAAGACCTTCTGCATTTGCCTTCTGAACCTTCAGAACAGCCTCTGCCTGACCTTCAGCTTCCTTGATCATGCGCTCCTTCTGCGCCTCTGCACGAAGAATTGCAGCCTGCTTTTCGGCCTCTGCGTCAAGAATGGCTGATTCCTTTTTACCTTCTGCTACAAGAATAGTAGACTTCTTCTCACCCTCTGCAATAAGTATAGCTTCTCGTCTCTCACGCTCTGCCTTCATCTGCTTCTCCATTGCTTCCTGGATCGCAGCTGGCGGAATGATGTTCTTAAGCTCTACACGGTTTACCTTGATTCCCCACGGATCTGTGGCTACATCAAGTGACGCGCGCATCTTGGTATTGATAACCTCACGGGAAGTCAGTGTTTCATCCAGTTCCATATCACCGATGATATTACGCAGAGTAGTAGCGGAAAGATTCTCGATCGCCATGATCGGGTTCTCTACGCCATAAGCATAAAGCTTCGGGTCTGTGATCTGGAAAAATACAACGGTATCGATCTGCATGGTTACGTTATCTTTGGTGATAACCGGCTGAGGCGGGAAATCAACAACCTGCTCTTTCAGGTTAACCTTCCTTGCCACACGCTCAACAAATGGGAGCTTAAAGTGTACGCCAGTTCCCCATGTTGCCTGATAAGCACCTAAGCGCTCAAGTACGATCGCATATGCCTGAGGTACGATACGAATGCAAGATGCAAGGATCCATAACACCAGAATAATGACGATCAATAAAACTATCACTTTTCCCATATTTCCGCCTCCTGTTTTTATTTAGGCTCCACGATCAATCTGACGCCATGAACCGCCTTGATCGTTACTACAGTGTCAACCGGAATTGTTTTGGTATCATCGGATGTCCGGGCCATCCATTCAATATCATTAATGCGAACCTGTCCGGTCTGTGCCAGATTGTCGATTTTTTGAATCACAACAGCTGTTTTGCCCAGAAGACTATCCACATTTGTTTTCTCTGTGTTCTTATTCATAAGCTTCATGGCTACCGGTCTTGTGAAAATCAGAAGCACAAGAGAAACACCAAAAAACAGAAGAAGCTGAGGCACAATTCCAACTCCAATACCAGATGCAATGGCAGCTGCCAATGCGCCGCCGGCAAACCAGATGGTAGTAAGCGCCGTAGTAAGCCCTTCAATGACCAAAAGCACTGCCAGAATTCCCAGCCATATGATTGGTTCCATAAGACTCCCCCTTTTTATCGTCTCTGCCTTGCTGCTTCATACATCAGTATTCCTGCTGCCATAGCTGCATTAAGAGATTCCACTTTTCCACACATTGGAATACGGATAAGGCAATCCGCTGCTTCTGCCGCTTCTTCTGTCAGCCCGTTTCCTTCATTTCCAATCAGAAAAGCAGTGCCACCCTGATAATTTTCCTGATCATAGGAATTTTTCCCTTTCAGATGGGCAGCAAAGGTACGGATTCCTTTTTGCTTCAGTTCTGCTTTTAATGATACCACATCCTCCACATATAGAAAAGGCATTCTGTAAACAGATCCCATAGTGGAACGAATGACTTTTGGATTTGTGATATCCACGCATGTTTTTGTGAGAAAAACGCCGGATACTCCGGCTCCTTCTCCGGTTCTGAAAATAGTCCCCGCATTTCCCGGATCCTGCAGATCCTCCAAAATCATAATAAGAGGAGAGTCACCCTTCAGGATATCCTGCATTGTCCACACAGGCTTTCTCAGCACAGTAAGAATTCCCTGCGGGGTTTTGGTATCACACATCTGACGAAAAACATTATCTGCTACAATTTCTGCTTTTCCCTCAGGCAGCATGCTTATCTGCTCCATTAATGAACTATCCGAAGTCAGGGATTCCGTTACATAGACTTTAGAAATCCAATCCCTGGGAGCCTCCCCGAACATTTTCCGTCCTTCTGCTACAAATAACCCCTGCTCTCTGCGGGCTTTTGCTTTCTGATTCAGCTGTATAATGTTTTTTACCTGTGTATTGCTCGCACTGGTTATCATAAATTATCCTCTGATGCTGGTACAATGAGCCTTAAATACCAAACCTATTGATTTATCTTAATTTTCATCATACCCGGTTGTTAGTTTTATTTAAATCATATGGTACGTTTCACCCGGTTCAGATCCTGATTTTTTCCGGCTGCAACCAAAACGCATCCTTCTTTCAGTTTCTCTGCGGGATCTATATTTACATTCACTTCGTCGCCAAGCTTCACAGCCACTACATTGATTTTATATTTCTCCCGGATTTTCAGCTCCGCCAGACTTTTCCCTGCCCAATCCGCCGGTATACGGAATTCAGCCATACTAAACTCTGATGATAACTCAAAAATATCTTCAAAACCATTGGAGGTCAGATTTCGTGCTACTCGAAGTCCCATGGAACGCTCCGGATAAATCACCTGATCGGCCCCGATTTTTTCCAGAATACGTCCATGAAGAGTATTCATAGCCTTGGAAATAACACAGGGAACGCCTAAATCCTTAGCCTGCATTGTTGCAGTAATACTGGCTTCCATATTTTCTGCAACAGCAACAATTGCCACATCCACATTCTGTACTCCAAGAGACTTCAGTATATCTGGTTCACGCACATCTGCCCGTACCGCATAGGTAACAGTCTCCGCAATCTCCTGAATATTTTCATCCTTATCATCGATTGCCAGCACATCATAATCTGCATTCGCCAGTTCTCTGGCAAGTGTCATTCCAAACTGCCCTAATCCGATTACTGCAAAAGATTTTGCTTTCATGGTCTGCCCTCATGTTTTCATAGTATAAATGCTTTTTAATGATTTTATTTTCTGGTTATCCAATCATAATATTTTCTTCTGCCAGATGTACCTTCTCAGATTTCTTCTGTGCACGAGATACAACAGCTGCACCTAATGTCAGCGGACCGATTCTTCCAATGTACATGGTAAAAATCACAATCCACTTGGCTGGTGTATTCAATACAGAAGTCAAACCTCTGGAAAGTCCTACCGTTCCCACTGCTGATGTCAGTTCATAAAGTACATCAATAAACGGGGCATCAGGCATTACTGCAAAAAATGCCAACAGGGAAACAAACAAAACACTCACTGCCATTCCTGCGACCACAAGTGCTGAACGGACATAGCTGCTTCGAATTTTGCGACCACAGACCTCCACATCCTTCTTTCCGCGAAGGTTCGTTATAATGCTCAGCACCAGAACTGCAAGAGTTGTCGTCTTTATACCACCTGCTGTTCCCATCGGAGAACCTCCAATCAGCATAAGAAACAGACAAAGCATTGCAGTTCCATTGGTAAACGCAGCCTGATCAACTGTAAAAAATCCTGCGGTTCTGGTTGTTACAGCCTGGAACAGCGAAGCCATCAGTTTTTGCCCCAATGTGAGTTTTCCTATTGAAGCCGGGTTGTCATATTCAAACAGAAAAATCAGGAAGGTTCCTCCTACCAATAAAATGCCGGTGGTCACAAGCACGATCTTGCTCTGTAAATGAAGTGTTCTGTAGAATCTGCCAAAGGAAAGCTTTTTCTGAAAAATCAGCTTAAAACGTTTTCCCAAATCCCACCACACTGTAAAACCAAGTCCTGAGGCAATGATCAAACTGATGGTAGTAAAGTTCAGCAACGGATTCGTCACATAATCAGCCAGACTATTATCTCCCAAAAGATCAATTCCCGCATTGCAGAATGCAGAAACCGCAGTAAATATGGCCTGACCGGCACCCTTCACCAAACCAAATCTGGGAATAAAATAAATCCCATAGCTAATTGCCCCGATTCCCTCTGCTGCAAACACACACAGTACAACTTTTCGTACAACCTTCACAAGACCTGACATCTGTTCCAGATTATAGGATTCTTGGATCATTCGACGGTTTTTCATGCTGATTTTCTTATTTAAATAAATGAAAATCACACTTGCCAGCGCAATCAAACCAACTCCGCCAATCTGTATCAGCAGCAAGATCACCAGCTTGCCGATCAGGCTCCAGTGGGTAGCTGTAACTACAGTTACCAAGCCGGTAACACATACGCATGTAGTTGCTGTAAACATAGCATCTGAAAATGATGTGGTCTGTCCCGGTGCTGTACACAATGGCAGCCACAAAATTAATCCGCCTACAAAAATTACCCCCGCAAAGCTGAGGGTAATTATTTGTGCTGTATTCAGTTTATGCAATTTATATTGCAGATTTTGAATAAACATAAAATTCCTTTATTATTTCTTATAGTTATGAGAAAGGGACTCACAAACTTCCCACATATATGGAGTTACGCTCTTCTCCATTGCAAGAGCTTCGTTAATATCAAAATCAACGAAATCGCCATGACGATAACCAACAACACGGCTCTTCTTGCCCTCAAGAAGAAGGTCTACTGCCATAGCACCCATCATAGATGCATATACACGGTCTTTACAGGTCGGGCTTCCACCACGCTGCATGTGACCAAGAATTGTCGCACGTGTCTCAATTCCTGTAGCAGCCTCGATACGCATTGCCATAGCCTGTGAATGGCCAATACCTTCTGCATTGATAATAATATGATGCTTCTTACCCATCTTACGGCTTTCAATAATGTTATTGATCAGCTTCTGCTCATCATAGTCATATTTCTCAGGAATAAGAACATCCTCAGCTCCGTTGGCAATACCGCACCACAGTGCAAGCCATCCGGCGCCACGTCCCATAACCTCGATGATACTGCATCTCTCATGAGAAGTAGATGTATCACGAACCTTATCAATTGCTTCCATAGCAGTGTTAACAGCGGTATCAAAACCAATGGTATACTCTGTACATGCAATATCAAGGTCGATGGTTCCCGGAATACCAATTGTATTGATTCCAAGATTTGCAAGCTTCTGAGCTCCGGCAAAGGAACCGTCTCCACCAATTACTACAAGTCCGTCAATACCATGCTTACGGCAGATTTCTGCACCACGCTGCTGTCCTTCCGGTGTACGGAATTCCGCACATCTTGCAGTGTAAAGAATTGTACCGCCGCGCTCGATTGTGTCAGATACATCTCTTGCTGACATATCGATGATTTCTTCACTTAAAAGGCCATTATAACCTTTCTGGATACCTTTTACTTTAAGTCCGTTGGAAAGTCCACGTCTTACAACTGCACGAATTGCAGCATTCATTCCAGGAGCGTCACCGCCGCTGGTAAGGACACCAATGGTCTTAATCTTGTTTTCTGCCATAATAATCTCCTCCATCTTATGAATCGTCGTGAGCTGTGTCTCCATTTTCATTGGAAACGCCCTCATTTTTCTATACACATATTCAGCATTAAGTTTATAGCATTTTCAAAGGTTTTTCAAGACTCTTTCAACAACTTTAACATTGTTATTTCCATATTTTTTACACATCTGGGCAAGCCAGTCATCCTGCACATTCACATGGTATGCTGCGGACAGTTTTTTCATCGCTTTTACGTCTTTTAAATAGACAATAACACTGTCCGTTCCCTGGGACTTTCGCAGATCCTCCAACAGTTCTTTTTCCTTCTGGCTGTAGTCTGCCTTGCTCTCAAACTGGATCCACAGTTCTTTTGGAATATCGGAAAAAGCGCGGACTTTTTCGAGAATCAGCTTGCTGGCTTTATCTTCCTCTGCTGATACACGCCCCTGAATAAAAACACGTGCATCCTCATTGATCATGTTCTGCCATTTCTCATAGTCTCTTGGAAAAACCATAACCTCTACAGTTCCAAGCAGATCTTCTACCGTAAGAAATGCCATGACTTTATTGGTCTTGGTGTACTTGATGTTTTTCTCCACGATCATGCCGCCGATGATAACCTTCTGGTTGTCTCTCACATGATTTTCATCTTCTTCATCCTCGTCTGTCGGCTGGAAATCTATGGTTCTGGCGGAGATCATTTTCTCCATCATATTGCGGTAACGCTCCAGAGGATGACCGCTTAAGTAAATTCCAAGAACCTCTTTCTCGTAGGCAAGAATGGTTTCTTTATCGTACTCTTCCACATTTGGCATGCGGATCTCAAACTCTTTTTTGTCCTCTTCGCTTGCAATGTCAAACAGGCTGAGCTGGCCTGCCATGGACTGCTTTTTGTTACGGGAAATGTCATCTACGATCTGACCGAAAACAATCATTTTCTGGTGGCGGTTTCCTTCCAGGCAGTCCAGTGCTCCGGCCTTGATAAAGTTCTCAAGAGCACGTTTATTAACTGCCTCTATATTGCGCTCAATAAAATTTTTCAGAGAAAGATACTCTCCATGTTCCTTTCGCTCTGCAACAATGGCATCAATTACCGGGCGGCCCACGCTTTTGATTGCGGAAAGAGCGTAACGGATAGAACCGTCTGATACGGAAAATCCATATTCTCCACTGTTAATATCTGGCGGCAGAATCGGGATGCCCATCTGACGGCAAACCTGAATATATTCCGCAACCTTGGTTGGAACGTCAATAACAGAGGTCATCAGAGCTGCCATATATTCTACCGGATAATAATATTTCAGGAAAGCAGTCTGATAGGTTACATACGCATATGCCGCCGCATGAGATTTGTTAAAAGCGTACTGGGCGAAATCAATCATCTCGTCATAAATTTTGTTAGCCACTTTTTCATCAATTCCGTTTTTAATGCAGCCGGGAACTCCCTCTTCTTCATTTCCGTAAACAAATGCCTGACGCTCTTTTTCCATGACATCCAGTTTCTTCTTGGACATGGCACGGCGCAAAAGATCGCTTCGCCCCAGGGTAAAGCCGCCAAGGCTCTGCACGATCTGCATTACCTGCTCCTGATAAACGATACAGCCATGGGTCGCCTTCAGAATCGGCTCCAATTGCGGACAATCATAATGGATTGTATCCGGTCGGTTCTTTCCTCTGATGTATTGAGGAATAAAATCCATAGGACCCGGACGGTACAGGGAAATTCCGGCGATTACATCCTCCAGGCTATGGGGCTTTAGTTCCTTCATGAACCCTTTCATTCCCCCACTCTCCAGCTGGAACACGCCATCTGTGCGTCCGGTTCCCAGAGAGTCCAGTACTTTCTGGTCATTGTAATCTATTTTTTGCATATCCAGAGATATGCCGTAATTTTTCTTAACATTTTTTACTGCGTTGTTAATAACAGTCAGGGTACGAAGCCCCAAAAAGTCCATCTTCAGAAGACCAAGCTCTTCCAGAGTGGTCATTGTAAACTGGGTCACGATAGTTCCGTCCTGGGCACGGGAAAGAGGAACATACTCGGAAACATCCTTCTGGCTGATTACAACTCCTGCTGCATGCATGGAGGTGTGTCTTGGAAGTCCCTCAAGACGTTTTGCCATATCAATGAGATGATGAATATCCGGCTGCTCGTCGTATGCCTTTTTCATCTCCGGATTTACTTCCATAGCCTTGTTAATAGTGACTACTTTCACACCCGGAATCTTAGTTGGGACCATTTTGGCAATGGTATCTACCTGTGCATATGGCATATCAAGGACACGTCCCACATCACGGATAACTCCCCGGGCTGCCAGGGTACCGAAGGTAACAATCTGAACCACACAGTCTTTGCCGTATTTGCGCACAACGTAATCGATTACTTCCTGTCTTCGCTCAAATCCGAAATCCACATCAATATCGGGCATGGATACACGTTCCGGATTCAGGAAACGCTCAAACAGAAGGTCATATTTGATGGGATCCAGCAAAGTGATTCCCAATGTGTACGCTACAATACTCCCTGCAGCAGAGCCTCGTCCCGGTCCTACCTCGATCCCGTTCTGCCTTGCATAATGGATGAAATCCCATACAATCAGGAAATAATCTACGTATCCCATATTTTGAATGGTGGAAAGCTCGTACTCCAGACGTTCCCGAAGTTTTGGGGTAACCGGATTGTAAAGTCTATCCAGGCCTTCGAAACAGAGCTTGTTCAGGTATTCCCAGGAAGTATAACCATCTGGCACGTCAAAGCGCGGCAGCTTGGTAACACCAAATTCAATTTCCACATGGCATCGCTGTGCGATCTTATGAGTATTCTCCAGTGCTTCCAGTGCATATGGAAAAAGAGCTGCCATCTCTTCTTCTGATTTCACATAATATTGTCCGCCTTCATAACGCATACGGTCAGTGTCAGACAATTTCTTTCCTGTCTGCAGACAGAGAAGAATATCATGAGGATCTGCATCCTCTGCATAGGTATAGTGGATATCGTTGGTGGCAACCAGATCGATTCCTGTTTCCTGATGCATGCGAAGCAGCTGCTGGTTTACATTCTGCTGTTCCGGGATGCCGTGATCCTGAAGCTCCAGGAAAAAGTTCCCCTTACCAAAGATGTCCTGGTAACGAAGTGCGGCCTTCTTAGCATCCTCATAAAGACCTCTGTTAATAAAACGAGCTACTTCACCAGCGAGGCAGGCGCTTAATGCAATCAGTCCTTCATGGTATTCCTGAAGAAGCTCCAGGTCTACACGCGGCTTATAATAAAAGCCTTCTTTAAAGCTCTTTGACACAATTTTCATAAGATTCTGGTAGCCCTTGTTATTCTCTGCCAGAAGTACCAGATGATAATAGCGGTCGTCGCCGCTGCCAATTTCCCTGTCAAAGCGGGAGCCCGGAGCAACGTAAACCTCGCAGCCCAGAATCGGATTAATTCCTGCGGCACGGGCAGCACGGTAAAAATCGATGATTCCGTACATAACGCCATGATCAGTAATGGCGGCACTGTCCATCCCAAGCTCTTTCACACGGGCAACGTATTCTTTTATTTTGTTGGAACCGTCCAGCAGACTGTATTCTGTATGGACGTGAAGGTGCGTAAATGCCATTTGTTATCTCCTTTTGTTAAAAACAAAATAGGAAAAAATTGCATACCCCACTCCGCGATTTAACAGCCAGAATAAGGTATGCGATTTTTAATATTTTTCTCTTTTAGTATTCTTTCTTATAGATACGTCTGTCTCTGATTTCAATCTTTCCTTCTTTCAGAAGGTGACCAACTGCACGCTTAAATGCATTCTTACTCAGGCCAAACTCTCTCTTGATCACATCCGGTGAAGCCTTGTCGTCAAACGGAAGAACACCTGCAAATTCTTCAATTACACTCAGTACACTCTCTGCATCTTCGTTAATCTGGAGATATGCTTTCTGACGATCGGTAACATTCATCTTGCCGTCTTCTTTTACTTCGGAAACGCGAAGGTCAAGGATTTCTCCCGGGCGGTATTTCCCATTGGCTTCTCTTGCCGGAATTAACGCAGAATATTTATCATCAACCGCTACAAATACCCCGAAGCGGTCACTGATCTCATATACACGCCCCTTTACAGAGTCTCCTACTACATACGGAGTTCTGGTGGAAAGATAGTGATATACCTTCATAGTGGCACAAAGCCTGCTGCTTTTGTCTACATAAAGTGCCACCAGACATTCCTGTCCCTCTCTTACACGGCTGGTCTGCTCGTGATAGGGAAGAAGAAGATCCTTCTCAAGCCCCCAGTCAAGGAATGCACCAATCCTGGTTACCTGAAGTACTTTCAAAACTGCAGTCTGTCCCACCTGCAAAAGAGGTTCCTTCGTAGTTGCAATAAGACGGTCTCTGGAATCTTTATAAATAAATACTTCCAGTGTATCGCCTTCTTTCGTTCCTTCCGGAATCTGTTTCCCGGGAAGAAGCACTCGCTCTTCCTGTCCCGCATTTTTATTCTCAGCCAGATAAACACCAAAATCTACGGTCTTCACTACAATAAGCTTCTGTTTTTTTCCTATTTCGATCATGAATTCTCCTTACTCAATATACTGAAATGCCTTTGCCAGGCAGTCTTTTAGTCTTTTTTCAGTATAGCACACATTTGCCTTCACTGTGAACACCAACTTATTGAAGTCAATATAAAAAATGCAGAAAATCGACTGGCGCATCTCTTCCCTTGCGCTCTGCTTCTATGATTCGCTGCATTTTCTATAAAATAACCGTACATGTAAATCTAAGCATTTCTAAATCGGCTTAGGAATTCCTTTGTCAACTGATCCTTCGGATTTTCAAAAAGCTCTTTTGGTGGGCGGTCTTCTACGATGATCCCGTTCGCCATAAAAATCACTCTTTTGGAAACGTCCCGGGCAAATGCCATTTCATGGGTTACAATGATCATGGTAAGTCCTTCGTGTGCCAGGTCTCGCATAACCTCCAGAACCTCACCTACCATCTGTGGATCCAGTGCAGATGTGGGCTCATCAAAGAGCAGGATTTCCGGTTCCATAGCAAGTGCTCTTGCAATTGCCACACGCTGCTTCTGACCGCCGGAAAGCTGTTTCGGCTTAGCATTAATATATGGTGCCATTCCAACCTTTTCCAAATAATACAGTGCTTTTTTCTCAGCCTCTTCTTTACTTTTTTTCAGGACCTTTTCCTGACCGATGGTACAGTTTTTCAAGGCAGTCATATTGTTAAACAGGTTAAAGTTCTGGAAAACCATTCCCACCTTGGAACGATACTCAGGAACATTTACATTTTTACTGGTAATGTCTGTTCCGTGATAGTTTATCTCACCGCCGGAAGGTGTTTCCAACATATTCAGGCAGCGAAGCAAAGTGGATTTACCGGAACCGGAGGGTCCGATAATGCAGGTTACATCACCAGCACTTACAGAGAAGTCAATGTCGCGCAGAACCTGATTACTTCCAAAGGCTTTTCCCAGATGCTTTACTTCAAGAATTTTTTCACTCATGATCATTTCTCCTCCTTCTTTTTCGGATAAGAATACAGACCACTTGTGTGCGTCAGTGTATCCGTTGTCGCCAGGTCATAATTCTGCGGTCCTTCCATTTTATGTTCCAGAAGACGAAGCAGTCTGGAGCAGACAAAGGTCAGGATAAAGTACATTACCATGGCGATTGTAAATGCCTCGAAGTAGGTATAATATGCACCTGCAACGCCTTTTGTGGTGTAAAAAAGCTCTACAATTCCGATGATGGAAAGTACACAGGTGTCCTTAATATTAATGATCAGGTTGTTGCCAATCTGAGGCATAATGTTTCGCAGTGCCTGTGGAAGAATTACGTTTATCATAGTCTGCACGTGAGTCATTCCAATGGCTTTGGCAGCCTCAGTCTGGCCTTCGTCAACGGAAAGGATTCCTCCCCGGACGGTTTCTGCCATATAGGCTCCTGTGTTAATAGAAACTACGAAAAATGCAGCAAACCACATGGACATGTTAATATTGAACAGATAAGCACTTCCATAATAAATGAACATTGCCTGTACCATCATAGGAGTTCCGCGGAAAAATTCCACGTAGCAGGCCATGATGAATTTCAGAATTCCAACCAGTGTTTTCTTTACAGTGGAATCTCTCTGATCTACTGGAATTGTCTGAATAATTCCAACTATAAAGCCAATGAGGCACCCTAAAAAGGTGCCTACAATTGCTATGATCATTGTATTTCCGGCGCCTGACAAAAATGAGGTGCCGTATTGCTGGAGCAGATACTGGATCCGTCCCCAGAAGCTTTCAGGAAGCATAATTTTTTCTCCTCCTTGCTACATTATTCTGACAGCGGCTGTACGGAAATTGCCTCATCCATCATCTTGGTATAATCATCCTCTGTCATTTTGTCCAGAACACTGTTTAACGCATCCAAAAGCTCAGTATTGCCTTTCTGTACGGAAATACCGATGTTGATGTCCTCATCAGATACGTCGAAATCTCCGTCTGTGCCTGAGAAGTCAAGAAGTTTAAAATCCGGATAAGCTACACATGCTGCCATTCCAGTTGGCATATCGGTTACAACGGCATCACATTTGCCGGATTCCAAAGCTACTAGCATAGCCGGTGCACTTTCCTGTGCAGGAAGGATATTTGCATCTTCAATCTGCGGCAGGCAGGAATCATACCAGATAGTGTTCTGCTGAGAAGTACAGGTTACTCCTTTTAAGTCTGCTACGCTTGCTGCATCAGCGTAATCTCCATCACTTTTTACCAATGTGATAATGGACGCATAGTAATATGGCTCTGTGAAATCTACCATCTGCTGGCGCTCAGATGTAATTGACTGTCCTGCAATAACACAGTCAACTTTTCCGGACTGTACAGCAGGTACCAGGGAATCCCAGTCTAGCTTTACGATTTCCAGGTCATAGCCCAGCTCGTCGCAGATATGTTTTGCCATCATGACGTCATAACCATATGCGTAGTCAGAGCTTCCTGAAATGGGAACTGCTCCGTTGGAATCATCTGGCTGAGTCCAGTTGTATGGAGCATAGCTGCACTCCATAGCTACTTTTAATGTTTTCTTTTCTTCTGCCTGTACCATTGTAAGTCCAAGTCCCGGCATTGCAGTTACTGTAACCGCAGCTGCCATAAGACCACTTGTCATTTTTCTCCATAAATAGTTCTTCTTCACGTTTGTTTCCTCCTCTTAATAGCCTTTCATTAATCATATAACATGAGGTTTTTCGCCCCTTTTTCTTGTTTCAGGGTAAAAAAAATGCAATGGCGGCGTTATCATGCTAACGCGCCATTGCGTTGTAGTTCATATTACTCTTGTTTGCGGGAGAAGTCAAGAGGGGAAACGGAATACATTTTAAATTCTTTTTCCATAAATAAAAGACATTTTCAGCAAACGAAAGGTCTGCTCCACGGCAGCTGTCATGTTTCTTATTGCAGTGGCAGGGGACATGGCGGCTTCCAATGTGGTTACCTGACGCAGTATGGGAAAAAAGGCATCTATTCCGGCCTGGTTGCATGCAGCGGCATCCTCAGTGACGGCGCCGGAGAAGGCAACGACGGGCTTGCCGTACTTTTTGGCAAGTCGGGCAATGCCGATGGGGGCTTTACCCATGACAGTCTGTCCGTCAAGACAGCCTTCGCCTGTAATCACAATGTCGGCATCTTTTATTGCTGTTTCGATCCCGATTTCTTCCAAAACAATATTGATTCCGGGTTCAAGCTTTCCACGAAGAAATGCGCGGAATGCAAAACCAAGGCCGCCAGCGGCGCCGCAGCCAGGATAATTGGAAGCGTAATTTCCCTCAGAATCAACAGGATTCCAAGCAACATCTGCTGATAGCTTTTTAACTTCCTGGAAATATTCTTCTGTCAGTTTTGCATATTTCCCCATCCACTGATCCATCTGCTCTGCCATCCTTGGAGTTGCACCTTTTTGCGGACCAAAGATATGGCTGCAGCCATTTTCGCCGCATAAGGGATTATCTACATCACAGGCAATTCGGAAATCACAGTCTTTCAGCTCAGATAATATATGCTCACAGTTGATTGCCGCCAGTTTTTCCACACCTCGAGCTCCAAACGGTACCTGTTTTCCACCTTCATCCAGAAATTCTGCACCTAATGCCTGAAGCATGCCGACTCCGCCATCGTTGGTTGCACTTCCGCCAATTCCGATAATAAAATGACGGCAGCCTTTTCCTATTGCGTCTTTTATCACTTCACCAACACCGTAGGTTGTAGTGTTCAGCGGATTGCGAAGCTCCGGTTGAACCAGAGTAATCCCAGCTGCTCCTGCCATTTCTATAATTGCAGTTTTCTCCTCCACAATTCCATACTCACAAATTACAGGCTCTCCCAACGGTCCTGTCACCTTTACTTTTTCCAGTTTGCCGCCAAGCCCTTTCGCCAAAGCCTGTACCGTTCCCTCGCCACCATCTGCTAACGGATACACGATTGCTTCCGCATCCGTAAACACTCTCCGAATCCCTTTCTCTGCTGCCTCTCCCGCCTCTATAGAATCCATACTTCCTTTAAATGAATCAATTGCAATCACTGCTTTCATAAACTGTCATCCCCTTTTTCAGTCCTATCCACTCGTATATGGTGGAGCCTGCGTTTATATTAACATATCTTCTTCTGTACATCCTCAAATTTATTATATTTTTCCTGATATCACAAATCTCTGTATTCCCAAATTTAACCAAATAACTGCTTCCAAAACATTTATAATTGACATTATGATATCTAAATGATATCATATCAATATCCAAAGGTAATATAAGACAGCTATTCCGTATCATAGCTGTCGCATACATTCAGGGATATCTGTTATAATCGTTATCCCGGTCAGGAGGCTTATTATGCAGGAAAAAGTTTTGGATAACAAGAAAAATGGTATGGGTATGATGGTGCTGTTTATTCTGCTTTACGCAGCAGCTGCTGCCTTTACTGTAATCGGTGCCATGTTTTACTGGATTCCATTGATGGTCATTGGAATTATTTGGCTATCTCTGGGATGGATTCCCTTTTGCGGATTAAAAGTGCTGAAGCCACAGGAAGCTCTAGTACTTACTTTGTTTGGTAAGTATGTGGGAACTCTGAAGAACGATGGTTTTTACTGGGTAAATCCGTTCTGTACAGCAGTGAACCCGGCAGCGAAGACCAAGCTGAATCAAAGTGGAGATGTAGACGGAGGAAACACTGCCAAGTCAGTTCTGACTCTCGCTGCAGCAGGAACCACTGCTTCTGCAAGCAGCTCTTACGTAAACAAGAAGATTTCCCTGAAGATTATGACTCTTAACAACAACCGTCAGAAAATCAATGATTGCCTTGGTAACCCGGTGGAAATTGGAATTGCAGTTATGTGGCGTGTGACTGACACAGCGAAAGCAGTTTTCAATGTTGACAACTACAAGGAATACCTTTCCCTGCAGTGCGACAGTGCACTTCGTAATATTGTAAGAATTTATCCTTATGATGTGGCTCCTAATGTAGATACTACCGGCGACGGAGTTGCGGACGAAGGAAGCCTTCGCGGTTCCAGTGAGATCGTAGCCGGACGTATTCGTGACGAGATTCAGCAAAAGGTTGCAGAAGCAGGTCTTGAGATCATCGAAGCACGTATTACATATCTGGCTTATGCACCTGAGATTGCTGCAGTTATGTTGCAGAGACAGCAGGCATCTGCTATTATTGATGCCAGAAAGATGATCGTAGACGGTGCTGTTGGTATGGTAGAAATGGCGTTAGAACGGTTGAATGAAAATAACGTGGTTGAGCTTGACGAGGAGCGGAAGGCTGCCATGGTTTCCAACCTTCTGGTAGTGCTGTGCGGTAATCATGACGCTCAGCCTATCGTTAACTCTGGCAGTCTTTATTAATGGCTGATTCCAGACCCAAGAAACAGATTCCTCTCAGGCTGTCTGCCAAACTGTATGACCAGATTGCGGCCTGGGCTGAGGATGATTTCCGCTCCGTAAACGGGCAGATTGAATATCTGCTTACCGAATGTGTCCGGCAGCGCAAAAAGAACGGAAAATATGTTTCCGATACAATGGATGAACCGCCGGAACTGGATATTGAATGAATTTCATATTTTTCAGAACAGGGAGTGCCCCAAACTGCGCTCCCCTTTTTCTTATCCTTACTTATTTTCAAACATATGCTTCATCCAATCCCCAGCCAGCTGGATCCAGCTTTCGCATTCGGGCTGGATACCGTAGCCGTTGGGGCAGGCGGTTTCTGCAGTGGCAAGGCCAAGGCCGTGACCGCCTACTGGATAAATATGTAGCTCTGCCGGGATATCCAATGCATGAAGTGCCTGGAAAAACAGCAGGGAATTCTCTACCGGAACGGTGTCATCCGGGGCGGTATGCCACAGGAAAGTCGGCGGTGTATCCTTGCTGACACAATATTCCAGCGATAAAAATCTGCGCTTCTCTTCATCTACATAGTCCTCGCCAAGAACTTTCTCAAAAGATCCCTGATGAGCCTTTTCCCCGGAAGTAATGACCGGATAGCTAAGCATCAGTCCATTAGGACGGAATTTCCTGGCATCCATTCCCAGAGCCTCCGCTACAAATGGCTTGTTCCAGAACACTCCAAGACTTGCTGCCAGGTGTCCTCCTGCGGAAGATCCCTGGACTACGATCTTGCCTGTATCAATATGCCACTTTTCTGCATTTTCACGAAGCATTGCAACTGCTGTGGCAAGCTGCAGAAGTGCTTCCGGGAACCGTGCCGGAGCTACGCTGTAACGCAGAATTGCCGCATGATAGCCCATAGCCATAAACTTAACAGCCAGCGCCTCCGCCTCACGATCTGAAGTCATCTCATATCCGCCTCCCGGACAAATCAAAACAACCGGCCTCTTTCTCCCCAAATCAATCTCCGGTGAATTATCCAGGAAATAAGTAAACAAATTTGCCTTAAACTCCGAGTCCTTTAACTGGATTTCTATTTTTTCATGAATCATTGGTGCCGCCTCCTATATTGTTGATAGTTTTTCCAAACATAATTCTAATCCTATCTTAAATATCTCCCCATCAAAAATCAAGGAAAATTGACACTCTAATTCCTGCCTGTACTTTTCCCAAAATACAGGCATTCTTACATCTTTTCATTCTCTGTCTCATCAAATCCATACACTTCGATCTGCATTAAGGCAGGGAATGGAGATGCATCATCTGCTTTTTCCAGTTCACACAGCTCCAGCCATTTGATTTTCTTTGGTTCAAATGAGAACATCTGCGCACCACTGCTTTTTTCCATGTTAAGCTTTAAATCACTTCCATCAGAAAATGTCACTTTCACACTGGTCCACCAACTATCATGAGGAAAATCCGCTCTGGTATAAAGGACAATTCTGTCTGCACACACAGAGCGTCCAAAATCAAGCTTCATTTTACAGTCCTCTTCACTGACTACACCCCAGGAGCCGTAGGGCCATTCTCCATGACAGCCATTTGCAGTCATGCCATCAATGGTATTTCTCGCAATAAAGACGGATTCATCTCTTGTTTCTATATTCGCACTTGCATGGGGATAACAATTGGCATCCTCGTGCTGGTCATTCACATTCACTGCAAGATTCCGATAAGCGGTAATCTCAAACGGCCAGGCAATTCTTGCAGAAATCAGATGCTTTTTCCCGGAAAATGCCTTTGGAGAATAGCATATTTTCTTTTCCCCGAAAGGAACATGATAGGTTACCCATCCGGTAGTATAAACCATGGATTTTCCCAGTGCGTCATCTACCTGAAGCCATATGTGATGTGCGCCCGCCTCTGTTTCCAGAATAATAGTGTCCCCTTCCTGATACTCATGATTCAGAGCCAGATAAACCTCCGTTTCTCCATGAGCCACTGTTATATTTTTCCCATCTTTGTCTGCTACTTTTAAACAGATCATAAAAAATCCCCTCCTTATTTCAACTGACCGGTAACTCTTTGTACCTTCATAGTTACTCTGGAGCAAGTTCCAAACAGGCTCCAGCAGACTTATCTATCATCATTATAAGTCCCAGTTTCAGTCTCAACAAGGAGAGGAATTTTTGATTTGGTTTCGGATTTTATGATAACAATGCCAAAAGATCTTTTAGTGTTTTATATCGCCTGTAAATGGAAATCCCTTAAATTTCCAGGGTTCCCTGTCCGTAATAAGCATTCTCGCCATGTTTTCTGTAATAATGCTTATCCTGAAGTTCCTGTGGAGCTGGTTTTACATCTGGGTTGATCAGCTCGCAGCGAGATGCCATCTTGGCAACCTCTTCCAGTACAACTGCGTTGTGAACAGCTTCATGAGCATCTTTTCCCCATGTGAAAGGTCCATGATTCTTGCAGAGCACTGCAGGAACAGCTTCATAGTCTCTCTTCTTAAAATAATCTGCGATCAGAATACCTGTATTTCTCTCATATGCTTCTGCAATCTCGCTTTTATCCAAGTTACGAACACATGGAACTTCTCCATAAATGTAATCTGCATGGGTAGTTCCATAGCAAGGAATAGCACGTCCGGCCTGCGCCCAGCTTGTGGCCCAGGAAGAATGCGTATGTACGATTCCGCCGATCTTCGGGAAAGAATTGTACAATACCACATGAGTAGGTGTATCTGAGGATGGATTATATTTTCCTTCTACTTTATTTCCTTCCAGGTCTACAACTACCATGTCTTCCGGTGTCAGCTTATCGTACTCTACACCGCTTGGTTTTATTACAAAAAGACCTTTCTCACGGTCGATTCCACTTACATTTCCCCAGGTAAAAGTTACCAGGCCATATTTCGGCAGATCCATATTTGCTTTGTATACTTCCTCTTTTAATTTTTCAAGCATAATTGCGCCCTCCTTTGCATGTATACTATTATCTATACTATATCACTTGTACAGATGTATTTCTACTTGTATCTTGTATATTTTTCGTACTAATTGAACGGCTCTGTGTGAAACAGGCAATCACCTGCCTATGCTGCGCTTCAATCTTACAAGCAGCAGAATTTACTTTGCTCCCAACAGATACATCCAGTATGCAGATAAGCTAATTCTCAAAGTAATTCTGCTGAAAGCCCTTTCAAATACTCTATTTAAACTTCTGTAAATTCTACCACAGCATAAGGTTCACCGCTTTTCGTAGAAAAAGCAACGGTAACTTTCCCTGTTTCCAGCTTCACTGACGGGTAAAAAACATCACCCAGCAACGCCTGTTTCTTATACTCCGCTCTCATCTGACGGACCACAAAGCCTTCAGGCAGATAATCTGCTGCCATGCGGATATACTGACAGTTGTTTACATGATGATGGGTGTCCAGATGATGCTTCTGGATAGCAAAAGGTTCCTCCTTTGTCATGTTTTCCGGCAATGCGATTTTGCGTGGTGCATAATCCATGTCCAGTTTCTCATCCAGTACATAGCCCTTCAGGTCTTCCTCTGTAAGGCGTGCAGGCAGCCCGGTGTGGGGGTCAATATTTGTCCAGATGCTGTTCGCCCAGGATAAACGCTCCCCATCCTCTGTCTCCAGGGTAAAATTACGCATTCCAAGGAAACCTTTGAAGCCATACGGGGCTGTGGTTGCAATGATCGGCTCGCCCATTTTGGGATAGCGGTTCACTATGATCTGCCAGGAAGAAAGTACCCAGGCTCTCTGACGATTCTCCAGAACTTCCATTCCCTGTCCAATACTTTCAGACTGGAAAGTGCAGCAATCCTGATAATAATCCTGAATCCCCGGCAGGGTCAGGCATCCGTTCTCTCCTATTTCACTATATCTTACACGGCCTTTAAAGCTGTAGCTCATATGATGTCAATCTCCTTTTTGCGTAGCGTAAAATCACTTCCGCGACGGGAACCGCGAACTCCGCTTCGCTCCGTTTGTGTAGCATAAAATCACTTTCGTGACGGGAACCGCGAACTCCGCCTTGCTCCGTTTGCGTAGCGTAAAATCACTTCCGTGATTTTACTTCATTATATACCAAATTCTGTGACAATGGTATGAAAATCTGGCGAACATTTGTGAAATTTTTCTTGATTTGGCAGGTTATTCTGTGTACAATAAAGCTATGAAAACAAAACAGCGAACGCTTATATATGTCCATAATCCGGTTGGACGTTTCTACCAACTACCCTAATAGTTGTCTATAAGCTGCATGCAGAGAGGTGTGCAGGTGTAGCATATTTCGGGTGGTTTTTTATTTGTCAGTGTTTTATTGAAGATGCGCTGCAAAAAAACATCTCCCCCTTATACTTGCCTTGCATTTATCGCACTTCTTCGCGGAAAGGATGGTTTGATATGAAAAAAGAACTGTTTGCTTTGAAAGGTACAATCTGTTACAGCAAGAATCAGCGCGAAATGATTTTTATGGAGGACTCCTATGTAGTCTGTGAGAACGGTGTCTGCGCAGGCGTTTTTTCCCAGCTTCCGGAAGAATATAAGGACATTCCTGTGGAAGACATGGGCAACCGACTGATTATCCCGGGATTTACAGACCTGCATCTTCACGCTCCCCAGTACGCTTACCGCGGAACTGGAATGGATCTGGAACTGCTGGACTGGCTGAATACAATTACATTTCCGCAGGAGGCACGGTATGCAGACCTTTCTTATGCGAAAAAAGCCTATTCCATTTTCGTGGATGACCTGAAGCACAGCTTCACCACAAGAGCCTGCATTTTCGCCACCCTTCACCGTCCGGCGACAGAGCTTCTTATGGATATGCTGGAAGAAAGCGGACTTGCAACTATGGTTGGAAAAGTAAATATGGACCGTAACGGCTCACCGGAGCTTCAGGAGGAAAGCGCAAAGGCCTCTGCTGCGGATACCCGCCAATGGCTGGAAGATATTAAGGGACGCTACGATCACACTTACCCCATCCTTACCCCTCGTTTTACCCCATCCTGTACAGATGAACTGATGGCGGAGCTTGGTAAAATCCAGATGGAATATCACGTTCCAGTGCAGTCACATCTGTCAGAGAATTTCGGGGAAATTGCATGGGTGAAGGAGCTTTGCCCAACCAGCCGGTTTTATGGGGATGCCTACGACATGTTCGGACTGTTCGGAACAAAACCAGCTTCCAACACCAATGCAGCTCATACAGCTAATAATAGTGCAGCGTCTACCGCCAATACAGATTCTGGAATCTCAAATGATTCGGCTAACGGCATAAATATTTGTCCCACAATTATGGCTCACTGCGTCCACTCCACAGACGAGGAAATCCAGATGATCAAGGATCAGGGCGTTTACATTGCCCACTGCCCGGAATCCAACACCGACATTGCTTCTGGAATCGCACCAGTCCGCCGTTATCTGGACATGGGGCTTCACGTAGGTCTTGGCACTGACGTTGCCGGAGGTTTCTCCCTCTCCATGTTCCGCGCCATTGCCGACACCATCCAGGTATCCAAGCTCCGCTGGAGATTAATGGACCAGAGCCTGGCTCCTGTCACTCTAGAAGAGGCCTTCTACATGGCCACCATCGGCGGCGGTTCCTTCTTCGGAAAAGTAGGAAGCTTCGAAAAAGGCTACGAATTCGACGCTATGATCCTGGACGACCACAACATCCGCCACCCCCAGGAAATCTCCACCCGCGATCGACTGGAGCGACTGGTCTACCTGTCCGATGACCGGAATCTGGTCGGAAAGTATGTGCAGGGACGGAAGGTAATCTGATCATTACCAAAAGCCGGGAACCATCAGCTACAGCACAAGCTGACCGTTCCCGGCTTTTTATTTATGGAAGAATCATGAAAGAAAAATGTTTTACTTATTCAGCAGTCTCAGCTGCAGCATTTTTTGCATACAGATCCTGCATGAAGTCATCTGCAAGAAGAGGCCATGTTGCTGCGTTCTCATAGTAGGTTCCGTCTGCATGTGTACCTGCACCAAATGCGTGAGGAACACCAGCGAAGGTATGAAGCTCAGTAGTAATGCCCATTTCCTGCTCTTTGTTGAAACTTCCCATTACCCAGTTCCAGATTCCGTCGTCTCCACCTACACAGAAGAATGTTGGCGGGAAGTCCGGGTTCTGCATTTCTTCCGGATCATTATGATAAGATACGGAGTAAACTGCAAGGTATGCATTCAGGTCTGCGGATACAGAATCCAGTTCATCTGGCTCATAGCCATCAACTACAGCACTTGCGTTAATATCCCCAGCAAGGGAATTTCCCTCTGTGGAAATTACAATTCCGCCATAGGAGAAGCCTGCACCTGCGATCTTGTCCTCATCAACACCATATTTCTCAGCATTAGCACGTACATAGCGGACAGCTCTTGCATAATCCAGTGCACTTTCCTCATCTGCGTATGGATCAACACGATAGTTTACGATAAAACACTGATATCCGCGCTCATTTAATGCTTTTGCTGATTCATAAGCTTCCTCTACATTGGAGCGGTATACATGTCCGCCGCCGGCTGCCAGTACAACAGCACCTTTTACCTCTGTACCCTCATCTACAAGGCACTCAAGAAGATATGGCTGGAAATCAGGATCATCTGCATATGCATAATCAGAGTTATCTGTATAATCTGTAATTGTGGGAACTTTTCCTTCCGGCCAGAGATAAATACGGTTTGCTTCTACATCTGAAATCGGCTCTGCACCAAGACGCATATTGTGTAACTCCAGAAGGGACTGAGCTCTCTGCTCATCAGTCACCTGATCGTTCGGAGTGGTACACATAATATAAGTATTCCAGTGTTTGTCAAGCAGCTGTCTTTCCCAGTCATGATCATAGGAAGTGATATCAGAGATAACAGTTGCATAATCTTTGTGGAACTCATATGCATTCCACTGGGCAAGCGTCATGTTTGCAATATCTGGCATATCGTCTTCTTCTGTAAGCTCACTGACATCAATCAGCTCAGAAATTTTCTCATCTCCGGTAACTGGCGGAAGCTCGCTCTGAGGTGCTGCCTCTTCGCTTTCTTCTTCACCTTCTGCTGCATCGCTTTCCTCAGCAGCCTCAGTGTCCTCAGCTGCATCCCCCTCTTCTGTTGTCTCAGTTGCCTCTGCTGACTCTGCAAAAGTTGTTACCCCAAATGCGTTTACAGAAATCACGCTAATTCCTAATAATACTAATAATTTTCTTTTCATAGCTTTATTTTTCCTTTCATTATAGTACAAACTTATTCTGCTGCGTTTTCACCAGCTGCTGCTTTGGCATATACATCCTGCATAAATACATCTGCCAGTTTCGGCCACTCAGCTGCATTTTCATATACAGTACCGTCTGCATGTGTTCCAGCACCAAATCCATGAGGAGCTCCTGCAAATACGTGCAGCTCAGATTTAATTCCAGCCTCTCTTACATAATCGAAGCAGTCACTTACAGATTCCCATCCGTCTTCTCCTCCGATCACAAAGAAAGTCTCTGGCATTGTGTCCAGATTAATGGACTCTGTGTCGTAATTTGCATAAATGGAAAGATATACATTAATGTCTGCGGATACCTGATCCAGTTCATCTGGCTCATAATCAGCTACAAGCTCAGAAGCATTTGCATCTCCCATAAATTTGTCAATAGTATCCGTAATTACACTTCCGCCTGCGGAAAATCCAGCACATGCAATCTTGTTTTCATCAATGCCATATTTTTCTGCATTTGCACGTACATAGCGAACCGCGCGGGCAAAATCCAGGGAACTTTCTTCCATTTCATACGGTACCAGACGATAGTTCACAATAAAACACTGATAACCTAATTCATTCAGTGCCAGTGCTGATTCATACGCCTCTTCCACATTTGAGCGGAACAGTCTGCTTCCGCCTGAAGCAAGAATTACTGCGCCTTTTACTTCAGTTCCTTCCTCTACCAGGCTTTCCACCATATACGGCGCAAAATCCGGATCATCTGCGAACTGATAATCTGTGTTCTCCTGATAGTCTGTTACGGTAGGAACTTTTCCTTCCGGCCAGAGGTAAATACGGTTAGCCTCAACATCAGAAGTTGGCTGTGCATTTACTCTCATGTTATGGAGATTTAATAATGCTTCCGCACGCTGCTCATCTGTAACCTGATCATTGGGAGTTGTGCACATCAGATAAGTGGACCAGTGTGCATCCAGGAACTCTCTTTCGAAATCATGGTCATAGGATGTAATATCTGAAATAATAGTCGCGTAATCTTTGTGAAATTCATAAGTATTCCACTGTGTAAGCGTCATATTTGCAATGTCTGGCTGTCCCGCTTCTTCGGCCAGTCCGCTAAGATCGATTAATTCAGAAATTTTTTCATCACCTGTTACTGGAGGCATTTCTCCTTCTGAGTCTGCAGCCTCGCTCTCATCTGAAGCTTCCTCGGCAGTTTCAGTCTCGTCTGAAACTTCTGCACTCTCGTCTGCATCAGTTGTCGCGGTCTCTTCTGTTGCACTCTCTGTCTCTGCCCATGTTGTTACGCCAAATGCAGATGTAGAAATAATGCTAAGTCCCAGTAGAATTAATAATCTTCTTTTCACACCTCATTCCATCCTTTCTCGTTTTGATGAAATAAGCTTACCATTTTTACTTTTTAGCATATATAAAAAAAGCAGTGTTTTTTGTCCTTATTCCGACATTTAAAGAGAAAATTGTGATAAAAAGCTCATGAAAAAAGCCTGTAATTCCCGTTTTTTGAGAATTACAGGCTTTTATTATTTTTGAATTATGTAAACTGTATTTTATGCAGAAGTATACTCTGCAGTTCCATATTTTTTACGATATTCCAATGGGGTAAGTCCCATATATTTTCGGAACATTTTTCCGAAGTAACTCTGGGATGGAAAGTTCACATACAGTGCAATTGTGGCAATTTCTTCATCTGAATAACGAAGCAGATTGGCAGCACGTTCCACTCGTACCTTGCAGATATATTCCTGAATCGTCATACCGGCTTCCCGGGCAAAAAGTTTGGATAAATAAGTCTGATTGATATTAATTGCATCTGCTATATCTGCCAGGTAAATCTTCTCCCGATAATGCCTTGCAATGTAATCTTTTGTCTGCCTTGTATAGTCTCCATCCCCTTTGATTTTCTCAAGATCCGCCACACTCTGGGCAAAATGCCGTACTGCCTGGTTTCGCCAGTTTTTCAGAGATTCTGCTGTATTACAGCAATTCATTTTGCGAATATAATAACCGCTAAGGCTATAGGCTTCCATGGGAGAAAGCCCTCCTTCTATAGCTGCACGACAGCATAATGTCACTGCCATAACCGTCATGATTTTCCAATGTTCATACTCTGATTTGCTTAAAGCTGCCACTTTCTTGTCCATTTCCATATGATATTCTACTGCTTCATCCGGATGTCCCTCCCTGACTTGCTGAAGCATTTTCTTTTCCTCACTATAGGAATGGTAAGTGTCATCTTCTATTTCATTTTTGATTGTAAAATCCTTTAATTCATTTTGCACCATATAAAAATCCCCCGATTTTTCTTACATCATATCTTCTATTTTCACAGTTACGCCTTCCGGTATTTTATAATTTATTTGTAATTTATCTTCTTCCTTTTTCCAGCTTACTTCCACTTTTCCAACAGGGGTGACAACACTTCCTTTTGCATAAGTCATGTATCCCGGTTTCGGTGAAATAAGAATGGATTTATAGCCCGGTTCTGCCGGGCGAACGCCCAGAATAATAATTGGAAGCTCATATAAGGCAAGAGCTCCCCATGCATGGCACTCGCTTCTTGCATAAGAATCGGACTCAATACTTGTTGTGCAGTGAAGCTTCAGCATGTTCTTCCATGTGTCCCAGTAACGCTCTGAATACTGGTATAAACCAGTTTTTTCCAGTGCACGGAACAGGTAGAATCTCATGGCTACCGTACACTGTGTAAAGCCATTTTCTTCCACTGTTTTCTGCAAATTTCTGCGGCCGATTTCTGGTTCCACTGTATCTGTAAGCACGGCAAAAACCTGGCAATGCTGGCTGTATTCCTCAATACCAGGGCCATCCTGGATCATTCCATTTGCGCCTGTACAATATTTGTGAATTGAATTCTGTACTGCTTCTGCCTGCTGTATATAAGCGGCAGCATCTTCCTTTCTACCGATAAAATCAAGCAGTTTTGCGGCATGCTGCAATCCATAAATATAGAGAAGACTTTCCATGGTGATTGGACCCTTTAAGCCAGCTGGCGGCATTCCACTGGTAGGATTCCATTCTTCTGCCCAGTCAATAAAAGACCAGAAACGGTTTCCAATTACTGTTCCAACCTGTCCTACATAGCCCTGATCTGTCAGATTTTCCCGGAAATAATTCAGCACATTTTCGATGTATGGTATATGGCTTTTGACCAGCTTCTTATCTCCAAAATACATCATGTGGTCGTAAACCATAAGAATATAATAAATAGAAAATCCAGGTATTACATTTGGATTGCAGTTGGGATAACAGCAGTTTAGCAGGCCATCTGCACGCTGGGAATGGCGCATATCATCCATGCACTGTCTCGCCAGACGATCATCTGCGCTTACCGCATAGGTGTACAAAATCTGTGTTCTGGAGTCCATAATATACTGCAGCTGTTCATAATACGGGCAGTCTGTGTAGGTCTCCTGCATGCATCTTCTTAAAGTTCTTTCACTGATCTCCCAGATATCCTTCATGGAATCATCAGACACCTCTACCTGCGTTTTTACCTCAAGCGGATACCCCGTTTCTTCATAATCAAAACGTTTTAGTATAAGCGGTTCAACACCTGTCTGAATCTTAATCTGTACAAAGCGGAAGGTTCTGAACCAGTATGTTTCAAAGCACTCTGACTGCTTTTCAGTTCCATATCCAGCTACCTGATACACATCTTTATACCCATCCAGATGACCGTTTACTTTATCTTCCCTGTCTCTTTTTTCCGGCACATGGGCGGGTCCTGCAAAGCCATCCTGCTGATAAGCCTCTGCATATAAGAACTGGATTTTACTGTCTGTTCCGCCTTCAAAAGCAGAATAGATATAGCCAGTCATCTCCTCACCAGCATCAATTTCAACCATTTCTTCTGTGTTGGCAGGAATTGTTAATGTCTGTTTTCCATGCAGAAAAGCAGTCCACTGATCTGCTGTGAAAACGGATTTCTTTATGTCCATTACGCCTTTAAATGTCCTTTTTTTCCTGTATAAATCTGGAATTGGACGTTCAAAAAGGTTGTTCGGACTTACCGCCGGAGGCATTTCAAAGATCACATAAAAACGCGCATTTTCCCAGTCAGAATCATCATATTCTGTGGTCTTCCAGCCTGCAAATGCTGAATCTCCCGCCGCCTTTTCATGGAACATAAGAGGAGAAAATCCTTCCTCTTCGTGGCAGAATTGTACGTTATAATTCTTCCTGCACTTCCAGGTTTCATCTGCTGTAATAGCCTGCTCCGTTCCAGTTCCCGCTGTTTCAGCTTTACTAATATTCTGCCCCGACACCCATCCTTGTACATACAGCCCTGGTGTAAAGGTTCTGAATAAAGAATGATTTCCCATTGCCGGATTTACCGGATAGCGCAGTACGGAAACTGCAATTATATTTTTTCCTTTTTTCAGATACGGAGCAATATCTACTGTGTCAAAATACCAGACCTGTCTGTCACCTTTGCATGGTCCCACAGCAACTAATGTACCGTTTACATACAGCTTATATCTGGTATCTGCAGAGATATTTAAAGTTCCCTCTACAGGCAAATCTCCCAGTTCAATTTCCTTTCGGAAATACAAAAGTCCCGGAATTTCCTCATCCTCTTTTCCCCAGGAGGGGCTCCAGATCCAGTTCGTTTTATCTCCAAATCCCATTCTTTTTTATTCCTTCCTGCTACAAAGCTTGTAGCTTTTTCTCAATAAATTCCGGCGTTTTATTCTCTTCTCTGTACTGCCTTGGGGTACGCCCGGTCTTCTCTTTAAACATTTTTCCAAAATAGCTTTGAGAGGGAAAATTCACATACGCAGCAATCTTTGGAATCGGTTCTTCGGAATAAACCAGCAGGTGTGCAGCCCGTCTTAGCCGCACTTCAATAATGTAATCCTGCAGACACATTCCTGTCTCCTTTTTGAACAGACGGGATAGATAACAGCTACTGATTCCAAGATTTTCTGCAATATAATCCAGGTATATTTTTTCCCGGTAATGCTGCTCAATATAGTCCTTGCACTGTTCAATATGAACGGAAGTATGACCTTTTTTTCGGACTTCACGCACCTTTCCGGCAAGTTCTCCAATGGCCTGGTTTCGCCATTCCAGAATACGCGCAGGTTCCCTACATTCAGAGCCTTTGATGATATAATAATCGCTGATTTTATACGCAACATAAGGCTTCACACCACCCTCAATTGCCGCCCGCGTGCACAAAGTAATTCCCACAATCAGCATGTTTCGCCAATGTGTCAGCTCGTTGGCGGCAAGTCTTGTTACATGAAAATCCATCTCATTTGACAGGCGCACAGCTTCTTCTACATTGCCCAGGCGAACCATATCCAGGATACGGTGTTCCTCCTGATAGGTATGACGATAATAGTCCTCGTCTTCTGTTTCCAGATCGTATTTTACCTGCTCTGCATATTGTTCCTGCATAATTTTATCACCACATTATTCCGTATTTACCGTTCTTAACCAATAATTTTTATTACTTCACATACTTATGAATAAACTCAAACGCCTTCTTAATCGTCTCCTGAGATTCCGGAATATCCGGGAAAATCGGGTACGCATGGCAAAGCCCTTTCTGAATATCCAGTTCTGCCGGATGGCCTGCTGATTTTAATTTCTTATACAGATAAACCGAATCATCATACAATGCCTCAATATCAGATGCAGCCAGGAAAATCGGCGGCATACCGGCAAAATCAGCATAATATGGAGATACATAATCACTGTGAAGAAGCTCTTTTGTGGCATCTTTTCCAAAGACAGCTTCCAGCTGATCCGGATGATTTACCGCATCTCCAAGCATGTAATCTGTCTTTGCATTTTCTTTATGAGACGGGAATCCGTCATCCTGATTGCAGCAGGTAGAATATGCCACGATTGCTCCCGGCATCGGCATATTGTGATCCCGCAGATATAATCCAAGGGAAAGAACTAATGTAGCACCAGCACTTTCTCCCATAAATACAATGTCTTTTGCATCATATCCCAGTTCCAGAATTGCCTTATAAGCCTCCACGCAGTCGCCAAGATGGCATGGCCACTTATTCTCCGGTGATAATCTGTAGTTATTTGCAATTACATTACTTCCATGATTTGCTACAATATCAAAGGTCAGCTCTCTTCTTTCCTGTGCCGCACCAGTGGTAAAACCGCCGCCATGAATATACATTACAAGTGGTCCGTTGTTGCCCTCTTTTGTAATTAATTCCCCATAATTACCATTCAGATCCAGCTCTTTCAAAGTCACTCCTGTCGGAATCTCCGGCTTCGGGCGCTTCTCATTTTCTGCACGCTCTGCGGCAAAATCATGGGGTTCATTTGGATCTCCCTTTGGTGCATTTTTAAATAAGTTGTTAAAAAATTCTGCTAATTCACTTGCCATTTTCTCATCCTCCTGTTTGCTTTATTCTTCTATTGTCGCCATCAGTGCAATGCCCTCTTTCCCAGGCAATTTCACTTCCACTTTTCCATTTACGCCTTTGCATACCGTCTCTCTTGTCATTTCCCAGATATCAATTTTTTCAATCCGGTATGTATGATTTTCCGGTAAAATCCATCTTACCAATCCACAGCAGCGGTGTCCAAAATACTCCATAAATACCTTATCTTCAATATGACCGCAGCATAATCCATCCTTTACAAGCATACTTTCCTGCTGCTCCAAAGGCATGGATAAATGAAGATTTTTAAACAGATCCATAGGTGCTTTTGACATATATCCCATATCCGGCATTTCCCACATCTGCGGATGCCAGGGTTCCAAAGTGCCAGGCAATTCTTCCATAATGTCCCGAAGGAACCGGATTCTCACCGGACTGCTGCCCTTCAGTTCTCCGCCTTTTGCCCACCAGAGCACATCATCATCTGCAAGAAATACCTCGCCGTGAGACGCATATGCTCCCGGCACACAAGCCTGCCAGAAACGGTGCGCCATCTCAAACCCGGAAAGATTTCCCCAGGACAGCGGCAGGTTTCCTTCGTAACAGCACTCATCATAAATCAGAGGTTTCTTATATTTTTCAATCCACTTTGCAGCACTTTCCATCTGGATTGTCTGCACACAACAGTGTGTAATATTCGGTCTTGTAAAATCGTAAAATGAGAAGCAGTTGTGGTTGCTAAGCAAGTGATGATAGGGGTCATTTTCCGCTACATATTCCTCAATTGCATACCAGTCTTCCATGGTTCTTGCATACATCAGATCGAACTCATTTGCCAGACTCCACCACATTTCCGGGATAGCAGAAAGACGTCTCAGCAGATAGTCCAGGTACAGAAATGTCTGCTTCATGTTAAGCTGGGAAAATCCCCATTTATCATAGCTATGGAATAAAATCAGGTCCGACTCAATCCCCATATCTGCAAGCTGGAAAATAACCTTCTCCAGTTTTTCCCAGTATGCAAAGCACGGCCTGTCCATACTCCACTCCCCGTTTTCATCCTTTTCAAATGGATAAACTTCTGGATCTTCGCGGTTGTAATCATAGAATTTGGGGAATACACAGTGGCGGACTTTGTTAAATGGAGCCTTTGCAAGTGTCTTCATTGTCTGGTCAATCCGCTCCTGCGGCTGGTTTGCCAGCGCATAAATTGTGGTTCCAAATGGACGATAAATGGTACCGTCACTGTACTCGAAATGAGTATCTTTCGCTCTCACAATTCCATGTTTTCCGGTTGCAAATCCATTGCGCCGAGGAACCGCCGCTTCGGCTTCCGGCTCACAAAGTTCCGAACCTTCAGCCTCCACACACCCCCATACTTTCCATGTATACTGTCCGATTTTCTCAGGCAGGAAGCGCACTTTATAAATACCATTTCCAGCATAAAAGCCTTTTACAACCTGATAAGTAAAAGCCTCTTCCTCGTTATTTTCCCAGCCAAATCTCGCCCAAAGATCCACATCCGTCCAGGACCCTTCCGGCTCTTCTCCCTGAAATTCCAATTCAAACATTTCGTACTGCCGCATAATGTTCCTCCTACTACAATGCATTTATGATTCATTCTCTTAATTTTTTCTATCTGCTTAAATATTTTTCTTTACTTCACAATCAAACGGCATTGCCGGAAGTCCGTTGCTGCCGTATAAATTCACTTCGTAATAGTCTTTCCAGGCAAATGCCACCCGGCTGATCCGGTTTCCTCCCACATTGGCATTTCTCAGAATAAGAGTCGTTCCTTCTATATTAAAGTCCTTCGCATCAAAGGAAACTTCCTGCTCTCTCGTCATCGGAATACCTCGGGAATCTACTCCAGCAAACCCTCTGGCAAATAATTGCAATTCCTTTATTTCATCTCCGCAAACCTTCAGCGTCTCCATATCTCCTGCAAATTCAATATGTAAATCACTTCCAACTGCTTTTACGGAAATCTCTCGTGGTGCATCTGCCTGAACCGCTTTTCCATATTCATATTTGAGCGCAGACAAAGCCAGCCTGTAACCAATCGGCTGTTTTTTCTTCGGGTGAATGTCATAGCGCATTCCTGCATCGGAAGAAGAAATCAAATGTACCTTTTCCATATTCTGAACTGCTTCTTCCTGAATCTTTCGAATAACCGGAAAGTTGGTTCCATAGCAATCCATCCAGTTCTGAAATGGTGCCAGCTGAACACAATGGAACGGCAGTTTCTCGCCCCACAATTCTCTCCAGCACTGAATCATATCCTGAAAAATATGATAATAGCATTCCGGATGAAAAACTTCGCTTTCTCCCTGATACCAGATTACGCCCCTGGTGCTGACTCCGCCGATTTTCAACAGCATATGATCATAATAGCAGCCAGGTCTGTTGTCATAGTGAATCATTGGAAGACTGCTTCCCGCCTGCTGCTCTGCCATTTTCTCCATCAATTCCCTCTGGCGCTCAGCCCCAATTCCGTACAGAGTTTCTTCCGTAAACTGATCCGCAAAAGGATCCCCCATATTCATTCGCGGATCTTTTCGCATTGCCTCACAATAAGCAGGATAATCAATCTCTTTGATTTCTTCCTCAAACGCATCCAGCCACACCTGTCCGTGTTTGCTTAATGCCTCCTTGCTCATCCAGGTCTGTGTACAGGAACCGCCTTTGTTGCATCCGATGATTCCAACCGGAACCTGCAGCTCCTTCCACACTTTCCTTGCAAAATAGTATCCTACGGCAGAATAATATTCCAGATTTTCCTTTGTGCAGGTTCTCCAGATTCCCATTCTGGAATAATCGAAATCCTGTTCCTGTCCTTCGTAGCAAACTTCCGGAACATCATAAAACCGAATATCATCGTTTTCACACTGTTCCAAAACTTCTTTATAATCTTTGTCATATCGCATATAAAATTCCATGTTAGACTGACCGCCTGCAATCCAGACTTCTCCAACATGAATATCAGAAAGATAAATTCCCTCTTCCCCGGAGCGCACCATCAGCTTTTGATTTCTGGCAGCTTCCTGTGGCGGCAGCACCGCTACCCATGTATTTTTCTCTATATCAGCTGTAACAGAATTTCCCATAAAGGTTACTGTTACAGGTTCTTTTCCACTGCATTTTCCCCATACTTTCATGGGCTTTTCTCTTTGTAAAACCATATGTGATGAAAATAAACGATCGATTTCCAGTTTCTGCTCCATATTTTCCCACCCTTTTTCTCAAACAGCCCGGAAATTAGAAACCTCCGGGCTGCGCAAATTAGTCTTATAAATTATTCAGTTCTTTCACACGACAGCAGGAAACGAAATGGTTTGGTTCTACCTCAACCAGTTTCTGCGGCTGCTTGCATGCCTCTGTAGCATATTTGCATCTGGCTGCAAAACGGCATCCAGGTGCGGGATCGATCGGGGATGTAAGCTCACCCTGAAGGATCTCACGCTTATTCGGGTTATGAATATCAACAGAAGGAATTGCGGAAAGCAATGCTCTTGTGTACGGATGCATTGGCTTTTTGAAAAGCTCCTTGGATGGGCTCTTCTCAACCATCTGGCCCAGATACATAACCAGAATGTCATCGGAAATATGTCTTACTACAGACATATCGTGAGTAATAAACATATAGGTCAGGCCTTTTTCCTTCTGAAGCTTACGAAGAAGATTCAGAACCTGTGCCTGAATGGAAACGTCCAGAGCGGAAACCGGCTCATCGCAAACGATGAACTTGGGATCCAGAGCCAGGGCGCGGGCAAAACCAACACGCTGACGTCTTCCGCCATCCAGCTCATGTGGGTAAGCCATGCTCAGTCGCTGATCAATTCCAACCAGTTCCATCAGTTCCTGGGCTTTCTTGTACATTTCGTCTTTCTTATATTTCTTGGAAACCTTAAGCGGCTCAATAATGGTCTGCTCAATTGTTTTTCTCGGGTCAAGAGAAGAATATGGATCCTGGAACATGATCTGCATATCCTCTCTTGCAGCTGCCAGTTCTTTTCCCTTCACATGGGTAATGTCTTTTCCCTCAAGGAAAATATGGCCCTTTGTGCTCTCCAGAAGATGCACGATGGTTCTTCCCAGAGTGGATTTACCACATCCAGACTCACCAACTACACCAAGGGTTTTTCCCTCTTCAATAGTAAAGGAAACATCATCAACTGCATGAAGCATACCGCCCGGAGTTGGGAAGTATTTGTACAGATTTTTTACTTCAACAACTGTGCTCATTTCTGAATACCTCCCTCTTTTACTTTGTCCAGATTCAGACAGCGGCACTTATGACCGTCTGCTGTAATTACTTCTGGAATTACGCCCTCTTTGCGGCAGGCGTCAGTTGCATATGGACATCTTGGATTGAAAGAACAGCCTTTCGGCAGATTTGCCGGATCCGGCGGAAGTCCTTCGATCGGGTGAAGATATTCCTCATCCACGTTCATACTTGGTATTGCATTAAACAATCCAATGGTATACGGATGATGCGGATGGTCAAAAATCTGCTCCTTAGTACCGACTTCTACAATCTGTCCGCCGTAAACAACGGCAACATCATCACAGACAGTCGCAACAACACCAAGGTCATGTGTGATCAGAATCATGGAGGTATTGTTCTTTTTCTTCAGATCATTGATCATGTCCAGAACCTGCGCCTGAATGGTTACGTCAAGTGCAGTGGTCGGCTCATCAGCCAGAAGGATCTCAGGGGTACAAGCCAGCGCGATTGCGATAACTACACGCTGTTTCATACCGCCGGAAAACTGATGCGGATACTCTTTGTAACGGGCCGCCGGGATTCCAACCATCTCCAGCATTTTTCCGGCACGCTTCTGTGCCTCTTCTTCTGTAATATCATTATGATGGATGATAACCTCTTTGATCTGATCACCAACACGCATGGTCGGGTTCAGAGCGGTCATTGGATCCTGGAAAACCATGGAAATCAGGTTTCCACGATGTTTTCTCATTTCTTCTTCAGGGAGTTTCAAAAGGTCTTCTCCGTTTACCAGGACTTCTCCACCGCGGACGAATGCTGCGCGGTCCGGAAGAATACGGAGAATTGTTTTTGCGATTGTTGTTTTTCCCGCACCTGTCTCACCAACCAGACCAAGGGTTTTTCCTTTTTCAAGGTCAAAGGACACGCCGTTTACAGCCTGGATTCTCTGACCATCGGAGGTATATTCCACAACCAGATCTTTTACAGACAGGAATGGTGTATTTGATTTTTCACTCATTTTCTTTTCCTCCTTAGTCTTTCAGTTTCGGGTCCATGGCATCACGGAGACCATCACCCAGAAGGTTCAGTGCAAGTACAGTGATTGCAATTGCAAGACCTGGGAACAGTACCATGTAAGGACAGTCACGGATATAGTTACGGGAACCGGAAAGCATTGCGCCCCACTCAGGGGTCGGTGCCTGCACGCCAAGTCCGATGAAGCTTAAGCTGGCTGCGATCAGGATCAGGTTTGCCACGTTCATAGTACATGCTACAATGGATGGGGAAATCGCATTTGGGAGAACATGTACAAAAATGGTTCTCAGCTTGCTGCAGTTGATGGCGTCTGCGGACTCCAGATATTCCATTTTACGGATTCCCATTACAGAACCACGAATCAGTCGAACCGCGCCAGGAATGTTTCCAATTGCAAGCGCGATCAGAGTATTCATAAATCCGGAACCAAGTGCTGCTGCAATAACAATATTGAACAGGATTGGCGGCATTGCCTGGATGATATCCAGAATACGCATGACAATGTTGTCAACCGTTCCGCCATAATATCCCACAATAGCACCGATCACTGTACCAACTACAGTCGTGATCAAAGTACCGAAAATACCAATGGAAAGTGAATATCTTGCACCGTAAATAATACGGCTGAAAATATCACGGCCAAGCTCATCTGTTCCGAAAAGATGCTGCATGGAAGGACCAGATTTTGCATTTAATACATCAATGGCATTGCAATCGTACGGAATGATAAGGGGTGCGATAATAGCCAGAAAGATTTCGATGATAACAATAACCAGACCTGCCATAGCCAGCTTGTTTTTTGCAAGACGATGCATGATTTCTTTAAACTGACTGTTCTTTTTTCTCTTTGCTTTTCCAGCCATTATGCAACTGCCTCCTTCCGTTTCTTTTTCTTGGATTCACCCTCATACTGGGCTTTGATTCTCGGATCAACAAATGCATAAGCAATGTCAACCAAAAGCATACATAAACTGAAGATAATTCCCAGAAGTACAACACATCCCTGTACAACCGGATAATCACGGCTTGTGATACCGCTCATCATATAAAGGCCAAGTCCGTTAATGCTGAATACGGTTTCAATAATAAGGGAACCGCCAAATACACCAGCGAAGGACTGACCTGCAACTGTGATGATCGGGATCAGTGCATTTGGAAGAATGTGTTTCATAACAACTTCATTCTCTTTCAGGCCCTTGGAACGCGCTGTGGTAACATAATCAGAACGAATGGTTTCCAGAATACTGGAACGTGTCTGTCTTGCAATTCCTGCAATACCTCCAACAGAGTTTGCAATTGCAGGAAGAATATAGTACTCAATTCCGCCCATTCCGGAAGCCGGAAGAAGGTTTAATTTAACGGAGAACAGAAGTACCAGCATCAGTGCCAGCCAGAATGCAGGCATGGACACACCAACAAGAGCGATTACCATACTTAAGCTGTCCTGCCATCTGTTCTGATGGGTTCCTGCAAGGATTCCAAGAAGAACACCGAATACAAAAGAAATAATCATACTGATAAGACCAAGACCAATTGTTCTTGGAAGTCTGGAAAGGATCTCTCCAGAAATAGAAACACCTGTTACATAAGAATTTCCCATATCAAGATGGAAAAATAATCCACTCATGTAATCTCCAAGCTGAACCAGGAATGGCTTATCCAGGCCAAGCTTTGTATGAAGAGCTGCGATCTGCTCCGGAGTAGCGGTAAGACCAAGGATCATTTTCGCCGGATCACCAGGCACCAGATGCAGGATTGTGAAAATCATAACTACGATTCCAAGGATAATGGGAATCATCCACAAAAGTCGTTTACCAATATATCTGGCCATTTTTCTCCTCCTCGTTTCGAATTTTTCGTACAAAAATCCTGCCGCCGGAGAAGACGGCAGGATTTCTATGAGGTTTGTTTACTTTTCTAAAATGTATATCTTATTCAAATACAGTACATCCTGTGTAGAATACCTGATACATTGGAGATAAGTATGGAACATCTGTTGCGCCAAGATCTTTGCGGAATACCCAGTACTGTTTTACAGAAGCAAGGTTCTGACCATAGCACATTTCATTGATGTAATCACTTGCAAGTGTTGCATTCTCTACAGTATGTCCGTCTACTGTATTTAAGGTTGTAAGAAGCTCTTTCAGTTTCTCATCTTTTACAGCCATACCAGCTGCACCGTTGTCACCACCGGAAAGATCCCAGCATAAGAAGTTCCATACAAATCCTACATCAGCCATACCCATCTGGCAGATTGCGATATCCCATGCAGATCCATCACCGAAAGAAGACTGGAACATAGCGTTGTCATAAGAAGTAATTGCTACATCAAGACCGATTGCCATAAGCTGTCCCTGAACGATTGCTGCGATACGGTTGTGGTTATCTTCGTTTGGAACAAGAAGTCTTAACTGCTCGCCATTGTAGTTGGATTTTGACAGGTAATCTGCTGCAAGCTCCGGATCGTATGCGAAATAATCATCGCTTGCATCTGTAGGTGTCAGGTCGGAAAGTCCGTCAGGAGCACCATTGAATGTAGGAACATCTGCTAATCCGTTGAATGCACCCTGTACGATCACGTTCTTGTCGATTGCGTGTGCAATTGCTAAACGAAGGTTCTGGTCTTCTCCGCAGATTCCCTGGTTTGCATAGTAGAAAATGTAGCTGATCGGAGATGCAAATCCAAGTGCTGTAAAGTTGTCTGCATCACGTCCACCCTCTAAAAAGTTTGCGACCTCAGTATTGGAAATACCTTCGAATACGTCGATAGCACCAGTCTCAAGTGCGATTGTCTGCTGAGCAGCCTCAGAAATCTTTGTATAAGAAAGTTTATCAACAGTCATCTGTTTGCAAAGCGGACTCTGTAAGCTTTCATCTGTCTGCCAGTAATTTGTATTTTTCTCTAATGTAATAGAAACATTTGGAACAAAGTCTGTAACTACATATGGGGATGTACTTACCGGTACAGTAGCCATCTGATCAGAGCTTTCTTCATATGCCTTTTTGCTTACGATCGGTGCACGGTTCATAGCAGTCGGAAATGTACTTGCTCCGTCATCAACAAGTGTCAGATTAAATGTATAATCGCCTGTTACTTCGGCACTTGCGATCCATGTGTTAGCAGCCTCATCTCTTGCATGCTCCAGAGAGAATACACAGTCTTCAGCGGTAATGTTGTTTCCAGCAGTATCTGTTACATAATCATAAATTTCAAAACTATATGTAACATTGTCCTCTGTTGACCAGTCTTTTGCGATAATTCCGTAATAGTTTCCATCTGTATCCTTATCTACCAGAGTCTCATATAAGTACTGTGTAACTGGCTGTCTGTTAGAGAAGTGTGTAAATGGGGAAATGTTCTGAGGAGCTGTTGCAGCACCTACCTTTAATTCTTTTCCGCCTGCTTCCTCTGCACTTACCGGAACTACTGTCGCTGCCATAGAAGCAACAAGTCCAAGTGCAAGCACTTTTGATACTGTTCTTTTTTTCATTATGTTTCTCCTTTCTTTTTTGAGATATCACCCTGTGGTAATACCAATTTCTTTTTCATTCATAATGAATAGGTTGATTTGTTGTGACATTTTTTACGATGTCTGTTTTCAGGTCGTTCCCTGTTGTCTTGGCTACACTTTACCGCCGCCCCACAGAATTATCAATTTTTCATTTTTCATCTTATGTCTTGTTTTTTCAGATATCTGAAGATTTGGTCATTATGTTTGTAATTTGTCATAGAAAATCAGATTTCGTCTGGTATAATCGAATCATGAAGAATAGCAATAACCATTTTTTCAGCTTATTCCCATTTTTAAACGAAAAGAGGATTCCCATGAAAAAAAGAGAACAAACCAAATCAAATGACAATCTTTCCAACTGGAAGCGCCAAAGTTTACTGTTCCTGCTTGCCATTGGTGTCTGTTTTACAGCCGCCGCAAGCGGCATTACCAATTTCTTCCGGGATCAGGAACCGGATGTAAATGAAGCTCTGGAAGAATATCTTTCCACTTCCTTTGCTTCCAATATTAATAACCTGTATATTTACGACATTGACAAACCAATGAAAGACTTTATGGACTCCAGCGCAGTCACCAGCTTTTTCTTCTGCTCGGACACTTACCCAGCTGCAGATGAACTGATTACTTATTTAGGTAATAATCTTACCACTATGGCAGAACGTTCTGATTATATTACAGCCGCTGCAGTTTATGCTTCTGCCTCCAATACCTTTGTAGCCAGCCAGACAGAAAAGATTTCAGATTCTGACCTTAATGCCCTTCTGAAAGATCTGGTATACAACTACAACAGCAACTCTGTTGATAAAAACAGCTTGTCCAGTGAAGGATTCAATACTTTCTTATTTAAATATGAAGATTATGTAGTTTTCTCCAAAGATCTCACAACATTGTCTGGTTCTTCTTATTCCACAATGTTTTTCCTTATGGACGCTGATGCATTCTCTTCCTTTATATATAGGGCGAATGGAATGATCCCTTATAATGTAAGTATTTATGATGCTCATAATACTTTGCTTTTTTCCAACTCACCCCGCACTGCCAAGGAAATTTACTCTCAACTGATTCATTTTACCACAAAGGATCAAAATGCTGAGCAGGCAGGTAATTCCAATTACATTTACTGTAATTCAGATATCACCGGGCTTCAGTATCTTCTGGAAATGGAACAGCTGCCTCTTCCTGGTGAGGCGAAACATTCACCTTTTATGTATCTGGCTCTTCTGGGCGGAGCTTTACTGCTGACAATAGCGGTTGCTTTGCTGTTAAAACGGCGATATGAAAAAACAGTTGTGAAAGCCTTTCATACTGTAAAAAATTTGGAACTATCCATTCCAAAGTCTGCGGAAGAGCTGGCCGCACAGATTGACCAGAAAGTTGCATCCCTCACCACAGAAAATGCGACCATGAAAAATATTATCGGTGCCACCTCCTCCGAAGCTGTCTCCCACCTTTTTGCAAAGGTAATCGTGGGAGAAACCATCGAACCGGAGGAAACACAACTCACCCTGGCAAATACCGGTTACGGATTCCAGCTGGATGATATTTACATTGCAGGAATCCTGCATCAGACAACTACAGAATTTATAACCGCTGACAGCCGTTACAAAATTCTGAATATGCTGAATTCTGTATTTGAAAAATTCAAAGAGAAGCATCAGTGCAACCTGTGCGCATTCCTTTTTGATGAAAAATCCTTCGTTATTATTGCCTCTTTCCCGGCGGGAACCTCCATTGCCAAGGGAAAAGCGCGAATCAACGATCTGACTCAGCTGATCAATGAGGGAATTTCTTTCCTGCATCTGCCTATGGCAGTCGCTTTTGGACATATGTACAGCTCTATACTAGATCTGTCCTTCTCTTATAATGAAGCATTTAAGTCCATGCACTATCAGGTAGAGGCAAAAACAAACGGTTTTTCCACAAATGCAGGTGGTTTTTCTCATAGTTTTCCACCAGTTGCACCACAGGATTCTGCTTTACATGTTGAAAACACTCTCCAGGATGAAATCCGAATGTCAGCTATGGAATTTACGAATAACGATATTCGGGAACAGAACAGTACTTCCAATATGCCGCAAGATTCAGCTATAATGGTTTCCACTGATTCTGCGGCTGCAACGTTTTCTAATTCAGAAGCAGCAGACTCTGGCAGCATATCCCAGGCAGAGCCGCCGACACCTTCTGATACAGTCGAACGTATTGAACGACGGGCTTCTCAAATCGCACAGCTAATCTGGGAAAGTCGAGAGGACGGACTTCCCAGCCTGATTGAGCGAACCATGCGGAACATTTTTGAAGGAACAGAACTGACCGCCCAGGAAGAATTAAGCCGCAGACTGATCAGCGCGGTTACCAGCCACATGCTTTCTTACCCATTTGTAAGTGACAGTCATCTTTCCAATGTTTATGATGACCTGTCTATTACAATCCAGAGCGGAACCACCAGTGAAGAATTGCAGGAAACTCTGCTGGCGGCACTAAGCACGCTCTGCCAGGATTTTTCCGATGCCTTGAAAAAGCAGCGTAATCCATATATCACAGCTGCCCAGGAATACATCGAAGCCAATTACAGCAACCCAGATCTTTCCCTGGAGGAAATTGCAGAAAGCCTGAAAATTGCCCCTAATTATCTCAGCACTATTTTCAGTAAGAATCTGGGAATTAAGCTGTTTGAATATGTAAATGAGTACAGACTGGAGAAATCCATTGAACTGCTGCTTCACACAGATCAGACAGTGAATGATATCAGCACGGAATGCGGATTTGGGTCATCACGAAACTATATCAGAATTTTTAAGAAATATAAAGATAATACGCCGGGTGCTTATCGGAAACAGCATGTTACCCAGGCGTAGACAGGAGGTTTATTATGAACTTTATTGTAAACAAAACAAAAGCAATTCTTTCCGGCTTCATGGTTGTTTTCATGGGCGGATTCGGAACCTATTATCTGATTCATTCCATGTACCCGGAAGCACCAGCATTTCTGGTCATTGCTGCCATATTTGCATTTTTATTTTTCCAGAACGCAGCTACAATCACAGTCACCGACGCATCCGTCTCCCGCTCCTTCCTCGGCCTGGGAAAAAAAGCCGTCCCCTGGTCCGACATCCAGGAGCTTGGCCTGATCGGTGAAAATGTATTCAGCCGTAAGAAAGCAAAAACCGGACACAAGTACATCTACTTCTCTCCTAAGAAACTGACCGAAAAAGAGCGCTTCGACATGATCGTCAAATGGCCGCCAAAGAAAATGCTCTATGTAGAATACCAGGAAAAAACACTGGAATACACGATGACCATCTGGGGAAAAGAACTGAAATCTTATAATGCAGAAGATCTGTTTCCCAACAGTAAAGACTGACGCAATCTTCATCCACTTCCGCGCGAAAGCCAAAAGCCAGTTACCCATTTCCCTATGGGCAACTGGCTTTTTCTTATACCATTTTCATTACCTTTTTCTTATTATAAACGATATTCCCCTCTCCCCCATCTTCACGGATAAACTGAGGCGTTGCCCGTTTTGCAACATAATTTATATTTCCCATAAAGTTAAATTCCATATCATCTGCTTTTCCATCCATAATTGTATCGCAAACTTCAATGACATTCTTTAATAAATCTTTAGATGCTTCCATATCATGATGCATCATAAAACAACGGTCAAAGCGCCCCTCTAGCTTTTTTTCAATGCAAATAAGATTCTCACGGTATTCTTCCACAGATAATGAATACTCATCAAACAAAAATGTGGCATTATTGCAGGCATCTCCAGTAATCAGAATTCGTTCCTCTGGCAAAAGCATAACCATGGTTCCCTTTGTATGTCCGCCAAGAGAATACACTTCTACATGTTCTCTTCCCAAATCAAATATTGCTCCATCTTTCAATTCTTTAAATAATGGTTCTGTTTCTGGAACAAAATTCATAGCATTGTGCATCCATTCTTCCTGCTTGCCAATGCAACTGGTAACATATTCTTTTCGCCTTTCCAGGTTCCTGTGATTGAAATAAACATCCCGATCCAGAGAATTCATATACACATCTTCGAATTCTGATGCCCCCATAGCATGATCCATATGCCCATGGGTAATAAGAACCGTTATAGGCTTTCTTGTCAAATTCTCCACAAAATTTCTAAATTCTTTAATTCCTACACATGTATCAATTAAAATTGCTTTTTCCAGTCCTTCAATTAAATACATGATTTCTCCACTTCTGCTGCGAATTGCAGTAACAGCGGTATTTATTTTTTCGCTTTTAAAATAATCAACCATAGAATTTTTCCTTATTTAGTGTATATTTTCACATTTCCAACAATCCCAGTTGGGGACAACGGACCTGGGGCTGACATTGCCCAAAGTTCTCCACCTATTGCCTTTACTTTACGCTCCAATGTTGTTGCAACTTCAATGCGAATCGCATTTTTCTCCTGCACAAACCTCGCTGGAATTGTATAAGTATATGGTCGCTGCACTTTCATTCCCAGACTGTTTCCATTGATAAATACTTCTGCGGTCTCATGCACTTCGTCAATCCGCAGCTCGTAATCCTTTCCCTGTTCCAAAAATAACTGGGCATCGTACACATAATATCCGGAATATTCTGGATACATTTTCTGCATGCCTGTATATGGAGCCTTTACCTGTTCACTTCCTGTTTTCTTCACCATTGTGTGCTTACAATGCACAGATACTCCAGCTTTTTTCAACTGATCCAGGTAATCTCTAGAGTCCACATGTCCAACTTCAAATTCATCAATAGAAGCAATAAGCCTTTCATCTAAATCTTTGAAAGCTGTAATTTTACTAATATGATTTAAATCATTTAGTTCTTTTTCATTTTTTACGAAAACAATGACGCACAATTCCAGAGGATCCACCACAAGCCTTATTCTCGTAAATTTATCTGGCAAAGTCTCATATTCCACTTTCTCCAGCCGATTTTCCCATGGATAATAGCGAACTGGAATTCCAGAAGCCTTCACGATTGCTTCTCCTGCATATATCTGACTATTCTTTTCATTTAAAACAAAGAATTCATCAGTTTCTTCCAATATATAATGATACACTGTCAACATACGGTCATCCGGTTTCATTAATGTCTGAAGGGAAATCACATTATTTTCTTTTAAATATGTGCCAATCTTCTCAGCAGGCACCAGTACACATTCTTTGATTGTTTCTGTAAATGCTTCATTTTCATCGGCTGTTCCAGCCACAATTCCCTCTGGCTTACAATCTGTAAATATAATGGGAAACTCTTTCTTGACTGCATCTGCAATAAATTTAGCTACATTTCCCTCAAGATAGGTACAGCCAGAAATTACAAGTGCTCTATATTCCACATTATTTACACGCATAATTTGTCCATCAAACTGGAAGGGATACTCCCCATCCTTTTCGAACACATCTGCTGGAATAATGTGAAAATCTACCTGTGCCTGCCCCAAAGACCGGCACACTGGAATATTGCTCTGTCCGTCCCCAGCCCATATGCTTTCTGCTGCATACAGCACAGCCACATCTGGACAGGATTTTCCTCCATCAATCAAATGGCACACCCGACTGCTGTACCCCATCAACTCACCAAATGCACGATATGTAGGATTTTCTCCATGCGCATAGAAATGCGGCGGACAATCAGGATCTGGAAATGGTGCCGGGGAAAAGGCATGAGGAACATATCGATTTACGCCTCGAACCATAAAATGATCCATCATATATTTCTGCTCTGTCGGTCCGTATTTCCATCCATAAGCCCCAAAATTTTCGCACATGGTACGGCCTTTTTTCTTAGGATCAATTGCCCCATGTGAAGCTCCCAGTTTTCCAAGCACATACTGATAAAATCCGGCTTCGTCCTGGCACGCAGGCTGGTCGTGACGTCCATAATTCTGTCCGTTTATTGCCACCTGTCCGCCAATATTGTCGATACCAGCCATATGCTGTCCTGCAAGTCCGCGGAAAAAGTGTCCCATGGAAGCTCCCAGATTCATGTTCATATCACAATCTTCCAGCATATGTCCAATGTATTCAACGCCATGCTCCTCACACCATTTACCGTTCTGCATGGAAAAGCATTCTTCAACCAATTTGGTAACCATCTGCATATATGCGCCGCGAACTTTCGCCTGTTTCCCTTTATCCTGTGCAGGCGCCCATAAATATGGAATCAGCTCTTTCCAACCTTCTGAACCAAACTCTTCTGAAAGGCATTTCATAGCAGCATCAGACCATGGAAGATCCTGATTTGGTTCCCCAATTGGCCCAACTGGCATGTACCCATCCACATTTCCAATTGGCGGTTCATCACTAAAAAATCCGGCGATTGTCTTACCAAACTCTTCTCTATAGTGAGCGTAATGGCTTTCATATACAGTATCAATCAAAATCTGGCAGGATTTCTTGTCCAAAAAATTAATGTAGTCGTTTCTTCCTTTTCCATTTCTTGTAATATAAGTAACAAAAATTTTGAAAAAGCCTTCTGGAAGGTCAAACACCACGTTATCACCTTTAACCTTATCCGTAAGATCAATCGGTGTTCCAAGCTCTTCGTTTTTTAGAACTGGGCACGCAAGTATTTTTACCAACCGATCATCTGCAAAATCGTCCTCATTTTTTGGAAGAGCAGGCATCCATGGAGGCAGCGGTACAGGCTGCATATACTCCTTCAAGCTAAACTCCACCCGTTTTATTGGACCCGCAATCTGTAAAGTACGATAGCATAAATATTTATGATGTAATTCTTTTGGCGCATTTTTCACTGCCCCATTGGCAAAGCCTGTTGGAAAATGAGAATCATCCAGTATCCACACCCTCATGCCCAGGCGTTTTGCTTCTTCTATAATCACATCTAAATCAGCCCACCACTTATCTCCCAGGAAATCTGGATGCGGACGGCTCTCTATACAAACCGCACCAATATTTGCATCATGAATTACCTGCATATATTCACGTAATGTGGCTTCATCTTCTCCATGTAACCACAAGAACGGAAAAATATAATTAGCATTTTCTTTTTTTAGTACACTTTCCAGTCTTTTCATCATATTGTATTTCCTCACATAGTATCTAATTCTCTTACAGCACTCCAATCATCTTCAAATACTCTTCTTCCGTAATCGGTGGGAGCATTTTTAAGGCAAAGCGTTTTTTCAGCCAGGTATCTGCAAGTTCTACCCATTTGGCAGCTTCCGGATTTATCTGTTCGGAAACAGCCGCGGATGTCTGGTCTGCTGCTCCAAGTCCATGCTGACCCTCTTCGAAAATATGGATCTCAAATGGAATCTTTTTGTCAGCCAGTGCATGCGCCAGCCGAATACTATGCTGAATCGGCACTACGTTATCTCCGGCGGTTGACCAGATATACGTTGGCGGCATGAGCTCGGTAACCAGCCTTCCGGGACTGAGCAGTCTTCGCTTTTCCTCAGATGGATTTAATTCTCCAAACAAAGCAATATTGCAGGCACGGAACATTGCCTTATCCGTAGGTGTCATCTTCACATTTTTCATTAACTCTTCAAAATCAACATAATCATTCACAGGATAACACAAAATCGCTGCCGCTGGACGAAACATTGCTTTATCCACTCCGAAATGTTCGGATAAAAGATCTGTATGCCAGATTGCACTATACAGCGCCGCATTATGCGCCCCAGCCGAAAATCCGCACACTGCAATTCTGTCAACATCCACTTCCCATTCTTTGGCATGTTCCCGAATAATCAGCATAGCCTTTCCTGTCTCCAGAAGCTGAGCAGGATACAGGCATTCTTCTCTTACCGGAAGCACCACATCCGGATTTCGATAAATTTCCTTTGCCCCTTCTCCGTATGTAAAATATCTAAGCACAAATGCGTGATATCCCATTGCGGTGAATTTCAGCGCAATAGGCTCTGCCTCACGATCAGAACAATTCAGATAACCGCCGCCAGGACAGATTAATACTGCCGGACGAGCTCCGATTCCATGAAGCTCTCCCTGTTCTTCAATGACATATGCAGTTAATGTTATATCTTCTCTGTTTTCATAAATCTTTATTTTTTCAATAAGCATCTGAATTCCCTCTTTTCTAAAACAAGTCAATATTTTTCCCGCTTATAAAGCACCATCGTCAGCACCATTCCAAAGAGCCATGCCAGCAGCTGTGAAACATACAGGCTTTCGGGTCTTCCCACCGGGTACTGGCTTGATTTCGTCAGCCATACCATAAGATAAGCCAGCGGAAGCCTGATCAGGAATGTCGCCGCCACAGAAATCCACATCGTTGCCATAGGATTTCCGGCTCCACGCATAACGCCGCACAGAACCTGGATTACGGAAAAAACAACATATCCAATGGAAAGCATGCACATAAAGCGATAGCTCAGTTCTGCCAGTTCCTTTGTATTCGTAAAAATTCCCATAAAGGAACGCCCAAACATTAAAAGCAATGCCGTTATTCCAACTGAAATTCTCGCAGCCAAAATGCTTCCCTGCACTGCTCCGTCTTTTACCCGCTTATGAAAACCAGCGCCCATATTCTGCCCGGCGTAGGTGGTCATTGCTGTACCAAAGGAAAGCGCCGGCATAGTTGCAAAGCCGTCCACACGGGCAACAATTACATTGGCCGCAATGACTGTTTCGCCAAAGCTGTTTGTCAGGGATTGGACTGCCAGCATGGACATAGACATAATGACCTGGGTCAGTCCGCTTGGCACACCCATTTCAACAATTTCCCTGACATATTTTTTCTTCCAGCAAACGTGTGATTTCTTTAATTCAAAAAAATTCTTCATATGAAGCAATTTATAAAAACACAAAACAGCAGAGATTCCCTGAGCCAGAATCGTTGCCCATGCAGCGCCATTTACACCCATCTGAAATTTTGCTACAAATAAAATATCCAATCCAATATTCAGCCCGCAAGCCACCAGCAGATAAACAAGCGCTGACATGGAATCTCCCAATCCCCGCAAAACACCGCTGAGAATATTATAATAAGCAAGTCCTACCGAATCCAGAAGCATAATCAGCAGATAGCTCTCACACCATTCCTTAATGCTTTCCGGAGTGTTCAGCACATCCAGCAATGGTCTTGTGAATAAAATGGCAAGTACCATTACAATTCCAACAGAAATCGCAGTAAGAATGATACAGTTACCAATTGCAAAAGATAAGGCTTCCCTGTCTCTTTTTCCCAGATATTGGGAGACTACAATACTTGCTCCCATACCAATTCCCACAAACAATACAATTAATAAATTGATGATTGGTCCTGCATTTCCCACAGCAGCCAATGCATTATCCCCCAGATATTTTCCTACAACCACGCTATCCGCCGCATTGTACATCTGCTGTGCAATGTTCCCGATCAGCATGGGAATCATAAACACCAGTATTTTTTTCCAAGGTGCCCCGGCAGTCATATCTACCGGGGCGAAAAGTTCACGTAATCGTTTCATCTTTTTTCTGCTTCAAACTGCGCCTCATATGCTTCCCCACATTCACAAGCCAGTGTCTGCAAAATCACATTCAGTAATCTGGTTACGCAGGCTTTCAGTTCTTCTCTTGTGAGGTCGCCGCTTTTCAGGGCTTTTTTGATTCCTTCCACATCATGATTTCCGCCTGGCATGATCAGGTCGTTTCCTGCCCAGGGGCATTTCCAGGAGGTGCTTCCTCCATGAGCTTCGGTGGTGGTCCAGTCGGTCATGATAATTCCCTGAAAATTCCACTCCTTACGGGCAGCCTGGGTGCAAAGGTCTTTGTTATTTGCAGCATGAACGCCATTCACCAGGTTGTAGGAAGTCATAATTGCCATAGGCTGAGCTTCCGTCACTGCAATTTCAAATCCTCTCAAATAGATTTCACGAAGGGCTCTTTCCGATACAACACTGTCCACGCCCATACGGTTGTCTTCCTGGTTGTTGCATGCAAAATGTTTGATGGTGGTTCCCACGCCAGGCACGCTCTGTACGCCTTTTGTAATAGCTGCTGCCATTTTTCCGCTTACCAGTGGGTCTTCGGAATAGTACTCAAAGTTTCGTCCGCAAAGCGGGTTTCTGTGAATGTTCATACCGGGAGCCAGCCACCAGGAAATTCCGAATTCCTGCATCTCTTCTGCCACTGCTTTTCCAACTTCTTCCAACAGTTTCACATCCCAGGTCTGGGCAAGCAGTGTTCCAACCGGAATGGCTGTACAGTACTGATAATAAACTTCTGCATCCTCGTACTTCTTGCCGGAAGCAAGGAAACCGCCTTCCAGTGCATCCAGAATTCCCTCACTGTAAATCTCACCATTTTTTTTGTCTACCTGATAAGAGCGGATGAGACGAATTCCCGCCGGGCCATCTGCCATGGAAGCACCTGGAATCTGGTATTTTTCTTTCAATACGCTGCTTGTCTCACCAGCTGCACCCGGAACCATATTTCCCGCAGATCCAAGCGCCTGTCCCTGACCTTTGCTGATTTCACCGATTACCATGGCGATCAGTTCCTCGTCAGTCAGTTTTTCTGTAATCTCTTCTGCTTTTTCCCATGTGTTTGGCTTGGAAATTTCTTTCTTTTCAAGAAGAACCGGGGTAAAGGAAATTGCAGGAACGTTTTTCTCTTCTGCCAGTTGATGCCACTGCCGTTCTTTCTTCAGACGCAGTTCTCTGCTGCGTTCTAATTCAGTCAACTCTTCCTGTACCAGGCAAATGTGTTCCACGCTCTCAATCACTGTAGTCTCTGCTACTTCCAGTACTGCTGCCAGAGTGATATTCTCGGAAGAATTTCCAACCCAAATTCCGTATTTTCCAGCTTCCACTACCCAGGCACTGTCTTTTTCGCTGAAAGATGCCAGAGCTTTTTCGCCAAAGCTTATCTGGACTTTCTGAAACTCTCCTGGTGCAAGCAGATTGGTTTTCGCAAATCCGCAAAGGCGTTTGTACTCTTTTTCCAGGCCATTCTGCGGGCAGGTTGCATAAACCTGAAGAACTTCTTTGCCAGAATAAACACTTCCGGAGTTCTTGATGACCGCGGTTACCCGAATTTGAGGTGCAATAAATGTATCTTCTGCATTAATGGTGTTAGCGCCCTCTGTTCCTACAGTTCTTTCTGCTTCGCTTTCCTCGATACCAGCCGCTGCACTGCTGTTTTCTTCGCCATTCTTACTCTGCTGAATTTCAACAGTTACCTCTTTCATCTGAAATTCTGTATAAGAAAGTCCAAACCCAAAGGGAAATTCCACCTCTTTCTCAAAGCTGTCGAAGTAGCGGTAGCCTACATAAATCCCTTCCTGATAATACTCTTTCTCCACATTTCCATTCATATGGCTGAATGTTCCTGCTCCCGGAAAAGCGAAGTAATCTTTTGCCCAGGTATCAGTCAGTTTTCCGCAAGGTGTCACCTCGCCTGTCACAAGATCAGCCAGTGCATGACCGCCCTCCATACCAGGCTGTACGATACTAAGCAATGCTTTCAGATGGGAAAGTTTCATAATCTCAGACAGATCGATTAAACCGCCAGCATTGATAATTACCACCAGGTTTTCACAATGCTCATTCAGCCAGTTCAATTCCTCTTTTTCATTTCTGGTTAAATCATAGTCCCCCGCTTCTTTAAATCGGTCAGCACCTTCCCCGGCTTTACGGCTGATTACGTAAAATGCGGCTTTTGCACCAGCCACATCCCTTTCTTTCATGCCCGCACCAGCTGGCATACGAAAAGGATTGGTAGAATAAATGTCCAGGATTTCCATTCCAACCGCACCTTTTAATTTTTCCTGCAGCATATCCCGCCAGCGAAGACGCTCTTCCCGGTACACAGCAGCATAACCATCCAGCCACTCTTTATTGGTAAACGTAAATCCCGCATCCTGAAAACCACGGTAAATACTTACCACCTCACGCTCATTTACATCCCCGGAACCTGTACCGCCCTTTACAGTCGCCACTGCTCCGCCGCCAAACAAAGCAATTCTGTCATTTTTATCCAACGGCAAAATCCCGTCATTTTTCAGCAGAACCATTCCCTCTGCCGCCGCTTTTCTCGCAATCTTACGATTACAAATCTCTCTGTCAGTCACACTACAGTCTGTAGTACCGCTATATTTTCTCACTGTATCACTCATATCTGAAAACCTCACATTTCGTATTTTTATAAGATTATCATAGCAATAGTGCGGTGATGGATATATCCTTATTTTGATATATTTGTAAGGATTTTTACCAAAGTTTTTTCTATTTCTGCCCTATATACTTCCTTTAAACACTTGCGAAAACACTTTTAAGGCGGAATTAATGTAGTACGTCATCATTTTTAAGGCCTTAAAATTGTAGTTGTAATACACTTTTAAGGACATAATACAGAACATAAGCCTTTATAGATTCATTTTACATGGAAAATCGTTTTAGAGTTGAATTAACCAGTAGAAACTGCTATCATATTTTTAGTAAAATATTCCGGGTAAGAAAGGACAATATCAGCTCATGAATGTAATGCCGATTTCTGAAATCATTGAGAAAGTTACCGCGATTTGTAAAAAGAATAACGTGAAGCGCCTTGATTTATTCGGCTCCTTCGCCACAGGAACAGCCACCCCCACCAGCGATATTGATTTTGTAGTATACGGCTGTGATAATCTAATGCAGTTAGAAGATGAGCTTCTGCAAATTGAAACGTTAAGAAAAATTGATATTTTTGACTTTGACAGCATAAGAAATGAGTATTTATTGGAGGATATAAAAAAATATGGAAAACAAATTTATTAACCGATATAACACTTTCTGCAAAAGCCTCTCCAATCTTGCCAAAAGCAAAACAGCCGACCCCCAAGCAGATTTTGTTCTCGAAGGAACTGTTCTAAATTTCAGTCTCACCTTCGACATCTCCTGGAAGGTTATGAAAGATATCCTGATTAAAAAAATGGGAATTCTTAATTTTGCAGTTGGCTCTCCACGTGAAACTTTGCAGCAAGCATTTACCAACGGTCTTATTGATGATGACACATGGTTACAAATGCTGAAATCCAGAAATCAGTTATCCCATGATTACGATGGTACTTTCGCCGCTAAGAAATTCCAGGACATTATAAATGTTTATTATCCTCTTTTTGAAAAATTTAAAAACGATGTTGCGAAATACTATAATCAGCCAGAAATTTAATAACAAAAACCTCCTGTTTAGGAAGCATTAACTTCTTCCATAAACCGGAGGTTTTTTAGCCCTGCCGCAGCGTAAACACTTCCGTGCTGCGGCAATTCTCTAATTATTCCCTTTCCAGATACCCCCGTATCCGTTCTTCGTTCATATTCTCCCCGATCACAATCACCACTTCCTGTCCTACAGAAATTGGCCTCAGGGAAAATTCCTTGCGGGTGGCGTTGAGCTCCAGCCACTGGGCTCCGTGGTCAGGAACGCCAGCTGGCGTCTTTGCCTCCTCATCACAGCTAGTATCCACCTGCTCAGCCAGCTTCACGAATCCCTTAATTCGAAAAACATCCCCGCACTTCGAATCTTCCAGGATCTCATGGGCCGCCTTTTCCAGCTTCTCCTCCGAAATTTTCAGTTCCATAAAATACAGTGACTGGAATCCCTCTTTCTCATCAAAGCACTGTTTCTCGAAGTCCTCCATCACATACCCGCTGTTAAAAATCCGCCGGAAATCCTCATCTGTAAACTGCTCCCAGTCCTTGTTCAGTACTTCGTTTTCCGTAAAGCGACGTTTGCACTTCACGTTTTCCAGTGCACGGTTCAGATGTTCCACAGTCCCTTTAATCTCCTCCGCTGACGCTTCCTGGCTCTTACTCAGAACAATGCATCCGGCATCCGCTGCCTCCGAAGCCAGCAGATATTCCGCCTGTGGCTGCAGCTTCTCCTCCATCCTTGCGTCGAGAATGGTGATTACATTTCCAATCTGATACCATTTGTCCAACGGTTCTTCATAAAGCGCATCAAAAAATTCATCCACATCAAAAATTCCAGACGGCTCGATCAGCACCCGGTCATAACCGCACATTCCCATTGCGATCAGCTTGGTCTTAAACCTTCTTCTGTGGCAGTCCTTGTCACATCCGCCGGAAACCATTTCCAGCTCGCAATTCTCGCCTTCCAGATCATGAAGCAGCATCATATCCACATTCACTGCCCCGAAATCATTTTCCAGAATCCCAATATTCTGCCCCTGCTTCATCAGCCAGGATGCATATTTCTTTATAAATGTAGTTTTCCCTGAGCCAAGAAAACCTGTAATTAAGTCAACCTTTACCATTGTAGATTACCTCTTATCAGCCATATAATTATATTTTGATCCAACATTTCGTTTTTTCTTAATTTTCCCACTCTTGTTATACCATTCACAACATTATTTGGAAAGGATTTTTCCACAATATGAGAAATATTCTTCCACAAATAAAAGAAGCCTCCGAGATTCATGCCTGATCCCGGAAGCTTCTTTTATTTATTGCTTCTTTTCCGTGCAATTTTTATTATTTTTTACTGAATCGCAACCTGTGTATAAGGTGTTAAAGTAACGCTTAACAATCCATCATAGAATGCCTCTGGATCCTCTGGCTGCATAAATCCGGTACCCATACCAAAGTCGCGTCCTTCATAACCGCTGTTTGTCGCATACATTCTTGCATATAATGTTGTGGAAAGCTTAATGGTCAGTGTGTTTTCTCCGGAAACAAGATATCCGCCAAGATCCACTCTGTCACTTGCATTATTTGCATCCAGAGCAGTTCCATTAATTGTGATCTCACCGATCTGATTCTTTCCATAAGTTACATCCAGGTATGCTCCGGTTGTATCGCTCCAATCCTCTGGTAAAGTAAAGGTTGTCGTATACTCACCAACACCGGAAACATAAAGCATATCGGTTACGCCCAGCTCATTCAGCTGATCTTCTGTAGCTGCAATATCTTTCCACTTACCAAGCTTCTGCTCGCCAAAATCAACGTCTGTGATCTTGCTTACACTTGGATCATTTTCATCCTCACCAGGTCCATAGCTGTGAATGAGCAGATTCCAGGAAGCATCTGTAAGATCCAGAGTATCCAGTATCTTTTCTACATCTGCGGAAGCCTCTGTTCCATCAGATAAGGTAAATGTATAGTTTCCTGCCTCGTTGCTTCGAAGTGCTACGCCATCTTCAGTACGAACCACATCTCCATCAGCCTCAGTTACATAAACGCTCTCTGCCGGGAAATTCTCTGTGTCTTCTGTCACGCAGTAAATTACAGAATCACCGCCATACAGCTCGTCCATCTCGAATGTTACAGTGCCATCATCGTTCACTGTATATGCGCCAACCTGGGTAATTTCACCAGTATGAGTATCCAGCTTATAAGGAACACCCGTTCCAGCCAAAGTGATCACGGCATCTTTGATTGCTTTCTCTTCACCCTTATACTCAGAAGCCTGATCATTGCCCATCATACCGGAGTTTTCCGGATATGCATTGTTGTACATATAATAATAGTTGCTTCCATCCGCCTTATCCGTATACATGGTCGTTTCAAGCTGAGCTGTCTCATACTGTGCATATGGAGTTACATTTACATCTGCAAGTGCCTGTTTTACATCTTCCACGCTGTTTGCCTGGATTACATTATCCATTTCCAGAAGCTCTGCAAATTTCTCTGCAAGAATTGCGTCATCCTCTACATTACTTCCATATACCTTGCTGAAAGTACTGTCATAAACAATAACCGGAAGTCCGTTCTTTGCATACTCGATGACCTTCTCCATATTTTCCACATCAAAGGTGTTGACTCTGTCCAGGATCAGGGCTTTAAATGCAGGACCTTCCGGAGCAAGCTTTCCATCCTCAACATACGCATTGTCGCTCTCCAAAATTGCCTCGCTGATCAGGTTATAGGAATAACCGCTGTCAAGCAGGTTCTGGAAACGGTTTCCACTCTCAAAATCGAAGGTGCTTTCCTTATCAACCAGTACTGCCAGGTCAATCTGTGCAGTTCCCTTCTGAAGAACAGCCTGAATTCGTGACATATAGGAGGTCTCTGTATCGACATCATCCCAGTATGCAGCACGGTAAGTATAAGCGGAGCCGAAGGAGCCTACACCAAATGGCAGCCAGCCTGGCCACTGTGAATTGTATCCGTTAAAGGTTTTGGCATATGGAGTACCATGCAGGATTGCTCTGTTTACTCCGTCAGAATAGTTCTGGCCAAGCTCTGTAATCACATCATCCATTGTTGTATACTCAATTGTCGGACCTGTAATTGCTTCCATGGTCAGATAATCTTTATCATTTACATTGTATGTTCCAGCCTGATAGCGGACACCGTCACCCTTGGACATATTGTCGCATTCTGGAACATCTGCTACACTTGCCGCTTTGCTGATTTCAAGTCCCGGAAGCTGGTAAGTCTGTCCGCGGAATCCCCAGCCAATGGTATCATGTGCCCAGTTTGTAACACCGGAAACGCGATATTTCACATAAGAATCCGCAAGAAGAGTATTGTAGTCCTCGTAAATACGGTCTGACAATCCGTCGTCGTTATCAAATTTGAAAAACTCTGTCAGAGTAGTTCCTCCGAAACCGCTTCCTGTATAACGGCTTGCAGCTACCAGGGAAAGAATATTGCCATATTCCATATCCTCTGCATCATCCTGAAGCCCCGCTGCCCAGTAAGAAGCTGTGCTGGAAGACTCAATAGAATCCTCAAAAATGTATCCCGGATTTGCTTCCATAAGCTCTTTCAATTCTGGATCTTCCTCAAACATTTTGTTCCAGTAATTTGTTACTGTAGAAGTTCCCACTTCATTGTAATAGCTGGTAACAAATACTGTATTATGCATAATGCGTCCGCCTGGAATTGCCTGGCCGGTTCCACGATAGAAGGAGGACAAAACAACCCAGTCTCCTGGCTGAATTTCATCACCTTCTGAAGATTCCGGCACTTCCAGTTCAGAGATATCCAGCTTGTATGCATCCTGCCAGTCAGCCATACGCGCACGGTTATAATTTACATCTGCTTTTCCGTTATTGTTTACCAGATCTCCCTCTGGCTCCGGTCCGAATGCTTCGCAGATTTCATCATAATCCCATCCATATTTATCTGCTGTTTCTTTATCCGGTACACCTGCCGCATAACCGCCATCATGATCTGCGCTTACATTATCTGTAATTGGTGTAAGAGTAGAATAATCAAATACATAAGCACTTGTCTCGTTTCCTTCCTCATCCTCTGTCGTCTCAATTCTGGAAACCTGAACCTTAGCTGCAGCAATAAAGGTATCTGTGAACAGGAATCCCGGATATGCAGACTGTCCTGTAAAGCGGTTTACCGGACCGGAAATTTTCTGCTCTGGCAGTGTAATATCAAGGCTTCCGTCCTCTCCTGCAGTAAGCTTTGTTACACTATAGGAAAGCTCCTTGCTCGCACCATCATCGTTAGGGTCAATGGTATTAAATGCCGGCGGCCAGTGCGCAGAAATGGTAGCATCCACCTGGAATCCACCCTCTATTTTTGCAGCTGCTTTTAAAACTTTTTTCAGCAGTTTACGCCAATTTTCAGTTCCCCAGCCGTACTCACGGCCTTCTTCGTTATTGTAGCTTACACCATCTGCAAGCATTGCAACTTCCACGCCGCCGAAGCCTTTATCTGCCAGTTCCTGAATCTGTTTTTCAATTAAGTCATTGTCATCTGCACCAGCACCTGCATCCGGAAACCACATACGTGCCATAGGCTTGGAATCATTATCCGGGTTCTGGAAATACTGAATAACCACGCCGTCCTCGGTCACTTCCGTTTCTATCTCGGCAGCATCTGCCTGTTCGCCCCCTGCATTTTCTTCGTCTGAAACATCCTGCTCTGCGGCCTCTTCAGCAAATACATTTACAGATCCTGCTGGCATTACCATAGATGTTGTTAATAACGCTGCCAGAAAAATTTTTGCTACTTTGTTCTTCATTTTCTTCCTCCTTCTTTGCTAAGAACAGCCTCCCCCATAAGGCTTTTTCCATTTGGTTTTGTTCTATGGTTATTTTTTATGGTAATACGAACATTATCACATATTTTTTGTGAAATCTACCCATTTTCGCAACTGGCCTTTTTCAGGTGCAACTGGAAACGCACAAGTAATCTTATACGTTTGACTTTTTATAAGTAATTTTATACAATATCGTTATCCATTTACACATTCCCAGCATCCAGCATTTACGAACAGAAAGAAGGAATTTTATCCATGCATATTTTTATCTGTGATGACGACCGGATATTTGCAAACAAATTTGCAGAACTGGTTAAAGAAGAACTACATAAACATCAGATTGATACAGACATCCATACCTTTTTATCTGCATCCGCACTCACAGATGCCTTTCAGAAAAAGCAGCCCTGTGATATTCTTTTCCTGGATATTGATATGCCCGAAACCAATGGAATCGATCTGGCCGTTTCCTTAAAAGCATACGAAATCAAGCCTTATCTTATCTTTGTTTCCACTGTAGAAAGCCTTGTATATCAGACCTTCAAGGTAAATCCTTTTTGGTTTATCCGCAAACGTTTCTGCGAATCAGAGCTGCCGGAGGTTATTACTGCTTTGCTTGCAGATATGCGCATTCATTTGCAGGAAATCATTACTTTAAACTGTGCGCATTCCATTTACACCCTTCACCCACTCAGCATCTGCTACGTGGAATGCCAGAACAAAATCCTGCACATTCATTACGCAAATCCGGTACAGAATATTTCCATTCCCTATACGCTTTCTTCCTTGGAAAAGGAGCTTTTGCCCTATGGTTTTCTTAGGGTGCATAAAGGTTTTCTGGTAAATTACCGCTACATTTTTACCATTAACCGACAAGACATCCAGCTGGACAACGGGGACCACATTCCGGTGAGCAAACACCGTGTACAGGAGATTCGTCAGGAATATGGGAGGCTTTTATGTTAGGCGATATTGTTCATTCTATTGATGATTTTTTATATTTTTTCCGAGATACTGTATTTCTGATGGTTATATTTACTGCGGTTTTTAAGAAACGGATTCTCCAGAATAACTGCATTTTATACGCTGTTACAACAACGGTTTCGGGCATTGCCTGGAGACAAATTTATTTCTTTTTGCTGAAGCTCCTTACAGACCGAGGATCCATACGAAGACCAGACGATGTTTTTCCCTTACAGGAAGGTACACCCAATATCCGCCCGTTAATGCTTCTTATTTTTGCAGTTTTTATGGGCTGTCTTCTGACAAAAGCAACCTTAAGCCATCTGGTAATTCTGGCTCTTTTTTATATCCCGGTAAGCGGTCAGCTTCACCCGCTTTCCTATACCATTAGTTATCTGTGGCCAGCAGACTTGCTTCCTGGCTGGAATATGATTTATGTGATTCGTGCCCTGTGTATTTTGGTTTTGTCCGTACTGCTGACCTGGATTCTTATCAAGCTTGGGCGATTACTTATAAAGATCACAGACCCCTTTTTTCTATGTCTGATTACGGTCTGCGCCATTGGATTAAACATTGCGGATATCTACCTTGGTGCTATTATGAATTCTATGTTTATCCTGAATATCACCTACACTTTGCTGGTAATTATCTCCCTTCTAATCTTCCTTCTCATCGGAGAATCTTCCCGGCATCAGGCAGAAAATCAGCGACTTTTATTTCAGCAGGAAATCGAAAACAGCTATCGCAATTATATTTTTGAACTTGAAGAAATGTCCCAGCAGATCCGTCTTTTCCGGCACGAATACCAGGGAAAACTGCTCCTTATGAAAACACTTCTGAAGAAGCAGGATTACCAGACACTGGACCAAGAATTGCAGGATATGCTTGAGGATATTCCCACTGCGGAGCAGCTTGTGACTTCCGGGAACTACGATTTTGATGTAATTGTCAATCGAAAGCTTGCCGAGATCAAAGCTCATAACATTCCCATTCAGGTACATATCAGCGTGCCAAAAGAGCTTCCATACAGCACAGAAGATCTGTTTTCTTTGATCAATAATATCATGAATAATGCCCTTGAGGCAGCCCGGGAAACCCCTGACCCAAGGATTTTTTTCAATGCGAAAACCCAGAAAAACTACTTTATTCTCACCGTACAAAACTCTTCTTCCGGCAATGTACTGGAGGATAATCCAGACCTGAAAACCACCAAAAGCAACCCCAGCTACCACGGCTACGGCATCCGTCTCATCCGCCAGATTGCCGAGAAATACAACGGCGCAGCGGACTTTTCCGCCACAAAAGAGTCCTTTATCTGCCGGGTCATGCTGACGCTGGATGGCGTGGATGAAGAAAAAAATACACCTGTATAAGGAAAAAAATGGCGGCAGCATATCGCTTTATGCTCCGCCATTTTTTGATTCTGTTAGTATTATTTTTTCCAATCTATTTCTTTATAATCCTAATCGCCATCCACTCTTGTCCTGGAAGCTCGACTTTCGTAAAGCCACTATGCACACCAGTATCGGTAATCGTCATGTTCCAGGTATCAATAACCTCAACCTGATAAGAGGCATCCTCCGGCAGTTCCAGTATTCTGTATGCAGGTCTTCCGATTCCGAAATAATGAAGTTCATAGCTGCACCATGTGGTTTGCATCCAGTTGCAGATTTTATTTTCCTCTACCGGAATACTGATTACTTCGTCAAAGGGTTCCTCATTGATTGCCTTCAAGCATCCCCCCGGTGTTTCATCCCAGATTTTTTTCAGGAATTTAAGCCGTGGTTCGCTGTCGCCATGAAGCACTCCACCCTTAGCCCACCAGAGAATGTCCTCTGGATGAATATATGTCTCTCCATGTCCGGCACATCCGCCTCGCAATACGCTCTCCCAGAACCGCCTAACCAGCTCCTGCCCGGAAATATTCCCCCAACCACGGTCAACATTTCCTTCATAGCCAATTTCATCCCATACTACTGGCTTTTTATACTTTTCCAGATGCTGTTCAGTTTTTTCTACATGTTCGTAAGTTGTATTTTTCTGCATACTGCAATGAGTAATCCAGTCTTCTGTATAGTCAAAAAATCCCATACAGTTATGAATAGAACATAAATGTCCGTATGCATCATTCTGGCGAACCAGTCTGCCATAATAATTCCATTCCTCTTTCGTAAATGACATCAGATCATATTCATTTGCCATAGACCACCACACGTTGTGATATGCACTGTATCTCGCCACCATATATTGCAGATATTGCTCATTACAAGCCTTCTCCATAGTAGAAAATCCCCATTTGTCATAAGGATGAAAAAGAATAATATCCGCTTCAATCCCAAGGTCTCTGAGCTGAGCAATTTGGTCGTCCACTTTTTTAAAATATGCAGAATTTGGTTTATAAAAATTAAAGTCTCTGATATCCTTCGCTTCTTTTGTTTGCGGAAAAGTAATTGGAATTTTCCCTGCAGCCTTTTCTTCATCCTGCCCTCTGCTTATTCCTCTTTCAAAAGGATAATACTGTGGTTCATTCTCGTTGAACTCATAATATTTGGGAAATATGCAGAAACGTATTTTATTGAAACAGCTGTTCTTCAAAGTTTCCAATGTCTGACGCTGCAGTTCCTCTGTCTGATAAAGCCAGGCGTAACAGGTAGTTCCAACACTGTGATAAATAGTGCCATCTGCATATGCCAGATATCTACTGTTTTTAACCTGCACAGGGCCATGATTTCCACCGTCTGCGGCAATTACCTCAAATTCACCCTCATATTTGTCAGATTTCTTATTCAGCTGATAATTTCCAGTTTCAACTTTATAAGTATAATGGCCTTCGTAAGACGGCATAAAACGAACCTTGTAAACGTTGCCGCCATCATAAAAGCTTTCCACTTCCACAGTTTCCTTTTCCCCGTGGAAAGCCGCTTTCAAAGCTCCTGCCTGAACAGGCTCTGACATATTTTCTACACAAAAAGTCAATTCAAATATATCCCATTTCTTTACACTTTCCATTCTACTCCTCCAATGTTGCCCGTACTCTGGAATTTTTTATTTTCAGAACTGCAATTTACCGGACATTTATTCCTCCAATGTCAAAAGTTCTCCAAAGCTCTTGATTTTCTTATCCGTAGCTCCATATCCAGCTGCATCTCCAATTCCCACAGCCTGCATGCCTGCACTTTTTGCCGCGTCAATTCCTGCATAAGCATCTTCCACAACATAGCATTCCTCTGGCTTTTCGCCAAGAAACTCTGCCGCTTTCAGAAATACTTCCGGGTCCGGCTTAGACTTCGTAATATTCGTTCCATCAGAAATTGCATCAAATGCACCCAGCAGCTCTACCTTTTCCAGAATAAATTTCGCATTTTTACTGGAAGAGCCAAGTGCCAGTTTATAGCCCCTGTTATGCAGCTCAGCGAGTGTATTTCTTACTTCATCCGTCACATCATCAGGTGTCATACCACCTAGAAGTTCCTTGTAAGTATTGTTTTTGCCTTCCATTAATTCTGCTTTTTTCTCCTGAGAAAGAGCTGGTCCCTCATATCTCTCCAAAATAATTTCCAGGCTTTCTGCACGGCTTACACCGCGGAGACGGTTATTAATCGTCTCGTCAAAATAAATCCCCATCTCATCTGCCATTTTTTTCCATGCCAGGTAATGAAACTTATCTGTAAATACAATAACACCATCCAAATCAAAAATAAATGCTTTCATAATATACTCCTATTTATAAATTACATCTAACTGTAAAAGTTCCTCTGCAGCGCTCTGTACCATATCCGGATGAAAGCCCAGAAAAAACATATATTGCAGTTCGTTCAAACTCAGGTTCAGGTCCTCCGCATCTTTTCCCTGTATTTTTGCCAATGCTAATGGCATTTTTCTTTCCAGAATTTCCAGTGCCCGGGGATCATTCTGCATTTCCTCCAGACGGGAATCCATGGTGTACGCTTTTCTGTAATCGCGCTTCGTTCTGTATCGGAACTCATGAACACCAGGCTCCAGCTTTATCTCCTCCTGCAGATTTTTCTTTTCTGTTTCCGCCACTGACGGCAGTACTGCAGTTGCATGGCAGCCAAAGGGTACCTCAAAACGAACGGTTACCGAACCGTCCTCATTTACCGACCATGCAGAGGTATATTTTCCACTTACGGAATCGTACCTGTATTCCACAAATCTCAGTTTATTGTTCAGCTGCGGCGCAAAATGAACTGCTCCAAATCCAGCCTGTGTTTCCTGAATTCCAGCCATATAGCGGTACACATACTCCATAACAGAACCATAAGAATAATGATTCAGGGAATTCATTTCTGTTCCACTGATAGTTCCGTCATCCAAAATAGAATTCCAGCGTTCCCAGATCGTAGTTGCTCCCAGATTTACGCAGTGCATCCATCCCGGGAATCCTTCCTGGAAAAGAATGTAGCTCGCCACATCCTCAAGTCCATTCTGTGCCAGCACCTGACAAAGCATTGTCGCGCCTACAAATCCGCCTTTAATCTTATAACAATCTTTTCTTAATCTTTCTTTTAGTCCAGAAATCAGTTTATTTTTATCACGATACACGCCAAAATTCAGACACATGAGATATGCTGTCTGCGTATCCACGGCAAGTCTTCCATTTACTGCAAAAAACTCATCCAGAATTGCTCCCTGGATTTTCTCTGCTTTCTCGTAATAATATTCTGCCTCCATCTTGTACCCCAGAATTTCAGCCGCCTTTGCCACTTTTCCGGTTGAAGCATAATAGTACAGAGAAGCAACCAGGGTATCATCCGTGCCACCCTTCATGCTCTGCGGACTAATTCCATCCTGTGCCAGCCAATCTCCAAAATGAAAACCGAAGTCCCACAGGTTGTGATTTCCATTTTGCTCCTCGCTTCGGATAATCCAGTCTACCCATTCTTTCATCATAGAATAATTTCGTCTCAGCTCATCCTTATCGCCATAATGCTGATACAAAACCATAGGCATAAAAGCTGCCACATCTCCCCACACACTGGAACCGCCCGGAAGGCCGCCTAAATTTGGAATAAAATTTGGAATTGCTCCGTTTTGTTTTCTCTGCTCAATGTGCAAATCCTTTAAAAACTTATGATAAAAAGCCCTGGTATCCATGTTATAACAGGCAGTTGGCGCAAAAACCTGCGCATCCCCAGTCCATCCCAGTCTTTCATCCCGCTGAGGACAATCTGTAGGCATATCCAGGAAATTGGACTTTTGTCCCCACATACAGTTTTTCGCAAGGCGGTTTAACTGAGCAGATGAGGAATTAAAATATGTGGTTGTTTCAAGATCAGAATACACAACACAGCCTCGGAAAGCTGATGGTTCTACCTCTCCTGGCCACCCATTTACACGGACATAACGGAATCCCAAAAAAGTAAAATGCGGGCGAACCGTTTCTTTTCTGCCATCTGAAATGTATTCGAATCTTGCTTTTGCAGTTCTGTAATTATCGTTATAGAAATTTCCATTCTGCAGTACTTCTCCAAAATCTAAAGTAACCTTTGTGCCTTGTGGAAGCGCAGACTCAAACTCCATAAATCCCACCATGTTCTGTCCCATATCCAGAACAGTCTCTCCTGCAGGCGTATGAATTACTTCCTGAACTGCAAGTTTTTCCTTTACAATAACCGGAAGACTGTAACGTTCTGTGAGGTGGGAAGGAATTAGGGAAATATTTCCCATCAGAGTTCCCTCATCCCGCTCAATTAATTCAGCCTGCTTCCATGGATTCTCCGTATTCTTCCACAACTGACGGTTTAATACTTCCCCGTCATAAATATCACTCATCTCAATATCACTGCCGCGATATTTCCATGTCTCGTCTGTTGCAATTACATCTTCTCTTCCGTCTTCATACCAGATATGAAGCTCCGCAATTGCAGCAAATCTTGTACCATAGCACTGGGATGCACCATCGTAACCCAGTCTGCCCTTGTACCAGCCATTGCCGCAGTAGATGGAAATGGAATTATCCTGACCAGAGCATAAGCAGTCCGCCACATCATAGGTCTGATATTGTATCTTCTCACGATAATCGTTGCAGAATGGCGCAAGAATATCATCACCAGCTTTTTTTCCGTTAATATATGCTTCGTATAAACCAAGACCTGTTATATACAATCTCGCCTGTGCAATCCCTGGCACAAAGCCATTTTCATTCTTTTCTGTTACCGAACTACTCTTAATTTCAAATTTCTTCTCAAACACCGGAAGAAACTTATCCTCTTTCGCCGTACTGATAAACTTTCCGTTCCATGGCTTCCTGCCCTTTCCTCTTTCGAAGAAAGCTATGCCAGACGCCTGGTCCCCCTTATCTCCAGTCACTGTAACCCGGCAGTAGTAGCGTGTACAAGGCTCTACACGTACCCCAATTTCCTGTCCAATACTTTTCAGTTCTGCCCCATCCTTTTTCCAGATACAATCTGAAAAATCCGCCTTTTTACTCACTTCAATCCTAATATTCTCAGCCCGGCAGGACTCACTTTCCCGTACCTTCCATGAAACCTTCACCTGATCCAGATGGAATCCTACTGGATTTGTAATGCCATTAATTTTAATATCACAGATTTTCATGCATTGTTTCCTCTGATTTTTCAAAGTCTCGTTATTTTTAATATTTCAAATACTCTTTTCCGCAGAACGGATCTACCGGGCTTTTTCCTTTAAATTCAGATCTTCCCATCAGCTTCTCCACGCACGCATCAATCACATAATCGTTGTTTGAGTAGCAGTTAATATAGGTCTGAATCTGCGGTATGTCTACAAGAGAATAAGGATTGGCCATACTTATGTAAACAACCGGAACCTCAGCTGTAAACCATGGACAATTGTCTCCATTGCCCCAGAATGTGTACCACTGGTAACGGTTTGTCACCTGATTGGATGCATTTTCCATATTTCCAACATAGAGAACAAGATCGTATTTGCTTACGAAGGTTCCAACGGAAAAATCAGGCGCAGATGAAAAATCTTCTTTCTCATATACAGAAACTTCAAAACCTTCTTTTTCCAGTAATGCTTTCCAATGCTCTATAACACGGGTGCTTGACGGATAATTTCCCAAAATTTCCAGCAGAACGCGCTTTGTTTTTGCGGGAGAAAGAGGCAGAATGTTTTCGTTATTTTTTACCAGCGTCACAGATTTATCCGCACACTCCTTCGCCCAGTTTTCATATGTTTCATTGCGAAGAATTCTTAAGTCTTCTTTTCCTGGAACCAACTCTTCTTTTGTTTTTTTATGTAAACCAATTGCGGCTTTCGCAGCCAGAATTCTGGTCACAGCTTCATCCAGTCTCTTCTCTGAAAGAATGCCTTTCTTATAGCCTTCCATCATGTACTGATAGTCTTCATGAAGATCCTTGTTGAAAAGGAACATATCACAGCCTGCCTCAATGGAATATGGAACTGCCATTTCACGCTTCATTCCAACTGTAAAGCCAAGCATACAGGTGGAATCTGTACTAATCAGTCCATTAAAGCCAAGCCTGCCTCGAAGCAGTCCCTGAAGAAGCTCCGAGCTTAAAGTTGCAGGAACCAGTTTGTCTGGAAAATCCGGGTTGAAATGCTTCTGGTATGCCGGCTGGGCGATATGGCCAACCATTACCGTAAGTGCCCCATCATCAATTAGACCCTTGTAAATTTTTCCATAAGTTTCATCCCACTCTTCACAGGAAAGATTATTCACGCTTGTGAGAATATGCTGGTCAACTTCATCGCAGCCATCTCCTGGAAAATGCTTAATAGAAACTGCCACATTTTCCTCATCTGCGGCACGTTTGTATGCAAGTCCGCATTTCAATACAAACTCCGGATCATCTCCATAAGTACGCACGTTTGTAATGGGATTTCTCCAGTTTCTGTCAATATCTACCACTGGTGCAAAAGCCCAGTTACAGCCAACCGCTTTTCCCTCAGCACAGGAGACTTTTCCGAGACGGTATGCCTGCTCCGGATCACCAGTTGCGGCAATCTCCATCTGTTTTCCAAAAGAGGTTCCATCCGTTGCAATTCCATCACCGCCAGCTTCCAGATTGGCTGCAATAAACAGCGGGATTTTGCTGTGTTCCTGAAGCCATCTGTGGCAAGCCTGCATTTCCTCGCTTTCCCCACAGCGGTATAAGATTCCTCCAATATGGTGATCCAGCATTACATGCTGCAAATATCCCGGATCAGCAGAATATCCAATGGGAATCATTAATTGCCCGATTTTCTCTTCCAGGGTCATATTCTGTTTTGTCTCTTCTACCCACTTCACACCCTCGTCATCCAGGTTGAATGGTGCCGCTTTAATATCTATCATCGTTTTTTTCATCCTTTTTCACTAAATTTGGGTACAAAAATACTGCTGCAAACAGAAGCTCGCTTTTTCCGTCCGCATCTCCATTTGCAACAGTATCTGATTTCACATTTTATGCATGCGCTGCTTTTCTCTTTTCAAAGAAAGCTGCAATTTTTCCTGACTGGGAAGAAAAGGTATAGAAGCCCAGTACGAAAACTCCCATAATAATCTGCTGCCATCCGCCAGCTCCCAGATTCAGGCAGTTCAGACCATAGTTCATAATCTGCATTCCAATTGCTGCAATTGCGATTCCAATCACATCATTGCTTGCCAGTCCAATAAAAGTTCCCATAAATACCGGAACAATATAGGAGAACATAATGGATGAGGTTGCCAGGCCAGACTGTGGAGTGACATCATTCTGTGAGATGTACACGATTGCAGCCATTCCAATAATCAGCCCGGAAAAAATATAGGAAGTAAATACGTTTTTATTCTCATTGATTCCAATATTTACTCCAGCGCTCTGATTGTTTGCGAGAATTTTTCCTCTTCTTCCTGAAGCTGTAAAGTATGTATATACCACAAAAATGAGCATTGCCAGCACTGCTGGAAGAAGAACCAGCGGCATACGTCCCATTCTGGAAAGAGTCGGCGTGGAGTAAAACCCACGGATTCCCTGACCCCCAAACAGCAGATAGGTCAGTGATTCATACAAAAGTGTCATTCCAATGGTACAAATGATGATCGGAAGTCTTCCCACAATATATACAATGGCTGTTCCCATAGAAAGAACCACGCCCAGAGCTACGGCAACTGCAAATGCAGTCCACATGCTTCCCGTCTGCTGTCCCGCATAGCCTGCACCAATTGCGGCAAGTACCATGGAAGCACCTCCGGAAAAATCAAAGCGGCCGTTTTTTAGCTGAAGCCAGATAGCAAGTGCCACACATACTGTCATGCAGCTGTTGATCACAACCTGCTTGACCATATCTTTTCCCAGGAAAATATTGTGTCCATTTACAAAACATTTATCGCTGTTCATGGTGATGACAAGCATCACCACAAACATCAGCACTGGAAATGCCAGTGACAATAATACTTTTTTTACAGCTTTCATAGCATACTCCAATCGTCAGCCTATCTTCTCCTTAATATGTCAGAGTCTGTACAGCTTCTACAAGTCCGGCATAAGTCGCATCGGGATTTCCAAATGCAGTCATATTTAACACATCCTCCGGTGTATATGCTGCATTAGCTGCATCAGCGGTATTGTAAAGGGAATTAACATAAAGCTCCATATCCTCATCACTGTTTACAATATACAGTTCCGTGCTGATTCTCTCTGCCTTTTCTGGCATATCTGCAAATTCAGTATCATTAATCTTATTTAACATTAATACAAGCGGATAAACAATTGACTCTGCACCAGTAAATGCAATCTGCTGATAGGTCTGTGTTCCTGCGGATCCAAAGTTTGTTTCCTCTCCGCCGTCTGCACCAGTTGTAAACAGCTTAATATCGGAATCTACACCAGCAGAAACCATTGTAGGATATACAAAGCTTGTTCCTGCTGCGAAGCTCATAATTGCCTGTGTGTCAGGGTGTTTGGAGAAATAGGTGCTGTCAAGCGGAGCAAAGTTTAATACATCTACTTCTTCATCCAATGGATCTACTGTAATCGGTGTTTCAGCAGTTTTATTATACTCTTCCACATCGGCAACAAACTGTTCAGCAGCAGTTGTCTGTGCCGGGAAAGCCCATACCGGGAAAACCGCCATTGAAACATGGGTAAGCGGCGCATCCGCATTTCTTTCATTATATTCGATCAAGCTGTCAAAGAACTGATCTCCAATATTGACATCATCCGGGGCATGTCCATCAACAACTGTTCCAAGGAAGTTGGAATTTCCGAATACATCATCATAAGCAGTTGTGTAAGAAGTATCAAAGTCGCAAAGATAACCTGCATAATAAATTCCGGCCGCCTCACATTCAGAAAGAATGGACTGTGTTCCAAGATCCATAGTGCCAATGATTCCGTCTACACCGGAAGCAATTAACTCCTGTACCTTTGTAAGGTTTGCAGCTTCATCAGTCTGGGTAAATGTACCATATTTAAATTCTACATTTAATGTGTCAGCCAGGGATTCCAGAAATGCTTTTGTAGCATTCGGAGCCTTTCCTGTATCCTGGTAGAAGCAAACGCCAATTGTCGCTTTCTTTGGCTCTGCGGATACGGATACCACGCTTACAGAAGAAGCAGCCAGTGCACCAGTCAGTGCAAGTGCCATAATTTTCTTAGATGTTTTCATTTGATGATTCCTCCTTGAATTGTTTTTATTGTTATTGTTGTTATTCTTTTAAATTGCATTATTTTAATATTTCAGAAAGTGTTTCCTCAAACACAGGTGTCCACAGTTCTTTATAGCCAGTTGCATTTGGATGAATAGGATCTGGTTCATTTTCTGTTCCATATTTTGTCTTCATATAAGAATTGATTTCTCCTGAAAGACACATATCTTTCAGTTTTTCGTTGTTCCATAAATCAACTACATCAATATCCCATTTGTCTTTAAGTTCAAACAGTTTATCCACCATTGCCTGATATTCATCTGACTCAAAATATGTGCCTGTGTAGAATACAACCGGACAATCCCAGGTGCTTTTTACATATGAGATAATTGTTTCCATAGCACCAACTATAGTGGTATCATCGTATTCATCACTATCACTGATTTCACCTAATGGCATTCCATTTGTAGCATCATTCGTAGACAACTGTACCACAAAAGCATCAATATCCATATTCGGGTCTATTTCTTTCATTCTCTCAACATAAGAAGAATCTGAAGTATTAGTAAGCATAGTTCCGGAAATTGCATATTTATATGTGGAAACAGCACTGTGATTTTCTGCAACTGTCTCTGCCATACTATATCCATTATCCCCAAATGTAACTGAAGAGCCTAGCCATACAATTGTTTTTCCGGAAATAGGATCTGCCTCATCTGCATCTGCATTATTTTCTTGCGGAACACTGGCGTCATCCCCATAGCCGACTGCCACAGCGCTTCCAGCTTCATACAGATACATATTTCCCATTGGAGGCAATGCACAGGACATGGTTCCTCCCCATTCCATAGTGTATCCTGGTTTATAAGACACGGTAATTTTCTCACCGGCTTCTACTTCAACAGCTTTATCTACCACAAAAAGTCCTAACTCATTAATATCTGAATAAGTCTCATTACAATATTGGATTGGAATAATCGGCACATATTCTCTGGCATCACCAACAGTAATACCTACATAAGTTGTACCTGCTGCGTAAGGTGATTTACCAAGCTCCAAATAAACATCATATGTTCCCTCTACGCCGTCCGGAACATCAAATACCACCTCAGTATTATCTCCTACCTGTGTAATAACCCCAAGGCTTTCGTTATACCCGGACTCTACTTCTTCTCCATTCTGATCATAACCAGTTCCACTAACTTCTGCGTCAGAAGCTTTCAGCTCCACATTTTCCATTGCCTCAGCTTTAACCTGGACTCCAAACAACATAGATAAACAAACACCAGCTAAAAATAACTTTCTTTTCTTCATTTTCTTACTCCTTACATCTAATTTTATCTTGGAAGTACTCCATCACGCTTCCGGCAGGTTATCATAACAATAATGATAAAAATCACTGCTTTCAGGAAGTTGATCATATTCAGGTCAACGCCCATTGTGGTAAGGTCATTGCTGAGAAGCACGTAGGTAAAGGTTCCCACTAATGCACTGCTGACCTTTGACTTCATTCCGCCTGAAAGAGGCATTCCACCAAGGATCAGGCAGATCATAACGTCCATTGCAAAGCCCGTTCCAGTTCCTTTTCCAGCACTTCCTGTACGGGTAAGCATAATAAAAGCTCCAATTGCTACAGTCACGCCAAATGCCATATATGCAAATACCTTCCACTTTGTAGTATTTACGCCGGACTGTTCGGCCGCAATCTCGTTAGCGCCAATTGCTTTGGTATATTTTCCAAATTTCGTATATTTGAAGAAATATGTAACAAGCACTGCCACCACTGCAATTGCAATAATCAGCATAAGTGTGTACTGATTTCTGTCCATTGGCTTGATTTTTGCCTGAATGGAAATACTTGTATTTCCAGTTCCCTCCATGAGAAGCAACTGCGCTCCTGTGAAGAAGAACATCAGAAACAGGGAGGTTACGATTGACGGAAGCCCCAACCACACTGCAACAGCGCCGTTAAAAGCGCCACAGGCAAGGGCGATTGCCAGAACTACAATAAACGCAACCGCTACACCAGCAGTTGTTCCACCCATTTTGTTGGAGATCAGTATGTACAAAATCGCATATACACCAACCTGCTGACCAACGCTGACGTCCATAAATCCCATGGAGTAAACAAACACCGCTCCCAAGGAAATGATTGCATATGGCGCAACAGTCTGTAAAACTGTGGTCGCATTGTACATCAGCTTATCTCCGCTGAAAATCAGAAATAAAATTATCGTAATTACCAGTCCTGCATAAGCAGCCACATCATAAACATGTCCTTTCAGCCAGGAGGCTGTTTTATTTTTCTCTTTTTCCACTTCTTTGCCTCCTTATATCATGTACTCGATAATGTCGGTCTCCTTCAGTTCCGGAGCACGCATTACTTCGCCTGATTTTCTGAAATCTTTCATAATAATAATCTTATCTGCCATACCGATCAGTTCCGCCATTTCTTCACTGATCAGAATGATTGCCTTTCCTTCTTTCTTCATCTGGGCAATCAGTGCATACATAGACTGTTTCACGCCAATATCAACGCCTCGGGTAGGACAGTCCATAATCAGAACTTCCGAGCCTCTCGCTGTCCACTTTGCAAAAGAAACCTTCTGCTTGTTTCCACCGCTCAGAGTATTTACCCACTGTTTTCCAGTTCCGCATTTAATTCTGAAAGAATCAATTTCTTTATCTGCGCGATCTTTTTCAGAAGCCGGGTTTATGAAGGTTCCATGCTCCAGTGACGGAAGCAGCGGAAGTACGATGTTATCCTGAATAGAACCGTCCAGTATCAGTGCCTCTTTGTCACGGTTCTTGGAAATATATCCGATTCCGGATTCAATCGCCTGCAGACAGGTTTTAATCTCTTTTCCGTTTCTCACAACACTTCCAGATTCAAGCTTCTCTAATCCAAATGCGGCTCTTCCAACCTCATGCATTCCACATCCGGACAGACCGCCGAAACCAAGAATCTCGCCTTTATGTAAGGTAAGTGAAAAATCTTTAATCGGTCCAAAGGAGACATTTTTCAGTTCCAGCGCAATCTCATCGCTGTGGCTGGTATCGTAATCCTCGCGGTAATAAGCCTCTCCGATTTCTCTTCCAACCATCATGTAACGAATTCTCTGGACTGCATCCGGTGCATCCATTTCTTCCCGGTTCAGATGTCCGATAATATTTCCATCACGAAGAACCGTCAAGTCTGTACACTGTTCCAGGATCTCATCCATATCATGGGAAATAAAGATCACACATTTTCCCTTCTCCTTCAGCTCATGAATCAGCTTATACAGAATCTGACGACCTTCCAGGGAAAGAGCTGTTGTAGTCTCATCCACCACGAAAACTTCTGTTTCATCAGATACGCATCTCACAATCTCAATCAGTTTTCTGTCCTCGAATGTGAGCTTATTAATGCTGTCTTTTGCATGAATATTGGTGATTCCAAAGCTCAGAAGCATTTTCTCAGCCTCAGCATTTGCCTTTTTCATGCTGACGAATCCAAACTTTGAAAATTCATCAAATCTTCCAGCCAGCAAATTCTCTGCCACTGTACAATCTGGAATCGTGTTTGCTTCCTGAAGTACCATGCTGATTCCGGCTTTCTGAGCCTCCACCATATTTTCAGGTTTCCAGCTTTGCCCTTTGTATGTCATGGTTCCTCCGCTGGCAGCCTGCATTCCTGCAATAATTGAAGTAACCGTTGACTTTCCGCTTCCGTTTTCTCCGATCAGGCCGCGGATCTCTCCGCGGTAAAACCTCATGTCTACTCCTTTCAGAGCCTGAGTCGGTCCGAAAAACTTTGTCATATTTTTTACTTCAATGAGTAACTCTTTTTCCATAGTTTCCTCCGAATTGTTTCACTCCTGTGTCTCTTGCTTTTCATGATTATATTGTACCGTTTTCGGTCATGGTGCTTCAAGGCTACTTTTTTGCATTGAATCGTACACTTTTTAATAAAAATCATAAAATTTCTTCATAGAGCACCTCTTTCATCTTTTTTCACATAAAAAAATGTACATTTTTATATTTACATTTGGAAATACGTATATCATAATGAAGGTAACATAGTGCGGCACAGCCTACTCAGGCAATTGGTTAACATAATTTCATTTCGATTTTTAGGATAATCGCCGATGTTTGCAAAGAAATTCATAGAAAGGACATTCCCTATGTTAGACGAACGCCACGAAATAATTGAATTTGGCCCACACATTCCCCTGAAAATATTCATTCATAAGCTTGGCTCCGTTTCCAAGCACTGGCATTCCAGCCTGGAGCTGCTCATGGTACTGGAGGGAAACATTTCCATTACTGTAGATGGGGAAACCTGGCAGCTGAAAGACGAGGACGTAATTCTTATCAACTCCAACAGCATCCACGAAATTCATTCAGAAAACGGTGCTGTCATGATTGCAGTCCAGATTAAGCTTTCTTTGTTCAATCAGTTTCAAACTGATCTGACTTCTATTGTTTTTGACTGCAACAGTGCAACCACACCGGACTTCAAGAGGTATGCCAACATCCGCTTTGCTATTGCTTCTCTGATTCAGGCAAATTCCTATCATTCCGATGGAACGGACTACATGAACTATTCTCTCAGCTATTATCTGGTCTCCCAGTTACTGGAAAATTTTAAATCCAATGCTTCGGAGACTTTACAGAAACAGCAAAAATACATGGAGCGTCTTACCCGAATCATCAATTTCATAAATGAGCATTATGCGGAAAATTTTTCCCTCAGTGACCTTGCCGCCATGGAAAATCTGTCTGTACCTTACCTTTCTCAGTTTTTTGACAAATATATGGGAGTAAAATTTATCCAGTACTACACTGGCATTAAACTGGAACATGCAGTAAGTGATCTGATTTCCACTAAGGATTCTATTGAAACGATTGCTATGCGAAATGGTTTCACAGAATCCCACGCTTTTATCCGCGCGTTCAAAAAACAGTATCAGATGCTTCCAAGTGCTTTTCGCAAGCAACAGGCCCAGAATCCTACACTTACAGCCCACGCAAATGATATTAATTATCTGCTTCTTGAGCCAAGCAATTACCTGCAGGCACTCACCAAGTACCTTTCCACCAACGACCTTTCTGCTCACTCCATGCCGTCCGCGGTACACAAGGAACTGGTCGTATCAGACATTCCGGTAACCGAAACACTTACACCCCTTCGGCATACCTTCAAAACTTTCACAAGTGTAGGCCGCGCTGCCGAGCTTTTGGACCGGAATATTCAGGAAATGCTTATTGATCTACAGAAAAATGTGGGATTCCGTTATATAAAATTTCATGGGATTCTTTCTGATGACATGATGGTGGTCAGCCGCATCGGGCAGGAGCTTCGTTTTACCTATACTTTGGTAGACCAAGTTCTGGATTTTCTTTTGTCTATTCAGTTGAAACCCCTGATCCAGCTTTCTTTTATGCCAAAAGAATTAGCGGAAAATCCAGATAAAACGGTATGCTATTGTCCTTTTATTACCAGTCCGCCTGCTGATATGAAAGAATGGAACTTTTTAATTGAGGACTTTACCAGGCACCTGATTGAACGCTACGGACTTGATGAGGTGAAGCAATGGCCTTTTACTGTATGGAACGAACCGGTTACTTCCAAAAAGATGTTTGGCTTCGGAGATGATGCACTGTTTTTCCGCTTTTATAAACATACTTATGACACTGTGAAATCAGTTTGCCAGGATATTCAATTTGGAAGTCCTTCCATGCTGTATATTGAAAACCTTGGAAACGCGGACTGGATTTATCGTTTTGTAGGGTGGTGCCAGGAAAACAATTGTCTTCCGGATTTTATGAATATTCACTATTATGCAGATATTATTCTGCCAACATCCGGGGATGATTTTTTTCTTAACAAAGCAACCGCATCCTGTTTTCCCCAAATAACCGACGATTTCAGTCTTTTCATAGGCGGTGTCAAAAAAATATTTAAGACTCTCGGACTTCAGGATAAGCCGGTATACATGACTGAATGGAATTTCACCATGTCACACCGCAACCTGATCAGCGATACCAGTTTCAAAACCTGTTATATTATGAAAAATCTTCTGAAAAACTATGACAGACTGGATTCCTTTTGTTACTGGAGCCTTACGGACCTGATCCGGGAAAATCCGCTTCCGCCTAATCAATTCCATGGCGGACTTGGAATCTATACAAGCAGCGGACTGCGCAAGGGTGTATTTTATGTTTTTTATTTTGCCAATATGCTTGGAGATGAATTGATTGCTTCCGGAGATGGGTATTTCATCACACGAAAAGGCGACAGCTACCAGATTATCACTTATCATTACATCCACTATGGTGATCTTTTTGCTGCCGGAGAATTGTTCGATATTACAGAAACCAACCGTTATACCGCTTTTGATACAACGAAAAGCTTCGATATTTCTTTGCAGTTAACGGAGGTTGCCAACGGAAATTACAATGTGAAAGAGTATTTTGTAAACCGCCATCATGGAAATGCTTACGATATCTGGCTGGAGATGGGCGCTATTCCGCTTTCGCCCAAAGATACGGATCTATTCCGCGGATTATGTGTCCCAGGATTCCACCAGAGCAGGCTCTACGCAGAAAAACACGCGCTTACATATACTGCAGAGCTGGAACCTTTTGAAATTCGATTTGCGGAAATAAGTCCTTTGTAAAAAGATTTCGTTTTATCAAAATATATTGCGCTATTTAGAAATGTTTTATATCGTTATAGCATCAATCTTTCTGTATGTCGAATGGTATTTCGATATACAGAAAGACTTTTGCATTGTTTTACGTTTTTCAGAATTAATTTTATATCATGTCGTTCGTTTTATCGAATCATCTTTCGTTTTATAGAATATGTTCGCTACATATTTTTCAGCAGAAAACTGGCCTGGAACCGGTTTCCGTCGGCCTCAAACTTACAGGTGCCGCCGTTTTTCCCGCACAGCTTTTTGATGGAAAGGATTCCGATTCCTTCCTCTCCTTTTTCCCGCTTTTTGGAATAAATCTTATCTTTCTCCTGGAGTAAAATTCCGTCAAAGGAATTGTCTACTGTAATCAGCAGCATGTCGTGCTTTTTCTCTGAAAAAACTTCGATATAGCGTTCCCCCTCATATGACCCGGCTGCGGTTACTGCGTTGTCCAGTGCATTTCCCAGAATGGTGCAAAAATCTGTGTCCGGGATTGAGAGGTCTTTCAGATGACAGCACACGGAAAAGTCAATGTTTTTCGCCTTGGCAAGACAGCCGTAATGGTAGAGGACACCGTCTGCCGCAGCATTTCCCGTGTATGGAATATCCACTTTTCCCATTTGTTCCAGTTCCAGATTGTCACAGTAATCCCGCAGGCCCTGAAGGTCGTCAGCGTCAAGAAGTCCCTTGATTGCCGCCACCTGGTGGCGGAAATTGTGGCGTGCTTCCCTTTCTGCAAGAACCTGCCCGGTAAGTGCCTGGTAGTAACCTTTCTGCTGGTCGATCTGTTGATTCATCTTTTCCTCATTGCGGAAGCGCTGGTGATCGCGGGCAATGGCGATGCAAAGCAGTATGGTCGCCGCACCAATCAGACACTTGCTCAGCATCTGTCCAAAGGTGCTGGTATAAACGTCTGCGCTATCCGAAAAAATGCTTGCGAAAAACAAGGCAATGGGAATAAACCAGATAGAATCCCAATAGTTCTTGCAGTCGATTTCCAGGAATGGGGTAACGGTATACCTCATCAAACGTCTAAGCAATGGATACAAAACGGCATAGATGATAATCGCAATCACACTGGTCTGGGCAATCCCTGCTGCATCTCCCTGCATTCCAAGATGGGAGCTGATATACGCTCCAACGGCCAGTGTAATCATAACAATATCCGCCACAATTCCAAAGACAAATAAATGCACTTTGGTGTATCCGCGGACGATCTGCACATTTACCACTGCCATAACAATGCAGAAGACAATCAGATTCACCTTATAAAAAGGCACATCAATTACCTGATTGATTCCCATCCACATGCAGATCCCGAAATCCACAGCCAGACCAGCCAGATAAATTGCAGTTAAACGGCACTTGTCTTTAGCCGAAATTTTTTCATAAAATGGGACTATTCGCAGGAGCAGACTGGGGACGTGGGCAAAGATGCAAAGCAAGCTTACGACACCAATCATGAGTGTATTTTCCATATCAATATTTCTCCCTTTTTCGATCCTGTGCTTGAAATCTTTCGCAGCTATTCAGCCGCACTATTGCGCAAATCATTTTTTTGTAAACATAGTTCACAGAACGCCCAAGATGTACAGCGCGGATTTTCAGGCAGACCTTAACTATTAATTTCTTGTCGGTTGGTTTTCCATCCGCTTCAGCTCTGGCAGAATCGTTGCCAGCATGGTAACAAAACACAGCCCTCCGCCAATCACATTTGACACTGGCTCCGCCAGAAATACTCCATGTGTTCCCATGTGAAACACATAGGGAAACAGATAAGTAAGCGGCACCACGATCACAACTTTCCTCAGCAGGGAAAAGAAAATTGCCTGTTTTTTCTTATTCAGGGACTTGAAAACAGTCTGTCCAATGTACTGCAGATCCATGAAAATAAAAGCGGCAAAATAAGTTTTCAGCGCCGGAACCGCATCCTTCACAAGGAGCTTATCCGAACTGAATACTGCAATCAGATAATCCGGTGCAAAAATAATCACGCTCCACATTACAGCCGTGTAAACCAGAATCATCATAGCCATTGTCACCATAGCTTTGCGCACAAGTGCAGGACGATGAGCTCCATAATTATAGCTTAGAATCGGGGAAGTGCCCTCATTGATAGCATAAATAGGCGTCTCCACCATCTGCCGCACACTTGACACAATGGTCATAACCGATATGTACACATCCCCGCCAGTCACGCCAAGCACATTATTGCAGCAAATCGTTACCAGACTGTTGGTCAGCTGCATAATAAAGCCCGCCGTTCCAAGGCTTACAATATTTTTCGCGTATTCCACACAGCTGTGCAGTTCCTTTTTCTGTAAAAGCCGCGCCTTCATCTCCGCCTTTCGCTCCAGGAAAAGAAGCACATATGCTGCGGACAAAAACTGGGAAAGCACCGTTGCAATTGCCGCACCTTTGATTCCAAGTCCAAACACAAAAATAAACAGCGGATCCAGAATCAGATTGGCCACAGCTCCAATTGCAACAGACAGCATTCCCGTAGTGGCGTATCCCTGCGCATTGATAAACGGGTTCATTCCCGTGGCAATCATAGACGGCACCGTTCCGATCAGGTAAATCATCATATACGGGTACGCATGCACCAGCGCCTCCTCGGACGCCCCGAACATCACCAGCAACGGTCTTGCAAACAGAAGGCCAATCACCATCAGCACCACACCGCTTGCGCAGACCATAGTAAAGGAAGTGTTCATGACCATCTGCGCCTTTTGGTTCTCTTTCATTCCTCTGTTAATGGAAAATAAAGGCGCGCCGCCGCTTCCAAACAGATTGGCAAACGCCGTAATAATCATAATCAGCGGAAAGCAAAGTCCCACCGCTCCCAGCGCCGTCGTTCCCACTTCCGGAATCCTCGCAATATAAATACGATCCACAATGTTATACAAAAGGCTCAAAATCTGTGCCACCAGCATAGGAATCGCCGCACTGAAAATATTTCTGGTCACAGTACCGTTTTCAAAATCAATACGTTTCATATTACATCACAGCTTTCTATTATTACTTTTTATATAAGATAATTTTGCACATTGCAGTTAGAATTGTCAAGTAAGGATGTTCACGTTCTAGAGCCTGTTTGAAAAATCATTCCTGCAATCTGCACGCCCTAGCATTTCAAAGCTTCTCCAATATTACTGTCCGGTCATTTTTCTTTAGTCCGGATTTTACTACTTCAAGTCCATATATAGATTTTCTAATCTGATATTTTCGCGTATTATTAAATCAAAGATAAGAATTCATAAATGAAAGGAGTCCTGATTATGCTACAGTATAACATTCATTTAAGAACCGTAAATGACTTTAGAAACTATGCAAATATGATCGTCCGTTTCAATATTGCCGGATTTGTAAGAGTAAGAAAGGAAGAAATCAACATGTACGATATCCTGGAAATCATGTCCCAGGGGCCAGTGGATTCCATGATTCTGAACCTGACAAAATATACTCCGGCTCAGATTCCGGAACTTGAGCATTATATGGAGGAAGCCAATTTTTTTAATGACTTAAATACAGAGGATGTCAGTAACATTGCCTGATTCTCCACCACTTAGACCAAATTTTACAATCCGCTCCGGTACTGCACAGGCGTAACTCCGGTATGCTGACGAAATATCTTTCCGAAATAACTCAGTGAGCTGAATCCGCACATTTCACTGATTTCCGTAATTGTACGGGTGGTTGAGGTCAGCATCTCCTTAATCCGCGCAGAATCTTCTCTGTGGGAAGAAGGTTCGATCTGCACCGCAGTTATTTTATCAAGCAGCCTGCACCAGAATTCTTCCAGCTGGGTGCGCACCCGAATTTCATAGTACTGCGGTTCCTGAGATGACAGACGGATCATTTCTTCAATATACACAAATGCCGGATCTGATGCTGGAATTTCCACTCCGGAAATCTCTGAATTCAGCACCGGGGCAACATACTTCCGGAAAATTTCTCCATTGTACTGCCCGGCAAGCAGCACAGGCTCGAAAAGAAGCGCATAAATCCTGCACTTCACAGGATTTTCCGGCTGATAGGCATGAAATTTCCATTTTTATTACATCCACATAAAACAACATTACCCTCCACCACAAACGATAGAGGGTATGTCATATTTTTACATTCTGTTAGATTCACTGGCTTTTTTTCCCGAAGGCCCAGTCTCAAATTTACTCTTCCTCGAACTCCAGATCCTTGCGGCTCATTTCCTCGATCAGCTCTCTCTTCACCTCGAAAAGCTTCGCGGAAAGATCCACATAAACCTTCTGCGGATTGGAGAATCGTCTGGACTCATCCCAGAGTGTACTCTGCTCCTTCTGGCAAATAGCGCGCAGTTCCATGACAGACGGGGAAGTGTAGACGCGTTTGCCCTCTTTGATAACTGGTACCAGAAGCTCACGAACTTCATAAGTTCCGCCAAGAATTTTGGTCTTCTTCCAGGTGTCAACCGGGTCAAATACAACCATCGTCTCATCCGGATTGATCTTCTCATCTGCAAGACAAATCAGATCGGCCTTAATCTTGCCTGTGGATTTGCTGTAAATACGGTATACGGTCTTATTGCCAGGATTGGTTACTTTCGCAGTGTTCTCGGAAAGCTTAATCTTCGGCACAAACTCACCTGTCGTCGGGTCTTTCACTGCTGCCAGCTTATAAACACCACCAAATGCCGGGTTGTCATTGGAGGTGATCAGACGTGTTCCAACGCCCCAGGAATTAATCCTGGCATCCTGTGCTTTCAGGCTCTCAATCAGGTACTCGTCCAGATCACTGGACGCGGAAATGGTGGCATCATCAAATCCGGCTGCAGACAGCATCTTATAAGCTTCCTTGGAAAGATAAGCAAGGTCACCGCTGTCGATACGGATTCCATATTTTTTCAGCTGAATGCCTTCCTCCCGCATTTCCTCAAATACACGGATTGCGTTTGGAACGCCGGATTTCAGCACGTCATAGGTGTCTACCAGAAGGATGCAGGCATCCGGATACATTCTTGCATAAGTCTTAAATGCGGTGTACTCATCCGGGAAGCTCATAATCCAGGAATGTGCATGGGTTCCCAGTACCGGCACGTCAAACATCTGTCCGGTCAGCACGCAGGAGGTTCCGATACATCCGCCGATCACCGCTGCTCTTGCACCGAAAATACCAGCGTCCGGTCCCTGGGCACGGCGAAGTCCAAATTCCATAATTCCGTCTCCCTTAGCAGCATAGCAAACACGGGCTGCTTTGGTAGCAATCAGGCTCTGATGGTTCATGATATTCAAAATAGCAGTCTCTACAAGCTGTGCCTCCATAATAGGCGCAACCACCTTCACCATAGGCTCTCTCGGGAAAATAACGGTACCTTCCGGGATTGCATAAATATCACCTGTAAAATGGAAAGCGCGAAGATATTCCAGAAAATCTTCTTCAAATATGGAAAGACTGCGCAGATATTCGATATCCTCATCTGTAAATCTCAGATTCTCAATATACTCAATCACCTGCTCCAGTCCGGCACAAATGGCAAAACCGCCTCCGCATGGATTATCACGGTAAAACATGTCGAAAACGACAGTCTGGTCAGTTGGGTTTTTAAAATACCCCTGCATCATGGTAAGCTCATAAAGATCCGTGAGCAGAGTCAGGTTATTTGCTCTCATGTTTATTCTCCTCATCAATAGGACCTGTCAGTCAGGTAATTATTTTGCTTGATTATATCATATTTCCCCTGAAATTCACAGGGCAAAGCAGTATTTTTTCCCGTAAAATCAAGGCTTCCAGTGAATTGAATAAATTTTTTTAAAAATTTTGAAAAAAGGGGTTGACTTTTATATATACGTTGATATATAATACAACATGTCGCAAGCGAGAAAACAACTTGCTAAAGCACATAGGGCTATCGCCAAATGGTAAGGCAACGGACTCTGACTCCGTCATTTCAAGGTTCGAATCCTTGTAGCCCTGCTAAATGAAGCACCTCAGATGAGGTGCTTTTTTCATGTTATGAAAGTCCCGGAAGCCGCATATTTACTGGCTTTGCGGGACTTTTAAAATATTTCTAAGAATCTTTTCTCAGGACTCTGGCAGACAATTTTCCCCTTATTTTCCTTACTGATTTTTACTGCATTTTTGGTGGTTTTCAGATGCGATAGGTCAATCTTAGGTCAATTATAGGTCAATTTAAAATGACGATTTCTTCAAACACTCCATATCAAGGTTTTGAAGAGCCTTTCTGTAACAGTCAAAGGATTCCGGATGCTTTTCTTCCATCCACTTTAATGTCTTTTTCGGGCCAAAATAGGGATGATGCATGATATCGAAAAAAATCTCCAGGCTATCGATCAGCACCCAATGCCAGCGAAACAGTCCTTCACAATCCCCTCGTTTTGCACGCTCAAACATTGATTCCATTTCCGGCACCATAAAAGTCCCGGAAGGGGCATACCTGCTTTCCGAGACTTTTAAAATTTTTTGTTTACTCCTCCGCCATTGCGTACTGCACGATCATGGGATCATCATATTCCGTCCACATGGATTTGTCCTCGTCCAACATTTTGAGTTGCTCCATTTCGTTGTCGGTCAATTTAAAATCAAAAATATCCATATTTTGCTTCATGCGTTCCTTATGCACACTCTTAGGAATTACAACAATTCCACGCTGAATGTGCTGCCGAAGAGCAACCTGTGCTGGTGTTTTCCCATATGCATCTGCAATTTGCTTTACAACGGGATTTTCGAGGACTTCTTTCAAACGGTGCTGGGCAAGCGGTCCCCACGCCTCGTGCTGGATGTTGTACTTCACCATCCACTCGTGCAGATTATACTGCTGCCAAAATAAATGCGTTTCCACTTGATTAACCGCAGGCGCAATCCGATTAAAAGTTGCAATATCTGCCATACGTTCTGCACTAAAATTAGAAACACCGATAGCCCTGATTTTGCCCTCATCATACAAACTTTCCAGTGCATGATATGCTCCATAATAATCCGACAGGCATTGATGAATCAACACAAGATCAAGATAATCCGTTTTCAGCTTTCTCAAAGATTCTTCTACAGACGATACCCACACTCTATTGCATCATAGACACACTGCGCCGTATGCTCTGCCGGAATTTCAAATACTCCGAATCCAATTATGGGCATTTCCACACCATTATTTAATTTTACATATTCCATATTTTTTATTCTTTCGTCAATATTATTTACAAAAAGGCTTTTTTACAAGGGCAAAACAGCTTTACCAGTTCTTTTTTTCTTTACTGCTGTCATGCTGTGATTTGCGTTTCTCAACCATTTTTACAAACCATTCCACCATTGCCGCCGGATCCTGATGTGAGAAAAATGCACTCGTAGCCGTATCCAATTGTGAAATCTGGCTCATATCATTCTCATCAAGCCTAAAGTCAAATACATTAAGGTTCTCAATCATACGTTCTTTATGTACTGACTTTGGAATTACGATCACCCCTCTTTGAATATGCCAGCGGAGCATTACCTGAGCTGTTGATTTTCCATATTTCTTTCTGATTGATCCCTGACTTTTCAATCGCTTTTCCCACTTCCTCCTCATTAAAATAGCTCTGGGCAGTATCAATACTGCGATATCCTGCTTCCAGCGCATCCAATACACACCGTTCACACTCATCCTTCGTTACCTGATATACACCATAACCAAGCTGCGGCATTTTAACACCATTGCTTAATGTAATATATTCCATCTTTTTTCTCCTCACATAATAAATTTGTTATTAAAATCAACAGCATTTACTTCATATCCGTTTATAGCATATTGTGCCATATTGGTAACAAATATGATGCCAAGCTTTGAATCCTTTTCTCTTATTTTTCTGGCAGCTGTCATTCCGTCCATTTGAGGCATTTCAATATCCAAAAACACAATGTCCAAATCACCTTTATAATCCTCAACAAAGTTTAATCCATTATGAAACTCCTGTATACTGAATTTGGTATTGTGTTCTTCTTCATATTGCAGCAAAAAAGTGCGCATTTTCATTAAATGCTCGCATTCATCATCCACTAAACCAATATAAATCATCTTCTCAGCCTTCCCTTTACTACTTTCCCGGTTCTCTTTTCCATCACCCACGCAAACGCCTTCGCTGTTCTCACATCTGGTTCCTGAAAATGATTTCCCTGGTTCCATTCCAGGGTACAATTTATACCCTGCTCCGACATCCAGGAGCAGGCATCTCTGATACATGCCCCCACCTGCGCCATAACTGGATTTCTGGTCTTTTCCTCTCTATCGCCAAGGCTTAAATAAACAGTTCCGGTTTTCATCCTGTGCTCTCTCATATAAGCTGAAAAGCCCGGGAACCACACAGACGGAGAAGCTGCCGCAACACCGGAAAATCGATCCGTCTGGTACGCTGCCCACAGCGCAAACAGGCCAGCCAGAGAATATCCCCCAATATAATACGTCTTGCCCGGATCTGTACACAGTGCGAGAATCTTTTCCAAGGTTTCGGCCGCACCGCCGCCAAAATCTTCATTTTTAAACACTGCCGGGGCTTTCCACGGCGAAAGTTCATCATTCCAGTTCTCTACTTTTGCCGCAATAAACCGGAAATCCAGTTCTCCTGATGAAGCCCGTTTCCGGATTTCCTTGACCTCATTCTCAAGCACCGCCAGTTCATGCTCTCCCGTAAGCTGGATCAAAACAACATCCGCCTCCGGGTTTCCATATTCATACGTTGTTATCATACGCTGCTGTCCATTCTCCATATCACACCACGCCCGTCAGATTTGTCAAAAAAAAACATGCATATATTTTTTACCAGTATACCATATTTTTTGCCATCGAAAAGCAAATTTCTTTCTTGACTCCAATTTCATTTTCCATTAAAATAAAGAAGATAAATCAAATAAAAAAGACGCGAATAAGACAATAAATGTCGCCTATCCACTGTCAGACGGATGGGTACATTTGTTGTCTTTTTTTGTTGTCGGAGAGGAGAAAGTTTATGAAAAAATTCAATGGAGGAAAACGCAATGCCTAAGACAAAAGGAGAGTCAATATTTTTTACAGCTATTACAGCATGGATGATGGTCTATGTCATGACCTTGTATAACACAGCAATTGCCATGGGAAGCTTCACAAATGCCGCCTTTCTCATCGCACTAAAAGAAATGTGGATTGAGTAAATCATCATCGCACTGCTTGCCTATTTCGTATCTGATCACCTTATAAATCATATCCATCAGGATCAGATCGTACTGTCCCGGGGCTGCCTTTTCCATGATTTCAACGGCTGTCTTACCGTTGTTCGCAGTCTCGATCACAAATCCTGCGTCCTCCAGAATAGTCTCGGTAATTGCCATACCGAGCCCAGTTCCCTGAATTCCGCTGACAGTAGAGGTCTCTTCTCTTGAAAAGGATTCAAAAATATGTTCCTGGAACTCAGGCTTCATGCCGATTCCGGTATCACGAATAATGAACTGGTAGCTTCCATATCCGGTAGGCGCAGATTTCAGCTGTTTTACCCGGATGCCGATGGTGCCTCCAATTTTGTTAAACTTAATTCCATTACTCAGAATATTCAGCAGCACCTGAGTCAGTCTCAGTTTATTCGCAATAATATCCTCATCTCTTACATCCACGGTATCAATAAGAAAATCCAGCTGCCTGGAAGCAATATTGGGCTGCACAATAGTTCGGATGTCATGCGACATATTGTTCAGGAAAGTCTAAATATATCGTCAACAAAAAGCCGCTGAATTTCAGTCCAATTTTTATTCATCGGGCCATAATTTTCCCTCTTTATAATGCTTTCTGCAAAGAGCTACGTAGCTCTCATTGGAGCCAAGGAAAATCTGGGCGCCTTCCCGTACAATTTTTCCGTTTGCGTATCTAGTGTTGCACTGGGCGCGCTTGCCACACCAACAGACAGTAGGGACTTCCTCGATCACATCTGCGATTTCCATGAGCCGCCTGGAGCCTGGGAAAAGATGGTTCAGGAAATCGGTCCGCAGGCCGTAGCAGATTACCGGAATGTTGTAGAAGTCTACAAGGTCAGACAGGATATCCACTTCCTCCGGGGAAAGGAACTGTGCCTCGTCTACCAGAACTGCGTCTACTTTTTTCCCATGATACAAATATTCTGTGCTGTTTGCATTCCAGATTTGGGAAATCTCTTTTAAAAATTCATCTACATAATCCGCAGGCGCAGATAATCCCATACGGGACTGGATCTCGCGCTCTCCGTCACGATTGTCCGTCCGCGGCTTCAGCAGTACCGCATATTGTCCACGCTCCTCATAATTATAGCGAACCATCAAAATATTAGCAGATTTCGAACTGCCCATTGCTCCATAACGGAAATATAATTTTGCCATTTTTATACCTCGTCGTGTTTTCTCTTTCATGATTATACATGATTGCAGAATAAACCACAAATAAAAAGCCGCCTTTCGGCAGCTTTTTATACGTTTTTAAGCGCAAATTTATGATAACCATTCAGGTATATTTGTCAATTTCCATGCCGCTTCATGTACAGGAGCGGATATGGATTTCCTTCTTCATCGTGATCGGTTCTTTTGTATGTTTCAAAGCCCAAATGTCTGTAGAATCCAACAGCCCCGGGGTTCTGTTCATTTACGGTTAATTCCTGTACATCATAATTTGCAGTTCCGTATTGGAGCAGTTGCCTTCCCAGGCCCTTTCCCCGTCTTTAGCACCCAAATAATTTCGCTGTTTTTTCCATTCGCTCTGCAATAGGAACGCCAAATGGGCAGCGTGCTTCGCAGGCATGACAGCCAATGCACTCGGATGCTTTGTGTTCCAGCAGTTCGTAATGGGACTGTACCGTTGCAGGCACCTTAGGCTGCATGGTTGCCAGGTCATAGAATTTGTTGATCATCGCAATATCCAGATTGGAGACACAGGGTTTGCAATGGCCGCAGTAGGTGCATTCACCTCTGTAGGAATGGAACGGCGCATTCGCGATCACAGATGCATAGTCTTTTTCCTCTTCTGAAACATCTTCATATGCTGCGGCTGCATCAACCTGCTCTTTCGTATCGTAGCCGCACATAATGGAACAGACTGCGGGTCTGGTCAGCGCATAGTGGATACACTGCACAGGTGTCAGACTTACACCAAATGGGGAACGTTTTTCATCAAACAGTCTGCCGCCTGCAAAGCCCTTCATTACCGTAATTCCTACGTCATTCTGCTCACAGACCTTATATAACCGTGCGCGGTCTCCATCAATTCCTTTCAAACCGGCGTCAAATTCCTCTGCAAACATAGTGTCAATATTTTCACTTGCCGGAAGCATGTCAAAAGCTGGATTAATGCTGAAAAGAATCATTTCCACATATCCGGATTCTGCTGCTTTAATGGCAACCTTCGGGTTGTGGGAGCTGATGCCGATATGACGGATTACGCCGCTGTTTTTTAATTCCATTACATAATCCAGATAGTCAGAGTGCTGGATTTGTTCCCACTCTTCCTCAGAATCTACATAGTGAATCATTCCCAGGTCAATATAATCTGTCTGCAGTCTTTTCAGCAAATCCTCAAATGCAGGGCGCACATATTTCATATCCCTTGTGCGGAAATACTGCTCATCCTTCCATGTGGAACCAATGTGTCCCTGAATAAACCAGTTGCTGCGGTTTTCCTTAATTCCTTTTCCAATAATATCTCTGGATTTCGGGTCCGCCATCCAGCAGTCCAGAATATTGATTCCAAGAGATGACGCATAATGGATCAGCTGAATTCCTTCTTCCTCCGGGTGCCGCTCCAGCCATTCCCCGCCGAATCCAATTTCGCTCACCATAAGCCCAGTTTTTCCCAGTCTTCGTGTTTTCATTGTATTTCCTCCTCATCCTTGTTTTATTTGCACCCATTATTTCGACCAGGTGCTCTCTTTTGTTTTGCCTGTATAATCAAAAAGTCCGTCGTTTTTCTCTTCCAGAGCTTTGATCATGTGGTAGGTGTATTCGTTGTATGGGGTTGGAATGCCAAGTTCTTTTCCCATACGAATCAGGGCGCCGGAAAACATGTCAATCTCGGTATGGCGGCCTGCGTCCAGGTCCTGAAGGGTAGAATAACGGGCAAACGGAGGAACGGCACTGCCGTGACTGGAAGATGCTGCTGCCTTACTGATATCAATTCCTTTCGCAGCAGCAATCGCCTCAAGCTCCTGCCGCAGCCCTTCACTGATTGCCTTCATATGAACGCTGTCCCTGTAGCAGCCAACTCCCGCGCCCAGAATTGCCTGGGGCAGATTGTTGCACACATTCAACCGGAATTTACTCCACATCTCTTCCCGGATATAGTCTGTATGGCGGAAATGAATCCCCGTATCTGCAAAAAGCTCCTCGATCGCACGCACCCTTTCACTTTCATAAGGTGCTTCCAGTTCCCCGAAAATAATTCCGATGGTAGTCTCCGGGTCAAAACAATATCCATCTTCTTCCTTATGAGATGCCACCTTGATCAGAGAATACATGATATTAGCCTTGGGAATCACAGTAGAAATCATTTCTTCGCTGTCCACACCGTTCATAAGACTCATCACAATGGTATTCTCACCCACAGCTTCCCGTATACTCTCCAGTGCTCCCGGCAAAGCTCCGTATTTCAAAGAAACAACCAGCAGATCTACTCCATAAGCTTCCTGCGGTGTCCACACATGAGGATGGTAAACGGTATGATTAATCGTGCATCCCTTTTCCTTCAGGCGCTTCGTCCTCTCCCCTTCTGCCACAACGCCAAGTTCAATATTTTTCATCCCGGAAAGTCCCCAGATCACATAAGAACCTACGGCTCCCGCTCCAAGAACTGCCACTGATTTTATTTCCATAATTTTGTCACTCCTGTTTTTCCATATGTCAGTTTCAGCCAAACGATTATTCTACCACTCAACTGCTTTACCCAATATAACGGGTTCTGATTTCCAGCTTATTGTTCATCTGTAACTGCATTGTAGCATATGCCTGTGGGTTCGTAAACTGCGTATAATCCCAATGCCTGCACCTTTTTGCAATCGCTAATTCAAAACTTCCATCGCAAAAAGCCGCCGCATCGCTCTCTCAAGCCAACGCGGCGGTCTGTTATTGCCTATATGTTATTCTTATTTCAACTTGCTGTAAACTTCATTTGTCACCGGCTCACACCACTCATTAGAGCCTTCCTCGCCCGGTACTTCAATTGCCAGATGGCTGAACCAGCTGTCCGGTGCAGCACCGTGCCAGTGTTTTACTTCTGCCGGGATGTTAATGCAGTCACCAGGTTTCATCTCGATGGGATCCTTGCCCTCTTCCTGGTAGTAGCCCCGTCCTGCGACACAGACCAGAATCTGTCCGCCGCCGCTCTTTGCGTGATGGATGTGCCAGTTATTGCGGCATCCAGGCTCGAAGGTTACATTAAAGATTCCAACCTGGCTGGTAGATACCGGTGCCAGATAACTCTTTCCAATGAAATACTGTGCAAAAGCATCATTCGGCTGTCCGATCGGGAATACCATTTCTTTGGCATGAGCTCTCATTGCCTCATCTTCATAGGGAAGATCACCCTCATTTACAGCCCACACTTCTTTTGCCAGATTAAATACAGCCCAGCCTTTTGGCCAGCCAGCATAAAATGCCACATGTGTGATGATCGCAGCGATTTCCTTCTGGGTTACGCCGTGATCCTTGGCATTCTGCAGATGGAATTTCAGGGAAGAGTCTGTGATTCCCTGAGCCATCAGTGCAACGACTGTAATAATGCTTCTGGTTTTTACATCAATATCGTTGTTATTCCAGTTCTCACCGAAAAGAACATCATCATTAAAATGTGCAAACTCCGGAGCAAATTCTCCAAGAGCAGTTCTTCCTGCTGTCTGTGTGATTTTTGCCATGATTTTCAACCTCCTACAGTGATTTTACCCACTTCTCAATTTCCTGTTTATTTGCACGATTCAAAACTCTTCCCTCTACAAATGTCGCCCCCGGTGCAGATGGCTGTAACTCAGAGATGGTGTTTCCAAATCCGCTTCCGCCGGATGTAGCAAACAGAACGATTTTCTTGCCGGAGAAATCATATTTCTCAAGGAACGTATTGATAATTGTCGGTGCTACATACCACCAGATCGGGAATCCCAGAAGGATTTCGTCGTAGTTTTCAATTCCGGCATCTGTGTCTGTCATTTCAGGTCTGATCTTTTTATCGCTCATTTCCACGCTGCTTCTGGATTTTTTGTCCATCCAGTTAAGGTCAGCCTTTGTATATGCAACTGCCGGTGTGATCTCATATAAATCAGCTCCGGCTGCCTCTGCAACCATTTCTGCTGTTTTCTTTGTTGTGCCGCTTGCACTGAAATATGCCACAAGTTTTTTTCCCATAATTGCTGCCTCCTTTTAGCATGCTTTCTCTGCTTACCTGTTTATGCCAGAAAAAATCTGTTTCATCCTGTCATCACATATTAATCATAGGTAGCTGTTCATTTTCTTTACAGTTACAATTATAATGCCATTCTTAAATTATTACTAATACTTATAATGTATTTTATATTATGCCTAAAAGGCATTTATTTTCTCTATAAACAGCTGGATTGCCCTGGAATAGGGGATATTCCGCCGCCAGGCGATTACGGTGCTGGACTTTATCTCCGGGTAGAGGCGTCTTTGGACAAGCAGATCCTCCCGCCAGTATTTTGCCGCTCCCTGGATGGAAACGGGATAAGCCAGTCCGTACATGGCCATCACGCCCGCGTTGGTTCCCAGGTTGCTGGTAAAGGATATGTTCAGCTTTTCGAAGTCTTTTCCGAACCAGTTGGCAAGCTCGCTCTGGATTCCAAGCCGCTCCGGGAGAATAAGAGGACGGTTCAGAAGGTCTTGTTTTGTGACAAATTCTTTCCGTGCTAACGGGTCGTCCGGCCGCATTCCAACCACCCACTGGTCACTGTCCGGAATGCGGATGTACTCAAGATTTTCCGTACTTACCGGTTCCAGAAACAGCCCGATATCTACCAGACCTTTATTCATCATTTCCAGAATGGTATCCGCGGTTCCTGTATGCATGGCAATCTGAACCAGTGGGTATTTTTCCTTAAAGGACCGACTGATCTGCGCAAGGATTTCCACTGCCGCAAACTCGCCGCAACCGATGGTAATAACGCCTTCGATCACGTCCTCGTTCCCTTTGATTTCGTCAATGATTTTATCTTCCAGATCCATAATTTCCAGCGCCCGCCTCTTCAGAAGCAGTCCTGCAGCGGTCAGCGTGATGCAGCGTCCGCCTCTGTTAAAAAGCGCAGCTCCAAGCTCCTCCTCCAGCGCCGCCAGCTGTCTGGAAAGGGTGGGCTGGGTTATATGCAGTTGTTCCGCAGCCTTAGTAAAGCTCTGCTCCTTTGCCACAGCCAAAAAATAACGCAGTACTCTCAGTTCCATAGGTGCTCTGCCTCCGTAAATTCTACTTGTTATAACGTTTTGTAAATATAATTTTATTATATTCATCCAATGGGTGGTGTCAATTTTGTGCAGCTCAATTCTGTGGGGCTTAGGGAAATTTTTTTACCGGCTTTTTTCAACTTATAATTGAAAACTTTTCTGAATTGTGTAAAATGAAAGCAAAGAAATTTATGTTTACGAAGGAGGAGCTTTATGAAACAGAAAAAGACAAATCATTACCTTCTTGGAACAGTTTTTTGCCTGCTTCTTTTGCTATTACTGACTCCGGGACAGGCAACTAAAGTTCAGGCGGCAACTGACAACAGCCTGATCGATGTGAAGCTGGCAGAAGGAATCAGACGTTACGATTACGCGTATGAGGTCCTGAATCTAGTGAACCAGGAACGTGCGAAATCAAACCTGCAGCCCGTAACTATGGACAAAAATCTTCTGGAATGCGCCATGACAAGAGCCCAGGAACTGACTCTTTACGCGTCCCATACCCGTCCAAACGGCACCAGTTGTATGACTGCTTTTCCATATTTCGGATATAACTCAAGCGAAAACCTGGCAATCAATCAGGTATCTCCAAAAGATGTTATGAACTCCTGGATGAATTCCTCTGGCCATCGTACCAATATTATGGCTTCTGGAAATGTATCTGCAGGAATCGGATGCTTTTACCAGAATGGGGCACTTTACTGGATACAGTGCTTTTCTTCTCATGCTGCGCAGACCTGTTCACAGCCGGCAAATCAGAAGGTTTCCCCCACCATTTCCGCACTTCCGGATCTGGTAAATATCAGCTTCAGCGAAACTTCCCCTGTAAGCTTTACTGAAGCACAGAAAACGATGAAAATCTATGTGACATGCGCAGGATTTTCTTATATGAAATCCGTTCTGGATCCAACATCCTTTAACTGGTCAACCGGAGATTCCGCAATTGCTTCTGTAAACCAGAACGGCGTAATTCAGCTGAAAAATGCAGGAACTACTACGGTTACAGCATCTATGAAGTCTGCACCAACCAAGTCCCTGACGGCACAGCTGAATGCATATTTTGATCTGAATAATGCATATTACAATATTTCCCCTCGTTCCTATAACTACACGGGAAGCGCAGCAACACCTGCTGTAACAGTTACTTTCAACAGTCAGACGCTGACACAGGGAAAGGACTACACGGTTTCTTTTGAAAACAATGTGAATGCCGGAAGAGCCAGCTACACAATTAAAGGTCTTGGTCTTTACAAAGGCACCCTGACCTCCTATTTTTTCATTTACAATGCTTCAATCCGAGATGCAGAAATTACTTTTGACCAGTCCTCTTATATTTATAAGGGAACGCCTCTGACTCCCAAGCCAACTGTCACCTGGAAGGGAAAAACACTGACAGAGGGCAAAGATTATACACTTTCCTGGAGCAATAATAATCAGCAGGGTAACGCATACATTACTGTTACTGGCAAGGGAAACTTCAAAGACGAGAAAAACAGCCATTTTTATATTGATACCACACCGATTCATACCGCTGTAATCGGCAATATTCCTACATATGACTATGCTCCTGGAAAAGAGTTTAAGCCGGAGCCCACCGTTACCCTGGACGGCGTGCTTTTGAAAAAGGATAAAGATTACGTCCTTTCTTACGGCAATAATAAGAATGCAAGTTCCAGATACAACAAGCCTTATGTAGAGATTAGCGGAATCGGTCTTTACAGAAGCGGTGTGAGAAAATATTTTACCATCAATCCGATTAAAGTTTCAGGCGAGACGGTCAAAGTTACAAAGACAAATTTCGGCAATGGAAGTATGTTGGATTTCCTGAAAAATAATGTAGTCGTTACTTACAAGGGCACTCAGATTCCGTCTGACTGCATGGAATTTTATTCTGTCTGGGGATCTTCTGATAATGAGATTCTCGCTTTTACCATTGAATATACGGGAAATTATACCGGAGAATCCAGAAATATGATCTCTTTGAAAAGATGTGCCGTTTCTGCGATTGGGAACCAGACTTATAAAGGAAGTGCACTGACTCCGAAGCCGACTGTAAAATTTGGTTCTACTGTACTGAAGGAAGGAACGGATTATACCCTTTCCTGGAGCAATAATACAAAGGTGGGAACCGGATCGGTTACGATTACCGGATTGAATAATTACTTCGCAAGCGTGACAGTGAATTTCAAAATTGTGGCACCTGCGCCAACTGCAACGCCGACTCCGAAACCGACGGCAACGCCAACTCCGAAGCCGACCGCTACGCCGACGCCGAAGCCGACCGCCACACCGACTCCAAAGCCAACCGCCACTCCAACGCCAAAACCAACGGCTACTCCGACTCCGAAGCCGACTGCCACACCGACTCCGAAACCAACTTTGTCCAGGCCAACAGCGAAGCTGGCAACGGCATGGAACAGCGTCACCATCAGTTGGAAGAGAGTTGCAAATGCTCAGAGCTACATTATTTACAGACAAACTGGTTCTGGCAGATATACCAGGCTTAAAACACTGAATTCCAGAACATTTTCTTACAAAGATACAAAAGTTTTGGTAGGTACCAAATACACCTACAGAGTTCGCGCCTGCCGAAAAGTGGGTTCCAGTTACATTTACAGCGCCTATGCCAGAGCTGTATCCGCAACACCAACCCTTTCCAGACCAGCACTTACTTTAAAAACAACCACAAGAAGGCAAACCATTTCCTGGCGGAGAGTTTCCGGTGCCAGCGGCTACTTACTGTATCAAAAGACTGGAAATGGTTCTTTCAAACGAATAAAGAAACTTTCTTCCAGAACTACTACGTACACAGTTAGCACCAGAAGAGGCACTGTTTATAGCTATAAGCTGCTCCCATACCGTGTAGTCAACAAAAAAGCAATATATGGTCCATCCAGTGCGGTAAAAAGAGGCAGAGCTAAATAACGTAAAATCAAAGGGAGGCTTCTCAGTTCAACCAAACTGCAGCCTCCCCCAATAATCTACGGAGGTAAACACCCATGGAAAAACAGATCGACCTTTCTTCCTGGAAGCGAAAAGAAATTTTTGATTTTTTCAGCCACGCATCCAATCCCTATTATATGGTAACCTTCCGCATAGATGTCGCACCGTTGTACGCCTACGTGAAAGAACATCATCTGTCATTTTATTATTCGCTGGTCTATCTGTGCACCCAGGCGATTAATGAAGTGGATGCATTCCGATATACCATAAGAGGGACGCAGGTATTTTACCTGGATCCGCGCATCCCAAGCTTCACAGACCTGAAAAAAGACAGTGAATATTTCCACATTGTCACCATGCCGACTATAAACTCCCTTGCAGAATTCAATGCAGAAGCCAGAAAGCGCAGTGCCGCTCAGCAGTTTTTCCTGGATACTACTCAGGAAACCGACCGCGTAATCTACTTCTCCTGCCTGCCCTGGGTAGACCTTACCGCTCTCACAAATGAGCACGATTTTTCCTCTCCTGACAGCAAAAACGACTCCATCCCCCGCATCGCCTGGGGAAAATACGTCCCAAACGGCGACCGCCTGGAACTTGGCATTTCTATAGAGGTAAACCACCGCCTTATAGATGGACTGCACATTGGACAGTTTGCGCAGAGGCTGGAAAAATTGATTGGGGAGTTGTAGCTACTCCCCCAGCGTAAGCATAGTATCAATACAAGCCTTTGCCTTCACCCTCACATTTTCATCCAGATTAATTTCCTCACCGCCCTGACCGCGGACGCAGTTGTAGACGTCCATCAGAGTGGTCAGCTTCATGTTGTGACATACGCAGTCTTTGGAAAGCGGGTAGAACTTCTTGTCCGGGCACTCGAACTGAAGGTGCTGGACAATGCTGTTTTCTGTGCCGATGATGAACTCTTTGGCATCACTTTCTTTGGCATACTTCATGATTCCGGTTGTGCTTCCGATATAATCTGCCATGGCGGAAACTTCTGACAGGCACTCCGGGTGAACCAGGAATTTCGCCTCCGGGTGCGCTGCCCGGGCCTTTTTCACATCTCTGACAGACATTCTTAGATGGGTAGGACATCCGCCGTGAACAAACTTAAATGTTTTCTCAGGCACCTGCTTCTCCACCCAGGCTCCCAGATTGCAATCCGGGATAAACAAAATCTTATCGTTATCAATGTTCCTCACGATCTTCACAGCCGATGAAGAAGTTACGCACACATCGCAAATCGTTTTCAGCTCTGAGGTGGTGTTAATATAAGCCACAACTGTATAATCCGGGTTGGACGCCTTCAGCGCAGAAAGCATCTCCACATCCAGCTGCTCCGCCATTGGACATCCGGCGCCGCTGTTGGAAAGGTAAACCGTTTTCTCCGGGGAAAGAATCTTCACCGTCTCTGCCATAAAACGAACTCCGCACATCAGCACATTTTTCTGAGGCGCTTTGGCCGCCTGCTGGCTCAGTCCGTAAGAATCTCCTGTATAATCTGCCACCTCCAGAATTTCCTGGCTCTGATATGCGTGGGCAAGAATGCAGATGTCTTTTTCTTTCTTTAAACGCAGAATTTCATCCTGCAGTTGTCTTGTAGTCATCATAATTATTTTTTCTCCTGTTTTCGGGCATTTTCTTAGGATTATATTCTCCTGCCGCTTCACTGTCAACCAAAAAGTTTACAGATATCTTGTCAACTGTAAAGTTTAGTGTTATACTACAGGGCATGTCACCTGGCAAAAAAGCCGCAGGATGCTCAAAACACTTCCCCTTTTCGTTTCTGCAGCCTGCACGCAAACTTATTTTTTCAAAAAGGAACCCAATTATGAAAACAGATATTCTCATCGCAGGCTCCGGCTGCTCCGGCCTTTACTGTGCCCTCCAGCTTCCCCGCGATAAAAAAATTACCATTATCACCAAGTCCGATCTGACCAGCAACGACTCCTACCTTGCACAGGGCGGTATGTGTATGCTGAAAGAAGAATCCGATTACGACAGCTTTTTCGAAGACACCATGAAAGCCGGTCATTACGAAAATGACAAAAAATCAGTAGAAATCATGATCAAAACTTCCCCGGAAGTAGTCAAAGATCTGGTTTCCTACGGCGCACGTTTCGAACGTAATGAGGACGGCAGCCTTTCCTACACCAAAGAAGGCGCCCATTCCACCAACCGTATTATTTTCCACGAGGATGTCACCGGCAAAGAAATCACCAGTTCCCTGCTCCGGGAAGTTCAGAAGCTTTCCAATGTTGAGCTTCTGGAATACACCACCATGGTAGATATCCTGGAAAAAGACAACCACTGCTACGGTGCTGTGATCCGCCGCCCGGACGGTTCCCTTGATACCGTAACTGCTTCCTGTACAGTTATGGCAAGCGGTGGAGTAGGCGGACTTTACCGGCATTCCACCAATTTCCGCCACCTTACCGGCGATTCTCTTGCCATTGCCCGCAAGCATGGAATTGAACTGCAGAATCCAGATTATGTACAGATTCACCCAACCACCTTCTATACCAGACGCCCGGAAGACCGCAGCTTCCTGATTTCCGAGTCTGTCAGAGGCGAAGGTGCCAAATTATACGACAAAAATATGAACCGTTTCACCAACGAGCTTCTGCCCCGCGACCTTCTTTCTGAAAAAATCCACGAGCAGATGGCAAAGGATGGCACAGATTTTGTGTGGGAAGATCTGCGTACCATCCCGGAAGAAACTCTCCGTCACCATTTTCCAAACATTGTTGAACACTGCAAAGAAATGGGCTATGATGTTTTCAAAGAATGCATCCCTGTGGTTCCAGCACAGCACTACTTCATGGGCGGCGTAAAGGTTGACCACCAGAGCCGTTCCTCCATGGAAAATCTTTATGTAGTAGGCGAAGCCGCATGCAACGGCGTCCACGGCAAAAACCGACTGGCAAGCAATTCCCTGCTGGAAAGCCTTGTTTTCGCCAAACGGGCAGCACAGGATATGGCAAAAAATGTTTTTTCACAGACAGATGACGCGGCAGACTGCGGCACAGATAGCAGCATCACAGAGATATCCAATACATATGCAGCAGCCAATACTGCAGATATTCACGATACACAAATTACTGCAGACTACTTAGCTTCCCATGTAGACCTTCACCAGTACGAAGACCAGCAGGCCCTTGCCGAAGCTTACCATCACCTTGCAACCGAAGCCATCACACTTGGCGCAAATACAGCCAACAGAAAGGAATTTTTATATGTTTGATCAGGTAACTCTTGGGTTAAATGTTGACCCATTTATTTTAAGCGCATTAAAAGAAGATATCACAAGCGAAGACGTATCCACCAACAGCGTAATGCCCAATCCCACCCCAGGCGTTGTAGATCTTATCTGCAAAGAAGATGGAATCATCTGCGGACTCCAGGTTTTTGAGCGTGTTTTCACACTTCTGGATCCATCCACAAAGGCTGAATTCTACGTAAAAGACGGCGACCATGTAGAAAACAAACAGCTGATTGGAAAAGTTTACGGAGACATCCGCGTGCTGCTCTGCGGCGAAAGAACCGCCCTTAACTATCTTCAGAGAATGAGCGGAATCGCCACTTACACAAGCCAGGTGGCAGCCCTTCTGGAAGGTACCGGAATCAAGCTTCTGGATACCAGAAAGACCTCACCGAACAACCGTATTTTCGAGAAATATTCCGTACGCATCGGCGGAGGAAATAATCACCGCTACAACCTTTCCGACGGCGTTCTTCTGAAAGACAACCACATCGGCGCAGCTGGCGGAGTGAAGCAGGCAATTTCCATGGCAAAGGCCTACGCACCTTTTGTCCGCAAAATCGAAGTGGAAGTAGAGAATCTTGATATGGTAAAAGAGGCTGTAGAAGCTGGTGCTGACATTATCATGCTGGATAATATGACCACCGAACAGCTGAAGGAATCCATTGATTACATTGCCGGACGTGCCGAAATCGAAGTTTCCGGAAATGTTACAAAAGAAAACATTGCCAGACTTACCGGTTTGGGTGTAAATTATGTATCAAGCGGAGCACTTACCCATTCCGCTCCAATTATGGATTTATCTATGAAGAATCTTCACGCAGTGGAGTAACTTCGCATAACAGGCAGACAGGAGATGAAATTATGAAGGGTGAAGAAAGAAGAAAACAGCTTTTAAATATCTTATCCTCCAGCACTGGTCCGGTTTCCGGCGGCACTTTGTCACAAGAGCTGCATGTAAGCCGGCAGATTATTGTACAGGACATTTCTCTCCTGCGTGCCAACGGTTCCACTATTTTTTCCACAAACAAGGGCTATCTGCTCCAGGAAGAGAAGAAATATTCCAGAGTCTTTAAGGTGTATCACACAGACGATCAGGTGGAGGAAGAGCTGAGCGCCATTGTAGATGCAGGCGGACAGATCCGTGATGTGTTTGTCTATCACAAGGTCTATGGCATCCTCAAGGCAGACATGGGGATTAAATCTCGCCGTGATATCCGCGCCTACATGGAAGAAATCAGCACCGGCAAGTCCAGCCTTCTGAAAAACGTAACCTCCGGCTACCACTACCACACCATAGACGCCGAAAGTGAAGAGATCCTGGACACCATCCAGGAAGAACTTCGTCAGCGCGGTTTCCTGGCCAAGCTGCAGGATTACGAACCCGTAGATTTCTGGGGCGGACAGGGCTAAAGAATATTTCCCCCTTTTCCTGCATACATATAAAAGGATGTTGCAGAAAGGGGGACTTTTTTATGCAGAATATTTATACTCGCCTGATCAACCGCAATCACCCGCTTCCACCCGACTATGTTCCCGAAAATCTTGTTGATATTGGAATTCCATTCGATACCCGTCCCGGGGATCCGAAACGTCTTCTGGAAAAAAAGACTGCTCACGCTGCCCTTTGCCTTATAAATGCAGCTTGCAAAGAAGGATTATGCCTTTATGGAATCTCCGGATATCGTTCTTATAAGCGCCAGCAGGAGCTTTACACAGGCAATCCCTATGTTGCCCAGCCTGGCACCAGTGAGCACCAGAGCGGACTGGCACTGGATGTTTCCTGTCCTGCCGTTGGCCTGGAACTGATTCCTGAATTTGCCCAAACTCCAGAAGGCAAATGGCTTACCCGCAACGCATCTCTTTTCGGATTTATTCTCCGCTATCCCCAGAACAAAGAAGACATTACCGGAATTCCATACGAGCCCTGGCATATCCGCTACGTCACACGGGAGCTTTCCGGATATCTGACCCTTACCGGAATGACGCTGGAAGAATATCTGGATTTTCCCGTTAAAACAAAATCCGCCAGCGGTTTCGAAAAATGGAAATTTTAATGTTTTGGAAACGCTAAAAAACATTAAATGTCAGGCATAATTCCCCCAATTTTTCACATACTATCCATACAGTACAAAATATGGAAGCAGATGAAATATACAGGAGGAACAGATAAATGAAAGCGACAGGAATTGTAAGAAGAATTGACGACCTGGGCAGGGTGGTCATACCCAAAGAAATCCGCCGGACTCTGCGAATCAAAGAAGGCACACCCCTTGAAATCTTTACCGACCGTGAAGGCGAAATCATCTTGAAAAAGTACTCCCCAATCGGAGAGCTGAGCATTTTCGCAAAAGAATACGCCGAATCCCTTTCCCAGTCCACCGGCATGCTTTCCTGCATTACCGACCACGACCAGGTAGTGGCTGCTGCCGGACCGGGAAGCAAAGAATTTATCGGGAAAATGATCAGCCACCAGTTAGAAGGCGTGATCAACGACAGGGAATCCAAATGCCTGAACACCAAAGACCGGGGCAAAATCCCCGTAGTGGACGAACAGCCTGACGTTTCCAGTTCCCAGGTCATCCACCCCATCATTGCCGCAGGCGACGCCATCGGCAGTGTCATCCTCATGGGAAAAGGCGACAAAGACATCATGGGTACCAACGTAAAACTCCTGGTCCAGACCGCCGCTGGATTCCTTGGACGGCAGATGGAGCAGTAACGCTTCACACACTTTTTCAGACAAAAAACTGCTGCACCCTGGTATATTTTTTATATGCCAGTCGGTACAGCAGTTTTATTTTTTCTTATTTCGCCTGCTCTCTCATCTTCTGTCTCTGTTTGGTAATATCGAAATACTCTGGAGAAATAATCCCATGCTTCACCAGCGCGTCAAAAACCTCTTTCTGTTCTGGCGTCATGGCCATTCCTACTGTGGAATTGTAATCTGTAAGCACGCATCCGGTTCTCTCGATCATCCAGAATAGTGCGGAGTCATTCTCCGGTATCATTTTCCAGATTTCTTTCTCCGGATATGGCAAAAGCGCCATCATGGTCTGGAGATGTCCATTCTCTTCGATCAGCCTGTAATCTCCATCCGGCATAATGATTCCATCTGAAAAATTCTGGATTTGATCAGCTTTCTGTAAAAGCTCTTCTGTTACCTTCACAATTAGTTACCCCCTGCAAATTCTTCGCAGCATTCTCTTAAATATGCTGCTTTCTTGAAACTCATTATACCATGCTGCAAACTTAAGTGCTATCTATTTTTGTCTTCCAGACAATTTCTGGCTGCCCCCAACCCCCAAAAACTTTTATTATAAAACTTTTCTAAAACCCCTTGCATTTTCGAAAAAAAGTGGTATAGTTATTGCATACTCGATGACATAGTTTTTAATACTACGTATATTAGTTTTCGTTTTCCATTTGTCTGGAGGTGTTGTTTATGAAATTCAAATTAAAAGATCCCGGAAGCGCGATTACCCACGGTATTGCCTTTCTTCTGGCTGCTGCCGGAGCTGCGCCGCTTTTGATTCGTTCCTCAGTGTGGAGCGACCACATTCATGTTCTGGCACTTAGCATTTTTATTCTTACCATGATGCTGCTTTACGCGGCCAGCACACTTTATCACTCCGTTGATTCTACAGACAAGGTGAACCGACGTCTGAAAAAGCTGGATCACATGATGATCTTCGTAATGATTGCAGGCAGTTACACACCAGTGTGCCTGATCGTACTTCACGGCAAGATTGGTTATGCACTCTGCGCTCTTGTTTGGGCAACTGCAATCCTTGGTATTGTATTCAAAGGATTTTGGGTCACATGTCCCAAATGGGTATCTTCCGTGCTGTACATTGGCATGGGCTGGCTGTGTGTTCTGGCCTTCGTTCCAATTATTCACGCACTTCCCAAGGCTGGGTTTGGATGGCTGCTTGCCGGCGGTATTATCTACACCATCGGCGGTGTGATCTACGCACTGAAGCTCCCCATTTTCAACGCCAGACACAAGAACTTTGGATCACATGAAATCTTCCATGTATTTATTATGCTGGGAAGTGCCTGCCACTTTATTGTGATGTATTGCTTTGTGGCAAATATGCCAGTGTAATGGCTTTTTCCTAAAACATATTTGAAAAAGGCTTTCTGCAATAATTTGTGAGACATTTTACCCGGATGAGGGACTCGTAGCTGGAGCCCGAATTCGGGTAAAATATACCGCAAATCAGGTATACAGGTCGAAATATTTTTTCCCATTCTGTCTACGGCAACTGAATTCGGACAAAATATACCGCAAAGTGGGGCGTGCAGATTGCGGGAATGATTTT